>Ga0256407_10003915_pt1 | contig 25652 bp, 18 predicted proteins | sample RumenRJG_04DNA_FD_193489 | JGI IMG/M metagenome (GOLD analysis project Ga0256407, IMG submission 193489) | Bovine rumen microbial communities from Lethbridge, Alberta, Canada - RJG_04 | ecosystem: Host-associated > Mammals > Digestive system > Stomach > Rumen | place: Canada: Alberta... | reverse complement strand
CCTGGGCCGTCAGGCTGGCGAAGGCTCCGATCGTCACATCGAGAACGACTTCAACCTCACCGAGGTGGAGCGTAACCTCCTCAACGACGTATGCCTCTACTTCCATCAGGCAGGCAAGAAGGTCGTCGTGATCCTCAACATGGGCAATGTCATCGAGACTGCATCCTGGAAGGGTATGCCCGATGCCATCCTCATGGCTTGGCAGCCAGGACAGGAGGGAGGCAATTCCGTGGTCGATGTGCTCACCGGCAAGGCCAATCCTTCGGGCAAGCTCACCATGACCTTCCCCATCGCTGCTGCCGACATCCCCGCCCTCGCCAACTATCCCAACGTAGGCATCCCCGAGGTGCGTGGCTGGCGTAGCCGTGGTCCCGTCAAGAACACCGACTACACCCTGCATCAGGAAGGCATCTATGTAGGCTATCGTTACTTCAATACCAACGATGTCGCTGTTTCCTATCCTTTCGGCTTCGGTTTGAGCTACACCACCTTCTCCTACAGCAAGCCCGTCGTCAAGGCCACGAAGGATGGCTTCACAGCCACCATCACTGTCACCAACATCGGCGCTGTAGCAGGCAAGGAAGCTGTCCAGCTCTACGTCAGCGCTCCTGGTGGTGGTCTCGAGAAACCCGCCAACGAACTCAAGGCATTTGCCAAGACCCGTGAACTCCAGCCTGGTGAAAGCCAGACCCTCACGATGACCGTTTCCGCTTACGACCTCGCTTCCTACAACGAGGCCACCCAAGCTTGGGAGACCGCTGTCGGTCGCTACACCGTGAAGTTCGGCGCCAATGTCGAGGATATTCGCGCCACTGCTGTCTATACCCAGGCCAAGGCTCAAAGCATCGCCGGTCACGACGTCTGCAAGCCGAATATGGAGCTGTAATCCTTCTGTTTATATTTCTTATCCATAAAAACAGCATCGGTGCTTCCAAACAAATGTCATTGGAAACACCGATGCTTGTACTACGCCCTTGATGGCGTGTAGATGCAGTTGTTGATGTTTATGCTGCCTTGTTGGACGACTGTCCGATGTGGTAGTCAGCAGTGTTGTTGCTGTGCTTGTGGTTGTTTACTGAATCAGCAATCTTATCGCAGATGTAGAGACTTGCTGCAAAGAGGAACACGGTGGAGTAGAATGCGATGGTGTACATAGTAGTATTTTTTTAGTTGTTAATATTGTTGTTTTTGCCAGAACAATCAATTGTTATTTGTTAATTATCAATTGTTAATTATTAATTATTAATTGTTAATTATCAAATGACCTTAATCATTCATTTTCACACCGCAAAGGTACGCCCTTTTTCCGCTTCCTCCAAACATTTTCCCGACTTTTCATCGACTATATGGCGACACCCTCGCCAAACCGCGACACCCCGGCCAAGCCCCTTCAAAATCTGTCGTCTCCCAGCAATAATTAATCCCGTGTAGCCATAGAGACTGCACGGGATTGTTAGTAGTATGCTTTGCTTTTTATTCACCAGCCTTGATGATGACCTTCTGTCCATTGTGAAGATAGAAGCCCGAGGTGGTGGGAGCGCTATGGAGCCGACGTCCATCGAGGGTGTACCAGCTGTTGTCGATAGGCTTGGAGTCACGGAAAACGCTGATGATGGCATCGGCATCATTGTCGTCGAAGTTGAAGCTGAAGGCACGGACCGTCAAATCAGGATCGGTGCCTCCAGTCGCAATGCCTCCCTTCAACCTGAAATATGTTTGATAAGGATTTATCGTCACTTCTTCCGTGGGGGAATTGAGCGTGTTCTTATCGTCAATATACAGCGCGGTTTTGTCCTCGGCAGCTAGAGTGATTGGGTCGAAAGTGCCGACAAGGTCAATAAATTCGGTCTCGATGGCCGAAGCATCGATGTCGTTGTTTGTCATATTCCGGAAGGTCGGGTCGGAGGCGTCCTCCCCCTCTTTCCACTTCACGAGATAGGGTTTGCCGGCTTCCAGCGAAGTGACGCGGCTTGGTGTGAAGTTGAGCGTCAGCGTGCCATTGGCAAAATCGGTGCTGTAAAGGGTCTTGATTGTAGCACCTTCGAGCGGTGTTCCTTCAATGGTGCTCAGACGGAAGGGGAGGCAGAGTGTGTTCCACGATCCGTCCTTGCGCAATGTGATGCCTTCGAGGACCACGTCCGAAAGCAGGCTCTTGTCAAGCAGACGATCGTCCATCCAAGCCAGGCGATCGTAAATGAATTGCTGAACCTTGTTTATTTCGGTCTTGTAGCTCTTGAATCTATTCTTCCATGCCTTGTTGTCGCGAGTGGCAGAGCCCTGGCTAAGGAGCGATTTCAGTGAATCGCAGATGGCAGCAACGCGATTGTTGGTATAGGAAGACAGGCGACGTTGCGTATATCTTGCCTTAAGTCCATTGTTGTAGGCTTCGTCTTTGGGGAGCTTGACCCAGTAGAATGGTATCAGCTCCTTCTCCCACCACAGAGGGTTAGCAGCCATCATGTCGTTGGTGGCATATCTCCATTCCTCACCGCTTGGGAAGTAAAAGTATACGAGAGGGTTGGCGTAAGCCAGATTGAAGTCCCACAATCCCATCTTCCACTTGTCATTGCCGCCGAGTCTGGCAGCATGTGTCGCGCTGTGCTTCCACATGGGAGTGCTAAGGCGGTAGGCATCGATGTTGTTTGCCGCCTCATGCGCTATCTCATAGTCCATGAACGACTCGACATCGATGTAGTCAGCATACAGGTTCCCGTAGTCCTCCGAGGCAAAGGCGCTCTCCATGTCGTCGATGGCCTTGTGCAAGGCCTCGCGTGCTCCTGGAAGGTTGGCGAAGTCCTCCTCCTCGGGATGCTTGTACTGGTAGCAGGTGTTCCTGTCGGTAAGCACAGTGCCATCATTCAAGGTAGGATGATACTGGGAAGTATAGTGAGGCTCTACGATATGGGTGGAATTATGAGCATCGCGATCCAGATAGACCTGGAAGTCTCCCGTGGTGTCATCGATGGGATTGCCATCGCCGTCCACCCCGTAGTCCCAAAGGTTGAGACGCTTGCTGCCTTTCGAAGCACGCTCGGTGAAAATGTAGACGCCGTAGTAGATGCCGTCCACGAACACTTCGCAATACTTCATCTTTGGTGCAAAGACATAGCCGCCGAAAGCCATCTCCACGGTAATCACTTCGCGGATATAGCTCTGGTCCTGCCAGGGGGCAAGGAGGCACCAGTCGCTGTCCTTGCCCATACCGAGCAGCTTGACCTTGTCCTTCTTGCCTTTGATGTCCTCGGTCTTGAGGGTCTTTACCGACATCGGTTTCTTGGTTTGTTCGCCATCTTCGCCAAACGAGGTTGTCCCTCGCCACTTGATCGATATCGGACCATCGAACTCCACGTTCTGGTCCGGATGGGCCACGGTGTCGGCATAGTTCTTGCCGTCATCATTGTTGATGACTTTCATATAGGCGAGTGAGCGTACGTGTCGGCTGATGGTGTCGGTGGTGGTGATCCAGATAAGGGGAAGATTGGAGGATGTCACCTTGACGCTGGTGTCCATGGGGGGATAGTTCTTCATTGCCCACTTGTTCTGTGAATACACAGAACCCGCGGCCAGGAACAGAATGGACAGAATAATCGACAGAGTCAGAATGTATTTAGTTATACGTTCCAGCATTTTTTTTCGCTTTTTTGGGCGCAAAGATACGTTTTTTTCTTTATTTATAAAAGGTAAGTGCGAAAAAATTGTTTTTCCCCGTGCTTTTTAACATTTTCATTTCCGATTTGCCTTATTTTTCCCCATCATATGCGGCTTGAAGTACTTGCCTTGTGTCCTTATTAAAAAACGTTGGAATAATTAATCACTGAAGTTTCCCACACCCTTACACATTTTCATTAACGAGTAATTAACGGCTCCTTATACGGGCATTAACGTTAACTGTTATTCGTGTAGATTCGTCTGATTCGTGGTCTCCCTTCCGTTCAAGCAAACAAATTCTCAAATTCTTTAATTCGTGATATAAATAAATTCGTGGTCATTTGTGTCCCCATATTGCTATGAATAAATAGCAAAATTACATCAGAAACAATATAATTTGATTAAATTCCGTTTATTTTATATGCGAACTGATATAAAGATAAAATGTTTTATACATTTGCATTCGAGATTGTGTTTCTAATGGTCATTAACATTCCAACTCAACAGAACTAGTATTCAATGGATAAAGACTTGCTGATAAAGGCACTGACCAAGTTCTTGCTCGGTATTATCGTTCTTGGCGTTCTGCTGTTCCTTCCCGCAGGATCCTTTCATTATTGGCAGGGATGGCTGCTGATGGGAATACTGTTCGTCCCAATGTTCGTGGCCGGAATCGTGCTGTTCGCCAGGAGTCCTGAACTACTTCGAAAGCGCCTGAACTCCAAGGAAAAGGAAGTCGAACAAACGTGCGTTGTCGCCATAAGCGGATTGCTGTTCATTGCAGCCTTTGTGATTGCCGGACTGAATTGGCGCTTCGGCTGGTGGATGTTGCCCGACTGGGTAGTCTGGGTGAGCGCCTTCCTCTTTTTAGCATCTTATCTTCTGTATGCCGAAGTCTTGCGCGAGAACACATATCTTTCCCGCACCATAGAGGTCCAGGACGATCAGAAGGTCATCGACACGGGGCTGTACGGCATTGTCCGCCATCCCATGTATATGGCCACAACAGTGATGTTTCTGACCATGCCATTGGTATTGGGTTCTCCCATCTCTTTTCTGGTCATGCTGGGATACATCCCAGTCATCGCCAAGCGGATCAGCAACGAAGAAGCCGTATTGGAGAAAGGATTAGAAGGCTATAAAGACTATAAGAAGAAAGTGCGATACAAGATGATCCCTCTCTTGTGGTAGTTCACGTCTTCTCTGTTCGCCTAAAAACAGCCCCCCTCTAATCCCCCTGCTTAGGGGGAGGAATTTTATCCGTACTAGCAGGTCATCCCCCTAAGCAGGTATTCTGCCCCCTAGTTATTCCCTTCGGTCATGTCCAGGGGAAGCGGGGGATAGAGGGGGTGCGGAGGATTGAGGGGGTCCTAGATTCGTCCGATTCGTGTTCAAAACCAACCCTAAAACCCACAAATAATAAGTATTTTCCCACCCAAAAAATTCATTTCACCATTTTTTCCCTATTTTATTTTGTTCTTACATTTTTTTCTCATATATTTGCCGCACAATATAACCACATAAAACTATAATTCATGAATACTACGATAATTCTTCGCCAGGCAGAAAACCTGGCGTCTGACGAGGAGAAGTTGATGCTATTGGGCGATTTCATTGGAGAAAATTTGGACAGCCTGGAGGCAGTGGATTTGATCCGGTTGCTTTCTCCCTTGGTGGATATCACCAGGCGGATTTATGAACAGAATCCTGTTCAGGAGACTATTTCCGACTATGTGACAGCTTTGATTAAACTGGCTGAGAACTATATCCGTGATGAGCGGAGTTGGTTGGCGATGCCTCTGCTGGCGAAGGCTGAAGAGCTCCTCGACGACCAGCCGGATACGGAAGAGAATGCCCAGTGGAAGTGTCACTCTTATTACGACATAGGCGAATGCTACTCGATGAATACGCGTCGCCTGATGGCGAAGAAAGCCTTTCAGAAGGCGCTCCAGCATGCCACGACTGAGGATGACAAGGAAAACTGTGAGTACAATCTTAACCGGCTGGAGAATCCCTCACTCAAATACGACCCTGTCGAGGACAGCGATGCTTATCTGTCGGTGATCGACGAAGTGGAGCGTAGACTCTATGAACAACTGAAGGGTGAGCCACGCTACATGGGCTTCTGTTTCCGCTATTGGTCTGCCAAACGTGATCTGTTGGCAGAATATGGCATAGAATGGCGTTCGCCAGGTATTATGAACCCAAGAGTAATATTTGACTAAACGATACGACGATGTCTTCAGTATGCTACATCAACATCTATGAGATTCCCCACGACCGTGGTGTCAATATGGGCAGGAGTCTCATGCAGCAGTACGAAATTCCTGAAGAGGAACTTGTCGTTGGACAGGAACTGCCTCATTGGAATCATCGTAAAGGGGATAATCCTGTCGTGACATTCTACGACGGGCGACAACTCGGCTTGAAGTTCAGAGGCCTGGAGTTCACTGTCAAGACGGGAGAGGAGGTGCTACTGAGTGAGGGAATACGATCAGATCCGGAATCTGCCATGTGGGGGATTCAATCCGAGATTCAGCATTGTGTCAAGTTGGCAAGGCACCATGGTATTGATATGAAACTGACTCCATCCGACGTTCCACCGCATCCGGGCAGCAGCTATTTCTGGGATGCCCCACAGTTGCCGTCAGAGGATATGTATCCCTTCACAACCGATGCTGACGGCAATAGGTATCCCATGCAGTTCATTTGTCAGATCAACTGCGCGAATCTTCCCGATAATGACTGGTTGCCCAAGCGGGGGATGCTCTGGTTCTTCGGCGAGATAGACTACTTTCTCGGCTATGACGTGAAGCAGCCCTATGGACTGGGAAAATGGCCCGAATATGCTGTCAAGGTCATCTATGCCGATGTGCCCACCGACGAATTGAAACGCATAAATCCTTTCCAGGAGGACGACATGATACCGCCTCATGTCATCACCTTCTCCGAAGGTCCTGTGCGTGGCGATGGTTTCCGACTTTTAGGCAAGCCCTACGAGGAAGATGTGGACAACGAGTTCGGAACGGGGTGGGTACAGCTGTTGCAGTTGGATACTGATGCCAACGACTATTTCGACCTTCGTTTCTACGACATGGGGCTGCTCTATCTGATGATCAATGTCAATCAATTGCAGGAGGGCATATTCTCCCGCATACGCCCCTATATGACATCCTTATAAATAAGCTTAAGCGGAAACAATATTCCTATGCAGAACGGGAAGAACATCAAGGTGTTCCTGAGCAGTACCTTCAAGGACATGGACGCAGAGCGCGATCTGATCATGAACCGTGTAGCGCCAACGCTTCAGCAGTTGCTGGCGCCACAGGGCATCACTCTGCAGTTCATCGACCTACGCTGGGGGGTAAATACCCAGGACGCTGATGAGAACGAACGGGAGAATATCGTGCTTCGTGAGTGTATCTCCGAAATTCGCCAGTCTCGTCCTTTCTTCATCGGTCTGCTGGGCGACCGTTATGGCTGGATACCATCCGTCGAAAGTTGGCAGGTGATGCTCGATGAGATGACCGACGAGGAGAGAATGTACATCCGTAAGGAATCCAGGGAGCAGAAGAGTGTTACAGAGCTTGAGATGCTCTTCGGTGCCCTGATGGATACCAGCTCTTTGCGCCGCAGTCTGTTCTGTTTCCGTAATCCGGCTGTCTATGAGCAGATGGACGATGTCGCTCGCCTTAGGTTCTGCAACCTGAATGATGAGGCCGACCGCAAGCTTGCATCATTGAAGCAGAAGATTGTCGATGGTTGTCAAAATGCCCGTTGCAGCAACAATATCTATGAGTACAATTGCAGTTGGGATGGTCAGTCGCTGACCAGTCTCGATGACCTGGGCACGTTCCTCTGCAAGACCCTGCATGCTCAGATTATGTTGCATGAGGGTAGTAATGCGGTGGAGAATCCTGTCAATGAGTTCCAGCAGATGGCCGATGCCGACCTCATGAAGATTGCAAAGGAAGGTGAGCACTATGTCTATTGTGATTCGCGCAAGCGTCTTTTGAACGAGATCGCGAAAGGATATGATGACGACCTTAAACCCCGACTGGTCTATGCCCACTATGGCTATGGAAAAACAGCTTTCCTCTGTGAAACATACCGACGCTTTGAGGAGGTCGATGGTCTGTTGGTATTCATCCACTTTACCCGTTATGGCGACACCCCCGGCATGGCGCTGAAGAAATGGCTTGCCGATCCCCGAATCCATCCACGGCGCCGCTACAGCCTTGACGAGGATGTGGACTTCGGCGAACTGGCCGAGGAGTTCTATCATGCTACCAAGGACCTCGATATGCCTCCACTCCTTCTTATCGACGATCTTCATCTGATGCAGGATGTCTATGAGTTCATGTTTGGAGGACTGCAGAACTTCTGTATGCTGATTGCCACTACGGAAAGCGAGAAGATGAAGCTTTTCTCCGAATGGGATGTCGAGAAGGTTCTCTTGCCTCCTGTCAATGCCAATGAGGGTGGGCGGATTGTGCAGGAATTGATGAAGGCGAAAGGCAAGAGCCTTCCGCAGTGTGTCCTCAATCATCTGATGGATGCCCGCTCCGAGCATGACGAACTATGTTGCGGCTGCCCTTTATGGGATGTGCTGATGGTACGCAAACTGACGAGTTTGACTGCCTATGATTATGAGCAGATCCGAATGCGTGGCGACGGAGATGCTGCCATCGAGAATTACCTGACGGAGATCACCGACGAGATGGGTAAGCTTGCACCTTATCCTGAACAGCTTTTCGTCGTATTTCTCCACGACGCTGCCCGTTTCATGAATTTCGGTTTCCTATGGACTTCCATTCGTCTGTTGGCTGCGTCAACCTTCGGTTTGCGTGAACAGGATTTCCAGGCATTTGCCGGAGATTATTGGAACCAGTTGGAGTTCTCTTCATTTAAACGATGGTTGGGCGACCTGTTGACGATTGATTCAAGGACAGGCGTCATCGACTTTTCCTATCAGAGCTATCGACAGATTGTGAAGTATGTTCGCCATGAGGATGACGAGCCGTTCGCTAACTTCTACGAGAATGTCACGGCCAGAATGGGCAATCTGCTTTATGAGAATCCCAATGATGAGTTCGCTGCCCGTGAGATGGGAGCCATTGCCATCAACAATCCTGCCCAGGAGGTGCTGAAGGCAGTTCTTTCCAGCACATCCTCTCTCGTTTGGCCCCATCTGGTGAATGCCGCCATCGCTCTTTCCGATCACGGCAACGACTTCGTCCAGTGGTTTAGGAAAGTCCTGGATATTGGGAATGACAATGCGGTTGTGCTTGCCAGGGATATTGCAATATTCCTCAGCTATACAGGCGATAAGAAGACAGCTGCCGAGATAGTGGGCATCTTCAATACGGAAACTGCCGAGCAGATCAGGAAAGGTGTGGCCTATGTTTACCAACCTCATAGCTGGGTGAACCGCAAATACAATATGTCCTTGCTGTTGCGCCAGGGCTCTGGCCTTATGTTTGAGGCTGGTGATGACTTCATGGGACGTCTGATGCTCAGTATGGCCGATGAGGGTTCGGCAGTCCTGAATGCGGCCATTCCCGACCATGATGACTATCAGCAATTGCAGCTGTTTGTCGATGATGCAAGGTCTTATCATGAAGGGAATGCTGTCGAAATTGATGATTTCGATTACGATGAATATGGTGCCGACGACTTGATCTCGTTGGCTGTATATCTCCTTTATCTGCGTCGTTCACCCGAAAAGGCCGAACAGGCCTTGGAAGCATATAATCGTAGGAAAGGAGAGGTGGTGCCGTTCAGTTATCAGGAAATTCAGGCCAACATGTTGCATTGTATCCTTGTGATGCGACGTGGCAATTATAATCCTCTTGCCGAATACTATAAGCTTCTGGCACCTCAGATGCAGCATCTTCCTGACGAAGAGGCTGTATTTGCGGCTTCCATGTTCTCGATGTTGTGGAACGTCGTTTGCCGTAACAACTTAGGTCGTGCCGATATGCCAAGGCAGGTGGCTGAGGCTCTCCATACTTTCCGTAGAATACTGGATATTAATCGGAATGGTAATGTTGCATCCGAATTGTACCTCCAGCTCAGTTTCTACAACCTGTGCAGTGCCAGCGAATTGTGCAACGAGTCGTACCTCTATCATGGCGATCACAAGGCGGCCGAGAACCTGATATCGATGTTGCGCGATGCCATCAATGATATGAAGCATGCTCATAACAATACGGCTATCACCACTACGGCCTATTCGTTGGCCTATTCGGTTATCAGCAAGTACTATGAGCAGTATGGCGACTACAATAGCGCGTTCTACTATCAGAAGCAGCAGGAGTATGCCGTCTTCAACAACTTCCAGCGTTTCCGTGAAGGCAATCCCGAGGTTGTCCGTCGTTATGCAGCGGCACTCGATGGCACGGGCCGGCTGTTGTTCCAGTTCTTCCACGAATACGACCAGGCCCAGCAAAGTGCCACGCAGGCTATCATGCTCTTCGAAGAGCTGTTTGACGACAACCCCACCTCCCTGCATGCCGACGATTTGTTGGTGGCAGCCTATTATCAGATGATGCGGCTGAAGGTGGGCGGCAGGATCGATGAGGCTGTAGCACTTGGACAGCAGATTTTGGAAAAGGTCGGTCAGAAGCCCGAATCTGAGCCCAACCTGATGAATAAGGCATTGATCTTCGACGAGTTGGGCGAGATGTTCGACAAGCAGGGAAACACCGGCGATGCACTGGCAAGCCTGCAGACGGCATCGGTCATCCTGTCAATGGAGCTTGAGGCTGATCCTGACAACGACGACAAGATGCGCAGTTTTGTAATCAATAAGGTTCATCAGGCTCGTGTGTCGGCTTTGAGCGCAGGTGATGGCGCGAATGCGCTTCTTTTCTTGCAATACGCGGGTGAGGTGGTCGGGAAGATGACAACCATGATGCCCGACTCGCTCAAGGTGCGCAACGTAGCCCTCCACTATTATGCTGCTCATGCGCAGGTGGATATGGTGAACAATGATATGGATGCTGCTGCCGACTATCGCGAGAAGATAGTCTCGATACTCAACGAATCCGTTTTCGTGAAAGGTCGTGTCGAGGATTTCCAACTCCTGATCGATTTCTTGCGCATGCTTTGTCAGACGGCCGTTGACTATGGTCGTCTTGAGATGGCAGAAATCTGTGTGGGATTGGAATATCTTTTGAAACAGAGGGCTTTGCAGGAACGTATTGTCGATCTCGAACGGGTTGACATGGCTTCTACAATGCAATTGCTCCAGCAGATTGATGAACTGAAGAATTAATGGCAATAACGAACGCTTATGTGTGTAAATGAAACAGAATTAACGGATAAGGTCAACCTGTTGGACTATGCGCCCGAGAACTTCAAGGACTATCTCCAGTATCTGCGCGATGTGGTCGCCTATAACGAAGGACGGCGACAACAGGAATTGTCCGCCATCAGTGGAATCCTTCGGGGACGGCATTATATCATCACCGGTAACGAGGGCGTAGGAAAGGAGGAGGCTGCACGTGCCATCTATGCTGAACTGAAGAAACTGGGTGTGGTCAGAAGCTTTGCGAAGCGGGATGCCGTCACGCTCTTCGATTCGACCGAAGGATTTGCCAGTAACATCGCCCAGCTGATCGATGGCAACAGGAATACCCTCATCTATATACAGAATGCCGACACCTTTGGAAGAAAGGGCACCGTAGGCTCGACCACGGGTATTGAAGCTATCTGCAATAATACGGAAAGTTTGGACAATTGTGTCATCATACTTTCAGGTACCCGCAATAAGTTGCTCGAGGTGGTCAACAGCAGCCCGAAGGCTCATGAGGTCTTCACCAATATCTTCCATTTCGACGACCTGCATGAGGACGCGCTCTACAAATACGCCCTGCAGGGCTTGAGGATTCGCGAGTGTGTGCTCACCTCCGAGGCAAGCGACAGTCTCTATGAATATATGAGGTATGTCTATTCGATGCGCGGCAACCGCTTCACCAATACGAGCTACATCGACAAGGTCATCGAGAACCAGATCCTGCCACACATGATCAGACGTGTGGTGGGAGAGGGGGGCAGCCCGCAGAGTTTCAGTCAGATGGTGATTGAGGCAGCCGACATCCCCGAAGTGGAGATTCCTGACCCTACCGACGCCATTGCCAAGCTCAATGCCTTGGTGGGCCTCGACGATGTGAAGAGGCGCATTCTCGCCCATACCTCGCTCGTGAGGCTGAACAAGCTGCGTGCCGATAGGGGGCTTTACAACAGGATGCCGCCCATGCACATGGTGTTTACGGGTAATCCCGGAACGGGTAAGACCACAATTGCCAAGTATCTTGGCGAGATATATCATGGCATTGGTGTCCTCTCGAAAGGTCATGTTGTGGTCACCGAACGCTCCAAGCTGGTAGGTCGTTTCATCGGTGATGCTGAGCAGAATACGCTCGATGCCCTTCAGCGGGCTTCAGGCGGCATCTTGTTCATCGACGAGGCTTATTCGCTTTTTGTCAAGGCCGACGACACCAAGGACTATGGCTTGCGTGTTATCGAGGCCCTGCTGTCCTTCCTGGCACAGGAGGAACCCGACCTGATGGTCATCCTGGCTGGATATACCAACGAGATGCACGATATGTTGGAGTGCAACCCAGGGCTGAAGAGCCGCTTCTCCTACGTCTTCGAGTTCCCCGACTATACACCCGATCAGCTCATGGAGATCGGTCATAAGGTGCTGGAGCGTGAACATTATGTGCTGACACCCGAGGCCGGGAAGAAGCTCTCCGATTATGTGATCGATGCCTACAATCACAAGGACGAACACTTCGGCAACGGTCGTTTCATCACCCGTCTGCTCACCTCACAGGTCATTCCTGCCATGGGTAACAGGTTGTCGGCCTTGTCTGCCGATCAGATCAGCAACGAGCAGCTGACACGGATTGAGGCTTGCGACATTCCCGATCTGAGGTTGCACTATCTGAAGCCCGAAGCCATCGACCGGCTGTTGCTCAATGCGTCACTCCAGGAGTTGGACAAGCTCGTGGGCTTGCAGACCGCCAAGAAGGCTCTTCACGATTATGTCACTGTCTTGTGTCTGCAGCACGAGCAAGGTACGCTGCGCCTTCAGCCTGCCAATCTGTGGTGGGAGTTCATTGGCCGTACAGGAACGGGCAAGAGTACCGTAGCCGAAATCCTTTCCAGGATCCTCCAGGGACTGGGCATTCTCAAGCTCGGTCATACGGTCAGTGTCAGTGCCGAGGAGCTGATGGGCAACGACAGCTTCAAGGTGTTGGAGCATGCCGTAAGGAAAGCCAGCGACGGACTGCTGTTCCTCGATATGGACGCCCCCGAATACAAGAACCAGAACTACGATAATCTGCGCATGTGGATTCTGAACAAGATTACCGAGTACAAGCAGGTGACGGCATTCGTGATGGCCCGTGTCACCAACAGCGACGAATCCATCGCCAAGACGCTGGCAGCCGGCGGTGTCGCCTCTTATCACAATTCGATAGTGTTCGACGATTTCTCCATCGAGGAACTGTCCGATGTCCTGGTATATCTTTTGCAGCGTGACTTCAAACTGGATATTTCTGCCGATGCCAGGAAAAGGTTGCATGCATTTGTGCGTAATCTGAAGAACGGCGAATCGAAGAATATGCCCGTCTCTGCACGAACCATGCAGCATCTGTCACAGTCGATAGCAATGATTGCCCAGCTGAGAATCGCATCCGATGGCAGTTCCGACCCTGAGGTCATTGCCGAAGACGTCGACCACTTCGTGTGGAGCCGTCAGGCTTCGGGAAAGATTGGATTCTGAAACATTTAAGGGAAAAATATATGAAACAACTGCTTACAATTTTTGCACTGTTACTGCTATGCTTGGCGGGCTATGCAGCAGAAACCTATGTGGTGAATTCACCCAATCTGAATATGAGGGTAGCACCTAATGGCACGGCCGAAAAAATGGGTTCGCTTACGAAGGGTGATGTCATCCAGGTGGATACAATCATCAACGGATGGGCCTCCTGCACGAATGAGGCTGGCGAGACATTCTATGTGGCTTCAAGATATTTGGAGAAAGGGAAATCACTGGCATCGGGTGATGAAGGTGTAAAACCCGCGACCGACGAGAAGGATCCCGCTGTGGTCATTCAGAAACAGGTCCTCGAAGCATTGTCTTCCGTGGGCATCCATATCGAGCAAAGCAAATCGACCCGCTATTTCGAGTATATGCTTCTCCTGCCGCTTATCGTATTATTGGTTTGTTGGATATTATCCAAGATTCTGGGCAGCTTCTTTTTCGGGAAATATATCCCATTGATGGGATTGGCCATTTTGGGCTATTACGAGCTGAAGTGTATGCTGTGCTATAGTGGCAGTCCTGGATTCTTCGTTCACGATGAGTTGTTCTCAATCGCGTTTTGGCTGGTCATGCTGTCCATCCTGTTTTTTGTCCAATCCATCTTTTTTGGATTAGCGGGAGAGGATGAAGCGCGCTCGGCGGCAAAGCATATCGGTACTGTTACCGTATTTGGCTGTGGAATCCTTTATCTGCTCACCTTTTTGATCCTCTCTTTCCTCCAGCCGTGGATAATTCTGCTTTTCTTCGTCGGATTGGCATTACATCTTATCGCGATGTTTATCGATGGCGATAAGGGTGTGTTGGGACTGATCGGCTTTGCGATTTATGCCCCCCTCTATGTGGTGAGTGCATTGGCCACCTTCCTGTTCTTGGTGATGTTCGTTGGCCATATGATCTATCTGATGGGATGGATTGGTAGCGTTATTTTCATTCTTCTTCTCCTTGCTATGCTTGGTGGTGGAGGTGGACCAAAGATCATAGGGTTTATCATTAAGGAATGAAAAATCGTATAGGACATGGCAACAACGAGGCGAAAGACGAAGCTGCATAATTGGCGGCTGAAGTTCGACCGGATATTCTCTGAGAGTGTCTGGCAACAGATTTTGGTCCTGATCGTTATCTTCTTGGTGGCATTGGTCATCGGATGGATTGTGTGCTCGCAACTCACTTTTGGCGAGGATGCACAGAAACTGACGTTCTGGGAGTGGGCGTTGTATATCCTGATCGATGGCAATGCGCTCAACACCCTCTATATGGATGACTTTCCCGAAGGCGGACAACGTTGGGTGATGCTGTTTGTCACACTCGGTTCTCTCTTGGGCATCATCCTCTTTGGCGGCATGCTCATCTCCATCTTCACCAATATGCTCGAGCGTCGTATCGAGAATTACCGGTTGGGTAAGAAGACCTATCTGGTCTCTGGTCATACGGTGGTTCTTGGCTATGATGAGATCGTCCCGTCGATTATCAGGCAGGTTTGTGAAGGCAATCAGCAGATGTATGTGCTGCTCCAGAGTTCATTGCCCAGCGAGGAACTTCGGGAGAAGATGCGGGTGTCGATAGCCCAGGAATTCGAAGAGCGTATCATCATCCGTAATGGGCACCGTACCTCTCTGCAGGACTTGCAGGAACTGCGTCTGGCCCAAGCCTGCAGCATCTATGTGGTGGGTGACCGCACAGTCGGGAATCACGATGCCATGAACATCGAGTGTCTTGACAAGATAGCGGAATTGTTGAAGCAGGCTGGCAGTGAACATCCCGACACCGTCACCGCCGTCTTCGAGGATGCCGAAACTTATGCAGCCATGCAGGTGACCGACCTGTTTGACAACTTGCGACAAGTCGGTGTAGAGTTTGTTCCGTTCAACTTCTATGTCGATTGGGCCAAGCAGATGTTCGTCGATTGTAACTATACCGATAATGGGGTAACCCACAATTATCCTCATTTGGATCGTGACGGCATTACGCCCGACGATCATCGTCATGTGCATCTTGTCATCGTCGGAGCTTCCACCTTTGGCATGACGTTGGCTATCGAAGCCGCCAAGATGTTGCACTTCCCCAATTTCGACGGTAAGAACCATAAGACCGAAATCACCTTTATCGACCTGAATGCCGATCAGGAGAGGTTCCTATTCCTGAGTCGTTACCGTCATTTCTTCGAAGTTGAGTCCTATCGCTATGAAGGCGAGTTGATACCCGCCACTAAGTTCAGCGGTGATGATGCCGACTTCCTCGATGTAGAGTTCGGTTTTGTCAAAGGTGATATCTATTCGCCCGAGATTCAGAAGTTGATCACCCAATGGGCTACCGACGGCAATCAGTTGCTGTCCATTGTGTTAGCCATGACCGATGCTCGTCTGAATATGTCGGCAGCCATGAGTCTTCCTGACGAGGTCTATGAGTCATGTGTGCCGGTCTTCGTTCGTCAGAACACGTCCAGCACGTTCCTCTCAAAACTTCAGGCCACGTCGGCAGCCCATCAATATGAGAAGAAGACGATTGGTCCCGATGGTCAGGTCGTTTCTTCACAACCTGTCAGTCGTTATGCCAATATCTATCCTTTCGGTATGACCGATATTGTCTTCGATGTTCAGAAACGCACTCGACTGATGGGCGAATGTATCAACTATTTGTATCACCTCTATTTCAACACGACAAAGGTTTCTGACGATGGTCTGGAGGGGATGATGAAGTACGATCGTCAACAGGTGCTTCAGGAAGCTCATGCGTTGTGGAAGACGTGTAAGGAGTCCGATCAATGGTCAAGCCTTTATGGGGCCTATAACATTCCTTTCAGGGTACGGACCTTTGAAGCGATGGGCATCAACGACCTGATGCATCTCGATGCTGACCTTGTCGAGCGTATGGGCATTGTCGAACACAATCGCTGGACGGTCGAGAAACTCCTGATGGGATTCCGTAAGCCCTTGCCGAATGAGGACTCCTACAACCTGAAGGCAGATGCCAGCACCGTCAAGGACTTCAAGAAGAACAACAATAAGCATCATTTCATCCACAGCGATATCCGCCCCTTCAACCAGTTGGATAGCATTCAGGAGATCGACAAGGAGATTGTCCGTTTCATCCCCTGGTTCCTGAAGATGACCGATGTCTAACTTGCTTTTATTGTTTTTGTGGGTGAAAGAGGGGAAAATGAGAAATTCCCCTTTATGCCTTCCGAGAGGAATTCATCAGGATGAAATAACCCTTATCTAATAGACTATGTCCGAAATAGAAATACTTCCAGCAGAGTTCAAGGAGGAACTGAAGCTGCATTACGCCCAGGCCATCAAGGCAGGGTATCCATCAATGGCCGGAGACCACGAGGATGAGTTCTTCGACTTCAACGTCTCTATGGTCAGCGATCCCTTAGCCACATTCTACGGCCGTGTGGATACTGACCAGATGATCGAGGAGGGCATCCATCCAGGCGACATCGCCGTCATCAACAAGGCAGAGGAACCGAAGCATGGAGATCTCATCGTCACTTTCGTCAACAACGAGTTCGTCATCCGGTTCCTCGACCTGAGCCATCTGGAGGACCACTACATCCTGCTCCATCCCTCCAATCGCCGCTACAGCGCCATCCGTATCAACGACATCGAGAACTTTGAGGTTTGGGGTGTAGTGGTTCTGACGATTAAGAAGTGGAGATAGACCCCCTCATTCCCCCTTATAGGGGGAGGACCTGATTGTCCGAACCCCGCTTTATTTCTTCATTAAGATTTCCACAAAGATTTCTTGCCGAAGGCAATAAAAATCGAGACCCTCCAGTCCTCCCCCTAAGCAGGTATTCTGCCCCCGCTGTTCGGGGGATAGAGGGGGTGCGGAGGATAGAGGGGGTCTCTAGTTCAGATCGGTCAGGAACCTCACATTCACAGTGCAAGCCTTCCCTTCCTCAGTCTGCAGGCGTACTGCATAGCCCTGGTTACCCCTGTTCACCTTGTTGATCGTGCAGTATGGATAATTGCCATAGACGTACTGCAGAAGGTTGCGAGGCACGAAGTTGAGCGGGATGGAATTCTCATTGCAGTCCACATTGCTCCAGGTACCTTTCTTATCGAAGTCGATGATGGTGCCATCGTTGAGGATGCACATATATGTATCAGTGGTGGACTCTACCGCAACGATCGAGTTGTACTCGAAGTTGTCCTGGACGAAGGCCTGGGCCTTGGCGGGAAGCTGCTCGGCGGGAAGCGGTGGGTTGCCGGCGAAGCTAGCGGTGAAAGACACGAGGCAGAGAGCTGCCATTGCAAAAAGCTTGTTGATGATTGAAGTTTTCATATTCTTTGTTTTTTTAGAGTTAATAATTTTTTTATCTGAATAATCAATTACTAATTGTTAATTGTTAATTATTAATTGTTAATTGTCAATCGTTGTATCGTTTTGACACCGCAAAGATAGGGCGACAATTTCGTTCCTCCAAGAAAATTTTCAAGAAATTGGTTTGTATATAGCGACACATCCCCCAATCCGCGACAACAGAAAGGAAGCCCCTCAGATTCTGTCGCTTCCTCCCCGCATTTTTGCAATTTTTTCTCAAAGAAGACCGCTCTTCTTCCCCTTTTATTCTTATCTCACACCGAACTCACCGAACTCACAGAAATAATAGTTTGATGCCACCCTTTTCTGTGCTTTCAGTGGTTTCCGTGTGCCCTAAATCCTCTACGGACTTCAGGGACTAATAGGACTGTTGTGCCAAGGCGATAAGTCCTAAGAGTCCAAAGAGTCCGTAGAGATAAATAAACAGAAATCCGTTAAATCCGTGTAAATCCGTAGAGCTTGATAATTCTCAAATTCGTGATAAAGAACTTCAGCCCCTTTTCTGTGCTTTCCGTGCTTTCCGTGTGCCTTTATTCTCGACCCGCTAGTCTTCCCCCTTTAAGGGGGACCGAGGGGGTCCTAGATTCGCCCGATTCGTGTTCAAAACCAACCCGAAAAGCCGCAAATAATCAGTAATATTCCACCAAAAAAATTCATTTCACCATTTTTTCCCTTTTTTATTTGGTTCTTTCATTTTTTTCTCCTATATTTGCCGCATACACTAAACTAATTATGACACAATTAAACGATAAAGACCGACAGGCGCAGATGGACGACATGCGTTCCTTCGACGAGCAGATGCCATGCGTGGGCATCTTTTGGTACGATCCCGACGAGCATAACCTCTTCGGCGTTCGCAAACAGGAACTGACCCCCAAGCAGGTGGAGGAAGCCGCCGAAAGAGGCATGCCCTTCATCAACTATCCCCATCTGCATCGACAGGTTTGGGCAAAGGAATACTTCCGTGCGCAAGCCAAGCATGAACCAACTAAGTTCAAAGGCGACTACACCCAAATACCTCGTGGTCGAGTAACCTGGAACATCGACAAGTTCATCGTCCTCGTAGGTCATTGGGCCGAGCCCATTGAGGAAGAACTCACCGCTCTTCTCGAGCAGGAATTCTCCCTCCCATACTTCGAATACGTCTATGACGAGCACTGGGACCTCGGTCATGGTTGGTCCGGCGATATGCCTTGAGTGAGTGCGTGAAATCGGTGCGCACAAATTTCAATATATAATAATCTAACATTCAAATATTTCAAAGAACAAATTTTGTCCGTTTAGTGGACACTAAGGATTCTGCTTTCTTATGATGAAAGCCCCCCAGATAATAGCAAACAATTTGAAACCCTTTCAGCCCACGCATCCAGGCGAGGTGCTGAAAGATGAACTGGAATATCGTGGCATATCACAGCGCGGATTTGCCAAGGAGATTGGCATATCATACTCAGCCTTCAATGAAGTGTTGAACGGCAAGCGATCGCTTAGTCCCGAATTGGCCATGATGATGGAGGCGGCACTTGGAGTGGATGCTGCCCCTCTGCTCGCCATGCAAAACGAATACGATATGCTGATGGCCGAACGCGACGAGTCATTTATGGAGAAACTCAGAAAGATTCGTCGTATAGCCGCACTTTTCTAAAACTCTTGGATTCTTTAGAGAAACCGGTTTAGGAAACCGAATTCAAACTAATATAAAAGCAGCAAAGCCCTCGTGTCTTTGCTGCTTTTTTTTATGTCCTTCCCAAAATCGACGCATATCCCCCAGCGAACGTTAGCGGACATCATTCTGCGGAATCATGTCCTTCTACGAACGTTGGGGGACATGCTGCTATCGAATGATGTCCTTCTACGAACGTTGAGGGACATGCTACTGTCGGATCCTGTCCTTCTACGAACGTTGAGGGACATGCTACTGTCGAATGATGTCCTTCTGCGAACGTTGGGGGACATGCTGCCATCGGATCATGTCCGTCTACGAAAGTTGGGGGACATGTTGCTATCGGATGATGTCCCTCTACGAACGTTGGGGGACATGCTGCTGTCGAATGATGTCCCTCTACGAACGTTGGGGGACATGTTGCTGTCGAATGATGTCCCTCTACGAACGTTGAGGGACATGCTGCTATCGAATGATGTCCTTCTGCGAACGTTGGGGGACATGCTGCTATCGGATCATGTCCGTCTATGAACGTTGACGCACCATTTCCTGCAGAATATTGTACGTCTGCGAACATTGGCGCACCATTTCCTGCGGAAAGTTGTACGTCTACGAACGTAGGCGTACATACCACGATTGGAAATGGAGAATTGTGCTTTCGGATTAGAGTTCGTCACTGTTCGGAAAGCAGGTTGCATTTTCGGATTCTTCGTCTATTATGTGATAGAGTACTCTGTCGCGCGTCATGATGCTTTATGCGGCAGAAACAAGCACTCTGACGCCCGTCAGAGTACTCTATCCAATCGCGGAAATACTCTGACGGCCGTCAGAGTACTCAATCCTGCAGAAGCAAACACTCTGTCGCCCGTCATGATGCGCTATCCATCCGAGGCATGACCAATCCTGGCCAAAAAAAGGTATGCTCTGATTGAAGCAAGCACTCTGACGCGCGTCAGAGTATTCTCTCCAATTCGCGCAAGTACTCTGTCGCGCGTCACGATGCTATATGCCGGAGAAGCAAATACTCTGTCGCGCGAAAGAGTACTCTATCCATTTGCGCAAGCACTCTGTCGGCCGTCAGAGTACTTCCGCAATTCGTTCAAGCATCCTGTCGGCCGTCAGAGTGCTGTAAGCGATAAATGCAAACTCGATGTGATAATCAAATGAATAATAGATTAAAATACCTTAAAAACTATGCATATTTTGGTTAATCTTGACAATAGTTTTGGCGAAATTCGTTAACTTTGCACCGAGTAATCAAGATTGCTCACGACAATAAACGAAAACATCATGGATATTCAGATCTTCTCGCAGCGATTGAAGAAGGCGCGGGTCATGCAGCGACTCACGCTCGACGGCCTGTGCGCACTGATGGGCAACATCGTCTCGAAGCCTGCCATCTCGAAATACGAGAGCGGCAAGATGATGCCTACCGAAAAGGTCCTCGAAGCCCTGGCAAAGGCCCTCAATGTCGATGTCACCTATTTCTCCCGTCCCATGAACGACGACATCGAGAAGTGCCAGATCAACTTCCGCAAGAAGAGTTCCATGACCAAGAGCGAGAGTAAGGCGCTCGAAGCCAAGGTGCTCGACAAGGTGGAGCGCTGTCTCCACGTCCGTCACATCATGCAGGAGGCAGGCGCCATGGGTCTGCCATGCCCACTCGCGAAGATGCCGGTCCGCACGCGTCAGGAGGCACGCCAGAGGGCAACCATGCTGCGCAGGGAATGGGGCCTGGATGCATACGATCCCATCTACGACGTGAAGTCCGAACTCGAAGAGCACGGCATCATGGTGCTGCTCGTCGATGCCGACAGGAATTTCGATGGCCTGAGCGGCACTGTGGCCAACTCGAACGACGTCTTCATCGCCGTCAACAACAACACCCAGTACGTCGAGCGCCGCCGTCTCACCACCTTCCACGAGCTCGGTCACCAGGTCATGTCGCTCGACGGTGTCGCACCCAAGGAGCAGGAAAGCCTCTGCAACGAATTCGCCAACGAGATGCTCATGCCCGAAAAGCCCTTCCGCGACTATGTCATGAAGCACTTCTCGGAATCGATCATCATGCTTTACCGTCCCCTGCAGATGAAGTATGGCATCAGCATCGATGCGCTCATGAAGAAGAGCGAGTCGCTCGGCATCATCTCAACCTCGAAATACACCTCTTATAATATAATGAAGAACCAGTCGCCCTCGTTCAAGAACGCGGTCGAGATGAGCCTCTACATCGAATCCCCGCTCTACGATACGTTCAGCTGGTCGGTTCTCAACGCCCTTGCTCTCCACCTCATCGACTCCGAAAAGGCCAGGCAGTTGCTCTACGATGCCAGCGACAAGGTCAAGGCCGACCTCAATGTCATGTCGTAATTTCTTAATCAAAAATAGGGTTATTGTGCCCAAAAAATAGGAATAGGTTAACAAATAGAAGTAATAATCGAAACAAATTAACCGAAAAACACAAATTTTCTCCGAAAAAATTTGGAGATATCATTATTTCTTTGTATCTTTGCAGCAACATTAAATCTAACCTGCAATGGATACGTCAAAAGCAGATGTCAGTCGACTTTATAAACCGCAGTTCTCCTTCTTCGGCTGCGGTTACATCAACAAGCAGGGGATGGCAGTGCCTCAGGTCAAGCCCTTCTATGACGCTCGTGCTCCGTACGAGATCTACCGTTATATCAAGGGAGGAACAGCCAAGGAAGCCACACTCGAACTCCGTCAGATCACCGATGAGAAGGAAGCCAGGCGGTTCAAGGTATTGAACTTCCGGGCGTTCACCCCCGCAGGAGTCTTCAAGTATCGCAATGTCCACTCGCTCTTCCTCTACAATCAGCTGATCGTCATCGACATCGACAACATTTCCAGTCAGAAGCGGTTGCACGACATCCGACAACTGCTGTTGAACGATCCCTATTTCGAGACCGAACTGCTTTTCGTCAGTCCCAGCGGGAACGGACTCAAGTGGATTGTGTACCTGGGCGACGTCAGGCCCGAGGAGCATGGTCATTATTTCCGTATCATCGCCGACTATCTGCACATCAATTACGGCATCATAGCCGACGAGAGCGGCAAGGACATCTGCCGCCTGTGTTTTCTCCCTTACGACCCCGATTGCTACATCAATCCAAATTTAAATCTAAGGGATTTTAAGGGATTCTAAGGGATTCTAAGGGATTCTAAGGGACGAATGTTTCTTGGGTCCCAATCTCTACAGGCAAAGGTATCGTCCCTTAATATCCCCAAATATCCCCAAAAATCCCTAAATATCCCTTAACAATAACATGCAATCTCCAAATTACCAAGCCTTGTGCGAAAAGATTAATTACGCAGTACCCATGTCAGTCCGCGAACATGTAGAGCTTGTCGTCTCCCGCATCGAAGCCGACGAAACCGATATCACTGTCCACGAACAGGATTGGGTCAACATCATCCTGTCGCTCGCCACAGCGTTGGGGGAGGAAGGACGCCCCTTCGCCCATCGTGTCAGCAGGTTCTATCCGCGATACAATCCCTCCGAAGTCAACGAAAAGTTCGACTGGTGCCTCAACCACACCCAGCGTAAGATGGGCATCGGCACCTTCATGCAGATAGCCAAGGACTACGACATCGACGTCTCGATGCCTCCGGGACGTTATCCCGAGGACGTCAACTCCAAGCAGCAGTCCGCCATCAAGAAACAGGAGACGCGGAAACGCGGACGTCCACGAAAATCCAGGGACAACGACGAGGAGACGCCCTTCATCCAGGCCATGCATAAACTCGAAGAGATAGCCGACTATCGCTACAGTGTCATCAACGAACAGGTCGAATACCTTCCCAAGGACGGCGATGGCACACAATGGTTCGAGCTCGACGATCGCGAGTTCAACACCCTCTACACACGCATCAAGAGCGCATCCATCCGAGTCAACAAGACAGACTTCGAGTCGATGATCAGGTCGAAGGACATCTCAGCGCCCTTCAACCCTATCATGGACTATCTCAACAGCCTGCCCGCCTACGACCCGGCAAGCCATCAGGGCGACAGTGCCATCGATGACCTGTTCAATCACCTGGTGCCCGAAGACAAGGAGAAGCAGCCCTTCCTCCTGAAATACGGCCGCAAGTTCTTCCTCAACATGGTGGCACTCATGGCTGGCCGAAACGAGGACAATCAGCTCATGCTCGTGTTGGTAGGCAAGCAGAATGCCGGCAAGTCGCACTTCTGCAAGCATCTCGTGCCTCCGCAGCTGAAGGAGTTCTTTCGCACCGTGCTGCCCAACGACGACCTCAAGGACAAGGACCTCAACCTTGCCCTGTCGAGCAATGTGCTGATACTTTTCGACGAATTCGTGCATCATGGACGGGCAAACCAGATGAAGGCCTTCGTCAGTGCAGGCAGCACGCAGATACGCCGAGCCTACGACCGCAGTGCCAAGAACCGCGTCCGTCGAGCATCCATCGTAGCCACAGGCAACGAGAAGGAATATCTCTCCGACCTCTCGGGCGACCGCCGATACATCTCCATCGAAGTCAAATCGACCGTCAACTTCGACGAGCATCCCATCCGCTATGACGAAGCATACGCCGAAGCCCTCTACCTCATCCAGCAGCCCGACTATCGTCCCTCGCTGACCAAGGAAGAGGTCGAGGAGATCTCCGACAACAACAAGGACTTCGCCGAACCCAACCAGTGCGAAGAAAGTATCCTGCGCTTCTTCCGCAAGCCCCTCGATGGCGAAGTGGGCAGTTGGTACTCTGCATCGGATATACGTGATACCATTCTCTCCCGTTCGTCAATTTCGTCCTATGAATTGCCGGTGCGTTCTATAGGCATAGCTATGAACTCTCTTGGTTTTAGTATGATTAAGCCCCAAAATAGAGCAAGATATTTGGCAGTGATAATCTCTGAAAATGAATATGCACAGGCATTGCTTTCCAAATCCAGTCAACCCGTTTCTGCTTGACAAGTTACGATATGGTGAAGAGCTGTTCTTCACCATTTTTTTTCGCATTAGGTTATGTCGGTTATATCGGTTATATCGATTTTTTAAACTTTTATAAAAAAATACTATTCCCCTATTTTTTATTTTTTTTTCATAAACTTACACTTTCCGATATAACCGATATAACCTAACCCATTTTTATGCCCAAAAACCACCCAAAATCCCCCATTTTCCCCCATTTCCCGTTAAATACTCACCCATTTTCGAAACTCCAATTAATCCATTCCCCTATTTTTTTTGAAAAAATACCGCCTATATTTTTGTTGTAATAATATTAATGGTTAATTAACGGTCCATTATACGATCATTAACGTTAAAGAATCTTTTGTTTATGCTCTTCGAGCAGAAATCAAGGAGGAAATCTATTGTGGAAATAACCGCTTGATTGTAGTTCCCTGAAAAAACTTGACTGGAATTAGACTTTAACCCTACAAAGAGTTTACTACTTCTCGTCTTAACCCTGGTAGGACTTTACTTGTCCCAACCATTCCTCCTAAGATTTCCTCAATGATTTCTTGCCGTAGGCAATAAAATTCGGACCTGCCAGTCCTCCCCCTTTAAGGGGGACCGAGGGGGTCTTGTCCGAGGGGGTCCTATTTCCACTTCTTGATCGTCCAAACCACCACCCCCCAAACCTCGAAATTATCATCCTCATCAATCCTGATGGGCTTGAAGTTGCGATTGGCAGGTCTTAATTCGATATAACCCTCCTTTCGATGGGTGAGGTCAAGATACTTGATGGTGAACTCATCATTGAGGAAGGCGACAATGACATCACCATTCTTCGCTTGTATCGATCTGTCGATGACAGCTATATCACCGTCACAGATACTGGCCTCCATCATCGAATCGCCCTGCACACGCCCATAGAACGTGGATTCCGGGTGCTCGATAAGGTCACGATTGAAGTCAAGGCTATCGCGATGGTAATCTTCGGCAGGGGATGGGAAGCCCGCCTTGATGGCTGATGCGAATTGCAGGTTCAAATGTTCATTGAAACCTGCAGGGAGGATTTGTATGCTGTTCATATTCAGTAAATCATTTTTATTGGACTTTTGACGCTTCTATATAACAGGATGTAGGTGCCAGGCTTTTGTCTAGCTCTACATTCGTGATAATCAGTTGCAAGCTGCCTTCTCATTTTCAAGGCGATTCAACCTGTTACGGAGATTGGCTATCTTGCGGT
>Ga0256407_10003914_pt1 | contig 25658 bp, 19 predicted proteins | sample RumenRJG_04DNA_FD_193489 | JGI IMG/M metagenome (GOLD analysis project Ga0256407, IMG submission 193489) | Bovine rumen microbial communities from Lethbridge, Alberta, Canada - RJG_04 | ecosystem: Host-associated > Mammals > Digestive system > Stomach > Rumen | place: Canada: Alberta... | reverse complement strand
CGGCACCCGATATGATCAGGATTGACACCGGTCAGGGCATTGCAATATAATAACGTTCAACAAGATGCAAGGGCGCATCGGGAAATGCAGAGGCAGATTCCCGGTGTGCCTTTTTCTTTTTTGGGATTTTTAAGTCATGCTTGTGACCGTGGGCGGGTGCCCGCAAACATATATGAATAAACTGTCTGCGTAAGGATTGCTGCACTCTTCTCAGCACTTTGTGCCGGTATCCGGAACATGAAAAAACCCACCGAATGATGTGACGTTGGGAAGGATTGGGAGGAGTGTATTGAAAAAAATACAGTTTTCCGCCTTTTTGAGGCTTTATACCGGCTATGTTGGGATTCTTAACTGCTGACAAAAATCCCATTATGGTGATATTATTCAGTTGTCTTTTTTCGAAATTTAGAGCCAGAATAGGAGATTCAATTTTTTATGGGTGGTTTTTTTGGAGTTGCATCAAAACAGGACTGCGTTTTTGATTTATTTTATGGAACTGACTATCATTCACACCTGGGTACCCGGCGCGCCGGACTCGCTGTCCATGATGCTGTGAAGGGATTTGACAGAGCTATTCACAATATTGAGAGCTCGAATTTCCGTCCCAAATTCGACAAAGATATATTAAAGATGAAGGGACAGCTGGGAATCGGCTGCATCTCCGATTATGAGCCCCAGCCCCTGATCGTCCGCTCCCACCTGGGAACGTACGCGATCACAACGGTCGGCAAGATCAACAATTCGGAAGAACTTATGTGGAAGCTGTTCAATGGCACTCATTCCCACTTCCTGGAAATGAGCGGCGGGGACATCAACCCGACTGAGCTCACAGCTGCCCTGATCAACCAGCAGGATTCTTTTGTCGAAGGTATCCGTTACGCGCAGAATCTGATCCGGGGTTCCATGACCATGATGATTATGACTTCAGAGGGAATCTACGCTGCCAGAGACCGGCTGGGCAGGACTCCGGTCGAGATCGGAGCCAAAGAAGATGCGCATTGTATCTGCTTCGAGAGCTTTTCCTTCCTTAATCTGGGATATCACCATGTAAAGGAGCTGGGCCCGGGAGAAATCTGTTACGTGACTCCGGAGGGTGTTGAGACCGTGGCAAAGCCCTTTGACAAAATGCGGGTCTGTACATTCCTGTGGATCTACTATGGATTCCCGGCATCCACTTACGAGGGGATGAATGTGGAATATGCCCGTTATGAGTGCGGAAAGCATCTGGCAAAAAGGGATATGGCACGCGGCAATGTGAAGCCGGATATCGTCGCGGGAGTTCCCGACTCGGGCGTCGCTCATGCGGTCGGCTATTCCAATGCTTCAGGAGTGCCCTATTCGAGGCCTTTTGTCAAATACACGCCTACCTGGCCCCGTTCCTTTATGCCTACGATCCAGAGCCGCCGCGATCTGATCGCCAAGATGAAGCTGGTTCCCATTCATGAGCTCATCGAAAACAAGAGCATGCTGCTCATCGACGACTCTATCGTCCGGGGAACCCAGCTTCGCGAGACCACAGAGTATCTGTACAGGAGCGGCGCCAAAGAAGTCCATGTACGTCCCGCCTGCCCGCCCCTGGTGTTCGGCTGCAAGTACCTGAACTTCTCCAGATCCAATTCTCACGGTGAGCTGATCACCCGCAGGATCATTGAGAAGCTGGAAGGGTCGATGGATCCTGATCCCCATGTGATGAACAGGTATATCGATCCCGATTCGGAGGAATACGCGACCATGCTGGAGGAGATCAGCAAGGAACTGAACTTTTCCTCCCTGCATTATCACAGGCTCGACGATATGATCGAGGCAATCGGAATCAACCCCTGTAAACTCTGCACTTATTGCTGGGACGGAAACGAGTGAGACCTCCCGGCTTTTCGAAACAACCTGCTTTCGGCCTTGCCTTCACGCGCTGTCAGGGTATTGACAGGCAGGGAGAGCTGTAATACAGCGCAAAAAGAGAGCGGCCTTTGCTGTTCCGGAATCTGTTTCGGGGCAGCAGAGGCACTTTTTATTGTGACACTGTCGGGTATTTATTTGTTTTGGGAGTCGAAAAAACCCGCCGGACGATGTATTATAGAAGTACTGTTGCAAATCAGATGTTTTTCATGGAGTTGTTATGAAGATTGCAGTTATCCTGTTTATCCTGATGTACGTACTGATCATTTTCCTCCCTAAGTACCGGGTATGGGCGGCACTGGGAATCGCGGCCCTGTTCCTGGTGCTGGGCATTCTGCCAATCGGGGAAGTGCCTGCCGCTATCAACTGGAATGCCCTGATGATGATGAGCGGAACGATGATCCTCGTCTACTATTTTATAGAGAGCGGCATGCCCGGAAAAATCGCGGATCTTCTTTTGGGAAAATCTAAAAATCTCATGATGGTGACGATATATATGTCCTTGTTTTCGGGTCTGATCTCGGCTTTCATCGATAATGTGGCGACGGTCCTGATCGTCGCACCGGTGGCTGTCGCGATCTGCCGCCAGCTGAAAGTGTCGCCCGTCTCCATGGTCCTTTCAATCGCGGTGTCCTCGAACCTGCAGGGCGCGGCAACACTGGTGGGAGATACCACATCCATCATGCTGGGATCCTACGCAAACATGGACTTCCTCGACTTCTTCTGGATGAAGGGAAGGCCGGGAATCTTTTTTGCGGTTGAACTGGGCGCGGCCCTCACGATTCCTGTCATGATCTTTCTGTTCAGAAAAGACACCGCGCCGATTTCGCACAGCGGGACAAGCAAAGTGAAGACGATGCTCCCCACATTTCTGCTCCTTTTAATGATCGCTATGCTGATAGGCGCGTCCTTCATAAAAAATAAACCGGACGTTACCAACGGTCTGATCTGTCTTGCACTGGCGGCTCTTATGATGATCGTGGACGCTGTGCAGATGCACAGCATGGAGGGCACCAGGAATGCTCTGAAAAATGTGGATTACCAGACCCTCCTTCTGCTCCTCGGCCTGTTTCTGGTAATCGAGGGGGTCACGGAGGCCGGAGTGATCGACCGCCTGGCGGATCTGATCGGCTCTCTCGGCGACAAGAGCACCTTTATCCTCTATACCGTGATCGTGTGGGGATCAGTCCTGATCTCTGCCTTTATTGACAATATTCCCTATGTGGCGACCATGCTGCCCGTACTCACGGAAATCTGCGCCAAAACGGGGATCGAGCCCTGCCTGTTGTACTTTGGCCTTCTGACGGGCGCAACCCTGGGTGGAAATATCACCCCGATCGGCGCCTCAGCCAATATCACTGGTGTAGGGATTCTTCGCAGGGAAGGTTATAATGTATCTTTTCCGGAGTTCGCCAGGATCGGTATTCCCTTCACGTTTGTGGCTGTGATGGGAGGCTATCTTCTGAACTGGTTCCTTTGGTCTTAAAGTCTGGTCTTAAAGAATGTATTCGTAAAGAATGTATTCATTAGAAAGATAATCAAAAAGAAGTGATCCAAAAGAAGATAATCATAAAGAAGATAATCATAAAGAAGATAATCATATAAAGAAGATAATCATAAGGAAGACAATCATAAAGAAAGAAGATAATTATTAGGTAGGTAAAAGCAGCGCGCGGTTTTCTGATCGGTGAATCTGTGAACTATGCTTATAACCACAGGCTCACAGCCATAAGTTCACAGCCATAAGTTCACAGCCATAAAATGACAGCTGTATGCTCATGATCAAAGGTTAGAAAATCCTGTGCGGGAGGAGGGACAATATGAAGAAGAGAATAATTGCTTTGGGTCTTGCCGCGGTTCTTGTACTGATGCTGACTGCCTGCGGCGGAGGGACCGGTAAGGGAAATGACAGCGCGTCTGCAGGATCGACAGACTCCGCGTCCAAGCCCATTATGGAGGAACCCCTGGTAAAAGAGGTGGCGGATGACGGTCTTTGCCATATCGGTATTCTGACATATCGAAACCATGGAGCCGCCGAAGAGACCATTAAAGGATTCGAAGATGAATTCAGGAGTATGATGGGCAGTACCGAGGTGGTATTCGAGAGAATGGACGCCGACGGGGATCCGGAGAAGTGCGCCCGGATCGCCACCGGATATGCCAACAGCGGATATAAGCTGATCTTCGCAGTCGGGACCGAAGCTGTGCAGAATGCGGGCGCAGCCGTGAAAGACGTACCGATCATAGGTGCCTGCGTCACGGATTATCTTCTGGCAGAGGTCGTCAGTTCTCTTGAGGCTCCCGGTGGAAATATTACAGGTGTATCTTCCATGGGACCCATCAACCTGCAGATAGACCAGATCACGGATGTCCTTCCCTGGCCCACCAAGGTGGGAATTGTGGCAAGCGGGACCGAAGTGGGATCCAAATTCCAGGTCAGCATAGCTGCCCAGTGCCTGGCGGAAAAAAATATTGAGTGGGAATCCTACAACGGAGACACGGAGGAGACGCTGAGGGAAGTGCTGGAAAAAGCCGCTTCCGAATGCAGCTGCCTCTACCTGCCCACAGACAGTTTCGTGGCGTCTCACATGGATATAGTAAAGGAGGTCTCCCTCTCCTCGCAGATTCCCGTGATCACAGGAGATTATCATATGTGCCGCGGCGGCGGTTTGTTCTGCTACAGTATTGATTATGAAAAACACGGAAGACATGCGGCCGCAATGGCATTTGACGTACTGGAAAAGGGCGAGGAGATTTCCAGACTGGCTGTCAGGGAAGAGGAACTCGAAGATACACAGCAGTATTATAATCCCGAGATGGCGGAAGCCCTGAACTGGTACGACTACGGAGGCATGTCCCCTATTGTGATCGCACAGCCGGGGGAAGAGGCACAGAGCGGCGAAACACAGCATGACGAAACACAGTACGGCCAGACGCAATACGGCGAAGAAAATACTGAATATTGATAAAACGCGGGAGTAGTCTGTCCTTTTTTCCGGAGGACTCCTTCCCGGTCTTCCCAAAGGGCAAAGGAGAAGCCTGTTACAGGCCCTCCTCAAGTCCGCGGTCAGTGACGGAAAGATTCCTGCGGCAAGGGTCAGAATATACAGAAATATTCAGGACATACAGGATTTATAGCAATAATCAGAACATAATTAAATGATGTAAAGGTCAAAAGCCAGGAAAAGACGGATTTTCTTTAACTACCTTTTGAACCCGGTATCATAGTAATAATCAGAACAGGCGGGAACATTCAGGAACATTGACTGCCGTAAAGACCGGAGGTTGAATATGAGACTGCTGCTTGCGGAAGATGAAGAAGCTATGTCCGAGGCTGTAGCGGACATTCTGGAATATCACAAATACCAGGTTGATACGGTCTATGACGGGAACGAGGCACTGGACTATATACACGCTGCTGAATATGACGGCATCATTCTGGATATTATGATGCCGGGGCGCAGCGGGCTGGAGGTTCTCAGACAGATCCGGAGCGAAGGATGCAGGACGCCGGTTCTTTTGCTGACCGCAAAATCAGAGATCGAGGACCGGATAGAAGGGCTGGACCTGGGAGCGGATGATTATCTGGCAAAACCCTTCCATATGGGAGAATTGCTGGCCAGGATCCGGGCCATGCTCAGGCGCAGAGAAGACTATACTCCTGATATCCGTTCTTTCGGAGATGTGACTCTGAATCCGCGTACCAGTGAGCTTCGCTGCGGCGATAAGAGTGTCGAACTCTCACGCCTGGAGTGCCGAATGATGGATACTCTGATGCTCAATCACGGAATCTACCTGTCCTCCGAGGACCTGCTGGAAAAGGTCTGGGGATATGAATCCGACGCGGATGTGGGTTCGGTCTGGGTCTATATCTCCTATCTGAGAAAGCAGCTGGCCAAAGTGGGCTCTTCCGTGTCTGTAAAGGCAAAGCGGGGAACCGGCTACATGCTGCAGCTTTGATCTGCATGCTTTTGAACATAAGGTCACGGCCGCAGGCGTTCTTTGAAGTATCGCATTTATTGCTGATCCCGCCGGCAGATCCGGCTCTGCGGCATTTTTTGTAAAAACCTTTTAGGATATGGTCAAAACACTCCAGAAAAAATTTATTATTGCCTCCATGACAGCCGTCACGATCCTTCTGGTCACCCTGATCGGAGCGATCAATATTCTGAATTATATCTCGGTGACAGACCGCCGCAACAGGATGCTGGATATGCTCTGCGAGGCAGAGGCCCGGGCGGAGAGATACGGCCTTGAACATGGAGATGAAAGGCTGATGACCGGAGAAGCATTTCCCCCGCCTGACCGTAAAGAAAACCGGACCACAGGCGGCAGAAGGGGACAGAAAAACTCCAAGGGGCTGATCGGACGCGGATTTACAATGGACGATATGATGTCCCTCCGCTACTTTTCCGTCTGGTATGACCGGGAGGGCAGGATCCTGAAGACAGATGTTTCCAGGATCTATTCGGTCTCTGAGGAAGAGGCTGCGGCGATTGGAGAAAAGCTCTATGTGCCTCTTGCCCCGGGGGAGCAGAAGAGGGGCGCTTCAGGATCGTTCAGATATATTCTCGTTTCCCGGACCGGAGAGGATTATATCCATCGGGAGGACTCCTCAGACTCTGCTTCGGGCGGATCTGTGCAGGCTTCTCAGGAGCAGACATCCCCGGGATGGGCGGTCCCTTCCCCGCAGGGAGATGACGGACAGACCGCTTTGGAATCCACAGGGCAGGGAGCTGCTTCTTTCCTTATTGCCGTGGATATCTCCTCGGACCTGCGGGATCTGCTGGCAGTTCTGGGTATTTCCTGTGTGATTGCCCTGCTCTGCTGGCTTGCCATGCTGATTCCTGTCTTCTTACTGGCCAGACGGGCGATCGCACCCGTGGCTTTAAGCATCGAGAGACAAAAGCAGTTTGTCACAAACGCCGGCCATGAACTCAAGACCCCTGTGGCGATCATCCAGACCAACACCGAGGCGCTGGAATTGTTTAACGGGGAATCAAAGTGGACCCGCAATATCCGCACCCAGACCGAGCGCCTGAACGGATTAATGCAGAATCTGCTGACTCTCTCCAAAATGGACGAAAATGCGCTGCAGCTGAAGATGAGTCCGTTTTCAGCAGGAGAACTTGTCAGTGAAATATGGGAGAATTTTGCCGAATCTGCCGGGGCTAAAAACATCAGCTTTATTTATGAAAAACCCGTGCAGGGGACGGATTCGGCCGTGGCGAACAGGGAGAGCATAGCCCGGCTTTTATCCATACTGTTCGATAATGCGGTGAAATATACACCTTCCGGCGGCAGGATCGAAGTCACTGTTTCCGGGGACTCGGGAAAGATCAGACTGATCCAGTCCAATACCATAGACGCGGAAAGCGAGATGCCTGAAAATCCCGACCGCCTCTTTGAGCGCTTCTACAGGGCCGATCAGGACAGGAGCCGCAAAAAAGGCGGGTTCGGCATAGGACTTTCTGCCGCCCGGGCCATCGCGGAGGCCAACAGAGGGAGCATCCGGGCCGGGACCGGGAACGGGCAGATTTCTTTTATTGTTGTATTGCCCGGAAAAAATAAAGTGTTGCCCGGAAAAAAATAAGGCAGTGGAAGCAGGAAGGCGTTTCATATTTTCATATAATAAAGTGATTTTTATTCATTTTTTATAGACAAAAAGTGAGAATTCCACAAAAAATATTTTATATACACGCAACAGTTATGCTATAATGACTAATAGCGGGGTTATGTATTGAACGGGATATAGTGTCGTTTTGCATGAATCCGCAGACAGCCGGATTCAGTTTAAGGGCTGTACTTTGTAATGTTCGGTAATAGTCTGGACTGTAATATTGGGACAGATCTTCATTATCTGAACCGAAATGCTCAAAATTTCAGTCGCTTACAGGAGGTTTCAGAGATGGAAAGTGGTATGACGAAGGCGGAGGTTTTAAAGAAGGTTATTCTTTCACAGTATAAGAGTGTAAGGCAGTTTGCCGTGGAAATGGACATTCCATACAGCACACTTGTGACAGCCCTTGAGAGAGGGATTGAGGGAATGGCTTACAGCACGGTCATCAGAATCTGTGATGCGCTTTCTCTGAATCCTGTTGATTTTACTCCGCTCGACGAAGGTGAAGATCTTTCCGCGCAGATTACAACGAAACGTGTAATGGAACGCTATGGCAGATTTAACAGGGTCGGACGCAAAAAGATTCTGGAGATCATGGATGATTACAGCCAGATAGAGGTTTATACCAGGAAGGATTAAATTGTTCATCTGTAAACGAAAGGGAGAAGAATGCACTATCGCTGGCTAATTGTGGGAGCGGGCCTGTACGGCGCCGTTTTTGCAAGAGAGATTAAAGAAAAGGGTGAAACTTGCGCAGTCATTGACAGGCGCAGCCATATCGCGGGAAACATCTATACGGAAAAGAAAAACGGTATACATGTTCATCGCTTCGGAGCTCATATTTTCCATACTTCCGACAAGGAGGTCTGGGAGTATGTGCAGCAGTTTGCCGAGTTCAATAACTATATCAATTCCCCTGTGGCAAGATATGGTGATGAAATCTATAATCTTCCCTTTAACATGAATACTTTCAGCAGAATGTGGGGAATCCGCACACCGCAGGAAGCGAGGGAGATGATCGCCAGACAGGTCCGGGAGGCAGGGATCGGCGAGCCCAAGAACCTGGAAGAGCAGGCACTGTCCCTGGTGGGCCGTGACATCTATGAGAAACTGGTCAAGGGGTATACGGAGAAACAGTGGGGCAGAGACTGCACAGAGCTCCCTGCGTTTATCATCCGCAGACTTCCGGTCCGGTTTATTTATGATAACAATTATTTCAATGACCGCTATCAGGGTATTCCCATCGGCGGTTATACGCGTATGGTAGAAAAGATCCTGGAAGGAATCCCTGTATTTCTGAATACGGACTTCAGATCCGCCGTGGAGGAAGTCCCGGCCGGGGACGGCAGCGGCACAGTATTCCGCATGGGAGAAGATACTTTCGACAAGGTCCTCTACACAGGTATGATCGATGAGTTCTTCGATCAGTGCTACGGACCTCTGGAGTACAGATCGCTCAGATTTGAGACAGAGGAACTGCCGGATACAGATAATTTCCAGGGAAATGCGGTTGTGAACTACACAGAGCGCAGCGTTCCCTTCACCCGGATCATCGAGCACAAATTTTTCGAGTTCGGTAAGGATTCCGAGACCGGGGAAGAGATTCCCGGCACGATCATCACACGGGAGTATCCCGCTGCCTGGGAGACCGGCATGGAGCCTTATTATCCGGTGAATAATGAAGCCAATAACGCTCAGTATCAGAAATACCGGAAGCTGGCAGCAGAGAAGAAGAATGTCATCTTCGGAGGCAGGCTGGGACTTTATCAGTACTTTGATATGGATAAAGTGATCCGTGCCGCCCTGGATGCGGCAAAAGCGGCTCTGTCGTGAGATAAACCTGCTTTGCGCGCAGAGAGCGCGTACCATATGCCGGGCCGGCGCAGCGTGGCTGTGAGTCCCCGGCAGACAGCCTGAAACCGGGACGGCTTCCATGTGACCGGCAGACGGCAGGGCAGGATATTTTCTAAGGGAGGACTTCTCAAATGCGAAATTATGAACTGGACCATAAGCTGGAGCATGTATATACTCTGAAAGCTTATGCGGAAGTTGAGAGAAAACCCGTCAACAGCAAAAACTGCGACAGGATTCTGAAGCTCCAGAACAAACGTGTCCATAAGCTGATGAAGGCCGCGTACGAGATTCCGTTTTATCGTGCACGGTTCGAACAGTCCGGCACGACGCCGGACGATTATCACTGTGCCGAGGATCTCTATAAGTTTCCCCTGCTGACCAAAGACCAGCTGCGGGAATGGATGGACGAAGAGATGGAGAAGGATCCGGACAAGTATAAATACTGGCACGTCTCTCCGACTTCCGGATCCACAGGACGCCCTCTTCGTGTTCTGATCTCTCCCAGGAGTACGGATGGGTCACCGCCAACTGGCTCCGCACCATGGGCTACGGCGGGTTCAACCCCTTTACCGGAAAGACCATGTCCCGCCCCAATTCCCTGCATGGACCGGTCAGTGAATATGACTCCCCGATCCAGAAGATGGGTATTCTTCGCCGCAAATATATGTCTGATACCATCAAAGAGCGTGTTGACACCCAGACCCTGGTCAACGAGATCAATGCCTATGAGCCGGATTATCTGTACAACCACAAGAACCTGCTCATGCGCATCGCCAAATATGTCAAGGAGAATGACCTCTACCTGTGGAAACCCTCCTTCTATACGCCTTTCGGTGAGATGCTCGACGATCCGTCCAGAGAACTCCTCAAAGAGGTCTTCGGTCCCGGACTGATCGACGCCTACGGAATGGGAGAGACCGGCTCCTGTGTCGTCCGCATCCCCGGCAAAAAATACTATCAGGTCAACAGCGACCTCTTCGTAGTCAATGTCTATAACCAGGATCTGACCGGACCTGCCCTTAAGGGCATGGCAGTCATCACTCCCCTGTACAAGACAGAGCTTCCGCTGATCAACTACACATCCTATGATCAGCTGGACAGCTATATGCGCCGCGGGCTCCGCTTCGCAAGGGGCGTCCAGGGCCGCATGAATGATGTCATCCACCACCGGGACGGATCTGTGACCGAGTGGGGCAATATTTCCGGTATCGTCAATTACGTCCCGGAGATTATTTCCTACAGGATCGTGCAGGAGGATTACGAAAATCTGACTATGATGATGGTCAGGAATCCCGACACGCCCGAAGAGAAGCAGGATGAGATCGTTAAGGCGCTGGACGAGAAGCTTATGGCCATGTTCAAGGATCCTTCCTTTAAGATCAGCTACGAGTGGCTCGATGAGATCCCCGCGGATCCCAACGGTAAACTCCGCGTCATCGTGAGCAAGGTGAAACCCGGTGCCATAGGCGAGCCCGAGCATGCCGGTGAAGACGTCGGCAATGCTGAGATAGCAGACGATACAACTGCAGAAGACATGCCGGCAGAGGACGCTCCTGCGGAAGATACAGCTGCAGAAGACGTGTCAGCAGAGGACGCTCCTGCGGAAGATACAGCTGCAGAAGACCTACCTGCAGAAGACACCGGCGAAGCCTGATCGTCACAGAAGATACCGACATGATATCAGATGGCCTCTGCAGGTCTTTACAGGTCACTGAACAGCCCGCTGCAGGGTATGTATTGTGACGAATGACCGCGCAGGTCTTTTGGCAGAGGCTGTTTTAAGAAAAAGGTCTGATGAAAAACAACAGAGACTACAGTCAGTTTTATCAGCAGCTTACAGGCCGCATCCGCGAGAGCGATGCGGCTTGTTTTGTGCTGCGCACGGCAGGAAAGGTTATGACAGGGATCATGTACGGCGCTTACCCGGTCCTTTTGATCCTTCTGGGAATACGGGGAGAGAAGGAGCAGCTGATCCGTACGATCCTCGTACCGGGCGTATCCTTCGTGCTGCTTACAGCAGTGCGGGCGAGGATCAATCGCCCCAGGCCATATGAGACCTGGAATATTGACCCTATCATACACAAAGACACCCGCGGCAATTCAATGCCCAGCCGCCATGTTTTTTCCTCTGCCGTGATCGCAATGGCCTGGCTTCCTGTTTCCCCCACGGTGGGAACCGCCCTCATGATCATCGCGGCAGCTGCTGCCTGGATCAGGGTTATGGGCGGAGTACACTATCCTTCGGACGTCGCGGCGGGTCTTTTGTCGGGAGTGGCCGCCGGTATTTTTATAGTGATTTTCTGAGGATGACAGCCTGCCTTTTTGGCTGACGAGACCGGTTCCGTTCTGGGGTTTTTCACATTTTTAAATTTTTGGGCACAGTTACAAAGAAAGCTCTTACAGCACAAAAAACTTTGTTAAAAATGTGCGTTTTGCAAATCCGTTAATTGTGGTAGTATGCATTTGTCGGCGGAAGCCGGCAACCATTACCCCCCTAAGCATTATTACATCCCAAAGAGAGAGCCCGGCATCCATGATTGAGTGCCGGGTTCTTTCTGTAACGGATACATCTCTGTTCTCGCTATTGACACGTCCTGTGTAATGAATTATTCTGCCTGTGCCGGCAGGAATGGATTTCCTGACCTTATTGTATTTTTTCAACCATTTGAGAGGAGCAGCACATAATGAATGAAAAGAGGCAGACCGGCACAGGGACGGTGTCTTATGTCAATCTGTTTCTGATTGCGGTCAACGTGGCGGTTTATGTCATCGGATTGATTCCCTGGCGCGGCGTGCCTGCGGCAGACAGTCTTTTTCAGAGAGGGGCGCTCTATGCTCCTCTGATTCTGAAGGCTCAGGGCTTTCACCGCCTGCTGACATCTGTCTTTCTGCATGCGGACGCATCCCATCTCGTCAACAATATGATCATGCAGTATGCAGGCGGAGATATCGTGGAGCGCAACACAGGCCACTTTCGCTACCTGATGCTCTACATCTTTTCCGGAATCGGGGGAAATCTGTTTTCTGTTCTTTCGGATTACATGACCCGCTCATATGGATATTCGATCGGGGCAAGCGGGGCTGTTTTCGGCGTGACGGGAGCCCTGGTATACTTGATTCTGAGAGAGGCGTTTGAGGGAATGCGCCGCGGAGAGGACAAGTCTTTACGGGGCGGAGCAATGTCCCCCCGCATGAAAAGCCTGGTCATCCGCGCAGTCCTGATGATCGTATGGCTTCTCTACAGCGGGTGGAGAAATCCTGTGGTCAATCAGGCGGCCCATGTCGGCGGGCTGATCTGCGGCTTTTTGTTCGCCGCACTGTTCATGCCCCGGGGAAAAAGGGACCTCAGTTCACTTCTGCAATAGCAGTGCCGCAGATACAGACAGCAGGCCTTACGGGCGCAGACCGAAACCCTGTCAGCCGGTGTTAGCCGGAACAGCCTGTCTCATCCCTGACAGACTTGCACAAAACTATCCATTCATATAAAATATAGTGTGATTAAAGCAGCGAGGAAAGCGGCTGCAAATGCCGGGCTTGCCCGGGCATTTGCGGACATTTTCCGAGCGCCCACACATGAGGAAGGAGCCATTTTGCGCGCGGAGGCGCACAAAATGAGCGGATTCCGAATGGGTGGAGCACTGTGAGAGCGCGTGACGCGCGAAACAGCGCGTGGCTTTAATCACATGAGTCTGCAATCCATGCTAAAAAGCACAAATAAGCAGCGAGGAAAGCGGCTGCAAATGCCGGGCTTGCCCGGGCATTTGCGGACATTTTCCGAGCCTGGGACGCGCGTGATTTTAATCACATGAGTCTGCAATCCATACCCAACATTACATGCACACGCCCCTCGAGGGAGCGTGTACATATATTTCACCCACAGGGATTGCGCCCGGGTGACGCAAAGCCCTGATTTTTTTCATTGCGTGTCTTCACGTATCGATTCGACATAGCGGACAAGTCAAAGCTCTGCCGGCACGGCAGCCAAGCTGAGCTGCCGCAGAGTAAAGAGATATAGAACGCGGCTTTTCAAAAACTCTGATTGGAGAATAATAGATGAGCAGAGAGCGAAAAAAGATTTTGTTTGTTGTGGAGGCCATGGGAGGCGGAGTTTTCACCTTCCTCTTCGGCCTGTGTAACGAACTGGTCGAATACTATGATATATATGTCGCCTACGGGATCAGGAGGCAGACGCCGGATGATTTCCGGAAATATTTCGACGATCGTGTCCATATGATGAGGGTGCGCCATTTTGAGCGCTCAATCGATCCAAGGCACGATGTCGGAGCATTTCTCGAACTCCGCAGAATAGCGGAAAAGGTGAAGCCGGATCTGATTCATCTGCATTCTTCCAAGGCGGGCGCCCTGGGCCGGTGGGCTTTTAACGGAAAGAAGATTCCCCTCTTCTACACACCCCACGGCTACAGCTTTTTGATGTCCAACTACAACGCCTTCAAGCGCTTTTCCTACAAGATGGTGGAAAAGATCTCCACGATCCGCTGCTGCACGACAGTCAGCTGCAGCGAGGGCGAACACAGAGAGACACTGAAGCTGACCAGGAACGCGCGCTATGTCAACAACGGCATCAACATCGATGAGATGCGCCGCATGATGGAAGGACTGGGTGAGTGCGAGGAGGACAACAGCATCTTTACGCTGGGCAGGATATGCTACCAGAAGAATCCGGCCCTGTTCAACGAAATCGCATCGAAGATGCCCGACCAGCGCTTTGTCTGGATCGGGGATGGCGAACTCAGGAGCGTGCTCAAGGCGCCCAATATTGAGGTGACCGGCTGGCTGAACAGGGAAGAGGCCATGCGCAAGTCCATGTCCTCGAAGATTTTTATCCTGACGTCCCTCTGGGAGGGTCTGCCGATGTCGCTCCTTGAATCCATGTACATGGAAAAGATATGTCTGGTCAATGATGTGATCGGGAGCCGGGACGTTATACGGGACGGCGAAAATGGTTACATCTGCAGTTCCGCGGATGAGTTTGTACGTGTGATCCGCAATATACTGTCCGACCCGGAGCTGCTCAGGAAGGTTGCTTCCCAGGCAAGAAAAGACATTGAGGAAGTATACAATACACGCATTATGGCGGAGAAATACAGGGAGATCTACGAAGAGGCTCTCGAACAGGCAGCGACAGAAAAAGACAGAAAAAAGAAAAAGTAAAACAGCTGATGACCGGTCCGGCCGCATTCAGGACAAATGAGAGCGGACGTGACACAGACACTTGATACAAAGAAAACCGGCCTTCCACTGCTCAGGCTCAGAACAATAAAACCGGAAGCTGTGGAATCAGCTGTTTCAGGAAAGGAAAGCAGATACCTTTTAAAGGGACTCTGCCGGAATGAAAGGACTAAGGCAAATGGGAACACCGAACGTGAAAATTCTGGTTGCTTCACATAAGAAATACAAAATGCCGACAGATGAAATCTATCTGCCTCTCCATGTCGGTGCGGAAGGAAAGCTGGACGAAGAGGGCTGTCCTCTTGATCTGGGATGGACCAAAGATAATACGGGAGATAATATCTCCGAACTCAATTCCGGCTATTGTGAACTGACAGGCCTGTACTGGGGATGGAAGAATCTGAAGGCTGATTATATAGGACTGGTGCACTACCGCAGACATTTCTGCCTCAAAAAGAAGAGCCAGGATCCCTTCAAGAACATCCTGACCGGAGAAGAACTGAGACCCCTTCTCGGACAGTACTGGGTCTTTGTGCCGAAAAAGCGCCGGTACTATATCGAGACGCTCTATTCGCATTACGCCCATACCCATTACGCGGAACATCTGGATCTGACCAGAGAAGTGATCGCGGAGAGATGCCCCGAATACCTGGCATCTTTTGACAGGATCATGCGGCGCAGGTACGGCTATATGTTCAATATGATGATCATGAGGAGAGACCTTGCGGACAAGTACTGCACCTGGCTTTTCGATATCCTCTTCGCACTTTCGAAAAAGATGGGGGATACAGAGCTTTCCTTTTATCAGGGCAGGTATTTTGGAAGGGTCAGTGAGCTGATCCTGAATGTCTGGCTGGACCGTCAGATTTCGGTCTCCTATATCCCCAGGGAAAGGATCTGCGAACTCTCCACGATCTATACGGAAAAAATCCTGTGGTATAAAAAGGCGGCTTCTTTCCTGAAGGCAAAATACCTGGGAACAAAGTATGAGGGCAGCTTTTAATGAGTGATGTTATGAAGAAGGAGCGGGGGCAGTTCGGGCGCTGGCTCAGAGGAGGCCTCCTTTCCGGCAGACCTAAGCAGACAGTGTCGGGGATCACGGACATTATTTTCTTCCTGGCATTCACATTCTGCTTCAGCTGGGAATTCATCAACACGACCATGTTTAAAAAACTGTTCTCTGATGATTTTGAGCTCAGGATGGAAGGCTGGTACAATATTGCCGTGATCGCGGCTTTTGCCTGCGGAGTTGCCGCTCTACTCCTGCAGGACAGCGTGAGGCAGGCCCTGTTTGAGGCACTTATACTCACGGCAGGCTACCTGCACTGGAAAGTCGGAGGCGGCAAATACAGCTTTTTCGTTTTTTGCGTGTTGATCGTGGGCATGACCGGCAGATCGTTCAAGGCGCTTCTGGTGATTGCCTGCAGTATAGGCACCGCCATGACGGCTGCGGCTTTTGCGGCCTCACAACTTGGGGTCATCGAAGACCTGGTGTATACAGGGGGAAGGCATTCCTTCGGCATTGTTTATTGTACCGACTGCGCCGCCCATATCCTCTTTCTCTTGATCATGTATGCCATGCTGCGGCTTGAAGAACTTACCCTTATTGAGTATGTGGTGATGATCCTCTGCTGCGGGATCATGATGATGACCAAATGCAAGACAGACGTGTACTGCTGCATACTGCTTCTGGCAGGAGTGCTTGTCTACAAATTTACCGTAAAGTGGCATCAGTCGGAGGCAGTGAAAATTATCAGCGGGCTAATGGCCTTTTCCTACATAATCTGTGCTGTCTTTTCTTTTGTGATGACTTTTGCCATAGACCCCACTGACCAGAAGACGCTCGATACAATGGACCGCACTCTGGTCTACCGCGTTATATTGAACCGGCAGGCTCTGGGAATCAGTCCCTTCTCGATATTCGGAACGGCTATCGATGAGCACGGATTCGGTGGCAGAACAAAGAATCTTCCGTCATACGATGAATATTTTTTTATTGACAGTTCCTATATCCGCCTCTATGTCATAGGCGGCGTTGCCCTGTTTTGCCTGATCCTTCTGGCCATGACTTATGCCCAGATCAGATGTTACGCCTATAAAAACTACGGCTTCATCTTTCTGCTGTCGCTCGCGGCGCTTGCATGTTTCATGGAACACCATCTCATGGAGCTGCCCTATAACATTTTCCCCATGATTGCTTTTGCCGGAAAAGGTTTTCTGAGAGCCGGCCCCCGGAAAAAGCCCCTTCCATGGGGCTTCGGAGCGGCAAGGGAGGAAGAGGCCGTTGGCCCGGCCATTACTCCCGATCCGGAAGTAAAGGAGTCGGAAGAAAGCTCTGCCCCGCCCGCCTCAGATGCCGGGAGGCGTGCACATGCGCAGGACAATGATTTCACCTTAGAGACAGCCCCGGCAGACAAATCTGCCGGCTTTTCCGGATATGGTTTCCGTGCGGCGCCCTCTCTGATAGAAGAGACTGACGAAAAGGGACAAAGTCCGGAGCGCTGAGGGCACGCGGAACGCGCAAAGCCCCCGGGATCTTTAATCATAAAAACATATGCGGCTTGTGGCATACAGCCACGTAAACTCCAGTATTCTGCAAATACATTCGGGCCGGCAGGCCCGGCGAAGGAAGATCGGAAGATGAGCGACTTTAAACCGGCGATCAGTGTGATCATGCCCTGCTACAACGCGGAGAAGTATATCGAGACCGCGATCCGTTCCTTCGCGGAGAATACGATCAGCACAAAATGTGAGCTGATCATCATCAATGACGGGTCTACAGACGGCACAAGGAAGATCATCGATGACATGTGCAGCTGCTATCCCGACAATGTGATCCGATGCATCGATATCCCCAACGGCGGTGTGAGCGCTGCCAGAAACAGGGGAATCAGGGAGGCGCGGGGAAAGTATATCTCCTTTATTGATTCGGATGATATGTACGCAAAGTACTTTCTCGAATCCCTTCTTTCCGGAATAAGGAGAACACGGGCCGATACCTGCTGCTGCTGTTGGACCAGGTCGGAGGATTCTCTGACAAAACAGAAAGTAGAGGCGGTGCCGGTCAAAAAGAAAAAGCTTCTGGATAATGTCCTGTACAAGACCAGGCTTGTGGCGGTATGGTCCACCCTTTACCGCAGGAGCATAATAGCTGCTGAAAATCTCCGCTTTTCCGAGACTATCAAATATGGGGAAGATATTGAATTTCTGTGGAAATATCTTTCTTGCTGCAAAACATTTGCCCTGGTGAACGCAAATTATTATTTTTACCGCCTTGTTCCCGGCTCTGCCATGAACCGGGTCACCTGGGATAAAACGCAGATGCTGGATGCTGTCATGAATATCATCGGGAAAATGAAGACAAGTTCTCCCGAATATGTGGAATCATTCGCGTCCTATATGCTTCCCAGGAAACTGATTTCCCTTCAGAAGGACTTCGCGAGCCACGGCGAACTAGAATATTTTTCCAGGATCGAGAGCCAATATGACAAAAAGATGATGCTGCATGTGGCGGGAAGGGGAAAGCCCGAAGTAAGGCTTGCAGCACTTACCTATGCCGTCTCTCCCCGCTCATTCTATCTCTTTTTCCGCCAACTCTCCGGAATCCAGAATAAAATGAAGTTATTTCAGGAGCTGTAAAAATGACCGCAAAAGTAAACAGCACAGAGGAGCTTATCTCTGTGATCATCCCTGTCTATAACGTAAAACCATATCTGCAGATGTGCGCGGAAACGGTTTTCGCGCAGACCTTCAGAAATCTGGAGATCATTTTTGTGGATGACGGTTCGACGGACGGAAGCGGGGAATTGTGCGATGAACTTGCCCGGAAGGATCCCCGTGTGCGGGTGATCCATCAGGAAAACGGAGGCTTGTCCGACGCCCGTAATACTGGCATTATGGCCAGCACGGGCGCTTTTCTGTTTTTTCTGGACAGTGATGACGCCATTTCGCCTGTTACTCTGGCCCATCTGTGGACGGCCTGCATAAGGACCAGGGCGGATGTGGCGATCGGGGACTTTATCCGTTTTTCCGAAGAGAAGGTACCCACGGAGCGCAGGCAGTTTACGACAGAAGCTGTGGACACCGAGGAAGCGATCCGCAGACTTCTCCTTCATCAGGAGTGTGTCCATACAGCCTGGGGCAAGCTGTTCCGGCGGAAACTCTGGGAGACTATGCGGTTTCCCAAGGGCCTTCTGAACGAAGACCACGCAGTGATCTATGATGTGATGGTCAATGTAAAAAAGGCGGCCTTTGTAAAAGATGCCCTGTATTATTACCGGATCCGCCAGGGATCCATCATGACCAGCCGAATCACCGAGCGCAACCTGCCTCTTCTCGACACATCGGAAAGAGTGACCAACATGATCATCGAGCGATATCCGTCTCTGCGGGAGCCGGCGATCCGCCTTCATGTTGTCGTCTATATGCGTTTCCTGTCTGATCTTCTGGAGACAGATTACGGCATGTTTCCGGATGTCCAGAAGAGGATCATCAGTACACTCAAGGGATACCGCAAGGAGTTTATGCGTTCGCGCCAGGTGCGCAAGGTGGATAAACTGAAGCTTGCCGCCCTCCTGGCGGGGAAAAGAGCCTTTTATCTGCTCTACAGGATATCGGACGCGACGAAATAGGACTGACAGCAAATCGGATGGTCGGGCCAGGTCCCTTCCATCCGATTGCCTTGCCCGACCGGACCAAAAGCGGGCACATGGGGATAGCAAAAACGGATTCATCCGGGAGGAAAAACCGCAGATATGAATATTACAGTGGTCACACCCTACGATTCTTCTAATTTCGGGGCATTTCTGCAGGCTTACTGCCTCAAAGGCTGGCTGACCGGTCAGGGACATAATGTCACACACATCCCGACGAGACCCGCGGACTATGTGGAGTCCCTCTATTTTTCCAGGATGCCGGTGTCGAAAAAGGAAAAGCTGATCCCGGCCGTCTATAGGAGACATCTGGAATTTGGAAAGCGCAAATACGAGCTCTTCAGAAAGGCGCAGGAGGCTTTCCGGATCACGGAGGATTTTTCCGGGACAGACCTGATCATTCTGGGGAGCGATGAGATATGGAACGTGGACAAACCTGTTTTCCATGCCCCTGTCTTCTGGGGAGATATGAATGTTCCCGCAATTTCCTATGCCGCCAGCATAGGAGACTCCTCCCCGGATGCATTCCGATACTGTCCCGATCAGCTCGACCAGCTGCGGGGACTGAAGCGCGCCCTGGTCAGGGATGAGAATACCAGACGTTTTGTTGAAAAATACACAGATCTGAGAGCGGACCTTGTGTGCGACCCCACGATCCTGTGGCCGACAGACAGCTGCGAAGAGGAGTGCCATGACGACTATGTCAGCAGCCATGACTGCCTGTTGGTGTATGCCTACTCGGTCAGCAAAAGGGAGAAGCAGGAACTTCGAAAATTCGCCCGCGCCAAAAGGCTGAAGATCGTCACCTGCTGTTTTTATCACGGCTGGAGCGACCACCAGGTGGAGTGCGGCCCCCTGGCCTTCTCCGACCTGATCCGCAAATGCAGATTTTTTTATACTTCTTCTTTCCATGGGACGGTCTTCGGAATGCTCAACCACGCGAATTTTGTGGTCAGCACGGACAATCCCAAGACTCTGCACCTCATTGGGCAGTACGGCCTGGAGGACCGCCTCCTCTCGAAGAAAGAGATGAGCGCGGACGGCCTTGCCCATATTTATGCCCGAAAAGGCGGATACAGGACAGCTGACAGGGAAATCGCAAAATGGCGCCGGCGCTCCGGACAGCTTCTTGAGGAGGCAATAGCCGGCGCGGCGGACAACTGTCAGGAAATCACCCCGGCAGTCACCACGGAGCCCCCCGGGGACGGTGGTCTGAAGGCAGGCCCGGATAGGGCTGAATCCCAAAACAGAACTGCGGCGGAAAAGAAGCCCTTTGATCCGCTGATCTGTTATCACAACCAGTGCACAGGATGCTTTGCCTGCAGAGCTGTCTGCAGAGAAAACGCAATCTCGATTAGAACTGACCGTCAGGGCAGAAGGCTCCCTGAGATCGATCCGGAAAAATGTATCGGCTGTGATGCCTGCAGGAAGGTATGTCCCCATAGAAACCCCTCCCCGCTGCATCTTCCCATGGAATGCTATGCGGCCCGCGGCAGATATTTCGAAGGAATTGAAAAATCCTCCTCCGGAGGAATTTCCGCGATTCTGGCTGCATCCTTTGCGGACAGCGGAAACGTTGTCTGCGGGTCGGCTGTCATCGATGGCAAAGCAGAGCACAAGGTCATTCGTGCCAAGGAAGATCTGCCCCTACTTCAGGGATCAAAATATGTTCAGAGCGATATCTCGGACGTTTATGATGAGATCCGAAGCTGCCTGAGTCAGGGGAAAGAGGTCCTCTTCCTGGGGACACCCTGCCAGGTAGATGCCATGAACCGCTTTTTTGGAAAAAATAAAAACTATTGGGCGGTGGACATTATCTGCCACGGGGTTCCTCCCATGGAGTACCTGAAAGAACATCTGGCCAGGGCCACGGAGGGCGGATACTATGACCGCTTCCGCTTCCGCGGAAGTCCGGATGACTTCACCCTCAAGATCTATGACGGAGAAGAACTCCTCTATTCCAGATCCGAGATCGAGGACACCTATTTTTATGGTTTTTTGAACTGCCTGACCTACCGGGAAAACTGCTACAGCTGCAGCTATGCCAAAGGAAGCCGGGCGGGCGACCTCACAATTGGGGATTTCTGGGGACTCGATAAGGAGACGCTGAAGAAGAAATATGACGGCAATATCTCCGTCGTGCTCGTCAACACAGAGAAGGGGCGTGAGCTGTTCGAGAGGATCCGCCCTCAGCTGGTCTGTGAGCAGAGAGAGACCGCCGAGGCAGTGCGCGGAAATCCCCAGCTGCGCCGGCCTTCCCTGCGGCACAAAGACCGCGTGCGTTTTATGCGGACCTACATGGACACCGGTGACTTTTCCCGGGCAATCTCCGCGACCGGCATTGAAAAGACCATGAAACGAATGCAGTTCGGCCGCACAAGAACAGGGAAAGTGTATGTCTTCCTGAAAAAAATCTGGCAGAGGAGATAATCCCGGGGGCTCCGGTTACTTATCGAGGTATTTTTTACTGATATGCTGAAAAAGATGATCAAGCGCTACAGGTCGATCCCGGTGGCTGCCAAAGCCTCTTTGTGGTTCATTTTCTGCAGCGTGCTGCAGAAGTGCGTGTCCATGCTCACGACACCCATCTTCACCAGACTGATGAGCACCGAGCAGTACGGACAGTTCACTGTCTACAACTCGTGGCTTCAGATTTTTACGATTTTTGTCACCCTGCGCCTGAACTATGCCGTGTTCAACAAGGGAATGAGCAAGTACAAAGACGACCGCGACGGGTACACCTCCACGATGCAGACCGTCACCTTTGTGCTCGCTCTTGTCCTCTTCCTGATCTACCTGCCCTTCCGCAGGCAGATCAATGCAGTCACGGAGCTGCCCACCTTTATCATGGTGGCGATCTTCGCGGAGCTGTTGTTTACGCCGGCCATCGATTTCTGGACCATCCGCAAGCGGTACGAATATATCTACAAACCGGTGGTGTTCCGGACACTTCTGATGGCTTTCCTCAACGCCGGGCTGGGCGTTGTGGCAGTCATGGTATCGACAGAGAAGGGCTATGCCCGGATCATGTCATGTGTCCTGGTGAACATGGTGTTCGGCGTCAGTCTCTTCATCTACAACCGCAGCAAGGGAAAGGTATGGTTCAAAAAGGAGTACGCCCGGTTTGCCATCCTCTTCAATATTCCCCTGCTGATGCACTACATCTCGCAGTACATCCTGGACCAGTTTGACAGGATCATGATCCAGAAGATGGTCAGCATTGCCGCCGCGGGCCTTTATGGCGTGGCCTACAATGCCGCCATGGTCATGAAGATCGTGACCCAGAGCGTCAACAACGCCCTGGTCCCCTGGCAGTACGAAAAGCTTGAGAAGCAGGAATTCAGGGAACTCGACGACGTGCTCTTCCTGATCTTCATCGGGGTGTCTGTCTGTGCCTTCATGTTTTCCTCCTTCGCGCCCGAGATCATGCGCATCATGGCCCCGGCCAAATACTACGAAGCTGTCTACGTTATCCCTCCCGTGGCGGTCGGACTTGTTTTTTCCTTCATGTACACAGCTTTCGCAAACGTCGAATTTTTTTATGACCAGAACAAGTTCACCATGTACATATCCATGGCGGGAGCCCTTCTCAACATTGTGCTCAACTACTTCGGGATCAAATGGTTCGGCTTTATCGCCGCGGCCTACACGACCCTGTTCTGCTATATTGTCTTTGCACTGTGTCACTACATTTACATGACTGCCAGCGTCAGGAAGGCCCTGGGGGTCAGCCGGGTCTTTCAGTCAGGCCGCCTGGTCGTGCTCTCAGCCGCTGTCCTGGCTGTAACTATCTTCATGATCTTTTTCTACGATAAGATTGTGATCCGCTATGGCATCAACCTGGCCATACTCCTGGCGGCATGGCTGAAGAGAGACTTCATTCTGGCCATGTACAGAAAAGTGCGCCGGAAGAAACAGAAATGATGACAGCCTCAGGCTGCCGCTCCGACAGGCGGCATTCCGTGTCAGAGAGATCACAGTGCTGACTTGGCGGATTTCACTCCGGGATGTCATTTGGGAGTGACCGCTGTTCAGACGAAGCGTTTTTCAACTCCGGATTTCACTCCGGGATGTCACTCCGGATCTTACTCCAGATTTTATAGAAGAGAATCAGAATATGATAGGAATACTTACTTTTCATAAATCCGTCAACTACGGCTCCGTTCTTCAGGCCTGGGCTTTGCAGAGGATGCTGACCATGAAAGGAATCGAGTCAGAGATTATCGACTACGAGCCTGAAAAATACGGGGACCTCTACGACGTTTTCCTGAAGCCGGGAAGACCGCATTTCCTCGTGAAAAACATAAACAGGGTGCCCGTTATGACCATCCTCGCGAGACAGCAGAAGAGCTTTGCCCGCTTTCGCAGGGATAACCTCAGGATGAGCGCTGAGTCCTATACGCTGGAGAATCAGGAAGACATCTGCGGGAAAGATTATGAGGCTGTGATCTGCGGAAGCGACCAGATCTGGAACACGGGTGCCAGTGACTCGGACACAGTCTATTTTCTCCCCTTTCCGATTCCCGGCCGCAAGATCGCGTATGCGGTAAGCCTTAACACAGGCTCCTTCGAGGGAGAAGTCCAAAGGGAACTCTTTAAAAGATGGATTTCCGATTATGATTATCTTTCCTGCCGCGAAGAGAGCGGAGTGGACAAACTACGCGGCCTGTTGGAAGACGGCAGACAGGTCGACCTCAACCTGGACCCGACCCTGCTGCTCAACAGGGTAGAATACGCCCGCATCACTTCGCCCAGGCTGATCCGGGGCAGGTATATATTTGTCTATTACGTGTGGTTCAACAGTTCCATTGTGGCGGCTGCACGCGAGATCTCAAGGCGCACGGGACTGCCGGCCTACACAATCGAGATGGCAAAGGGAGGCCGGGCCTACCTGCGCCTGATTAGGAACGGCATTCATCCCGTCACGCGCACCCTGGCTCCGGGAGACTATCTTAGTCTCATCAAAAATGCTGACTACGTCGTGACCGATTCCTTCCACGGGACCGCCTTTTCTCTTATTTTTCAGAAACGGTTTGTGTGCATCAACGACAGGAACCGGGACGGAAACCTTAGAGATGATGTCCGTATCACAGGGATTCTGAGCCGCCTGGGCCTTGAGGACCGCTATATCACTTCCGAAGAGGCGGAGAATTTTGATATAGAGGCAAGGATCAATTATAGGAAGATTACGAAAAAACGTCTTAAGCTGGCAGAAGAATCCATTACAAGACTGATCCGTGCCCTTGGGGCAGAAAACTGATAACCGGAATCTTTTGACCCGGGAAATGCTGACCCGCGCCCTTAAAGCTGAGAGCCGGAAATCTGTGCCTTTGGGCAGAAGGAGAAACCTGTGGAATCCAGACAAGAAGAAATGATTTCCATAATCATGCCCGTCTTCAACGCGGAGAATACGGTCGGAAGGACGATCAGCAGTATCCTGAATCAGTCCATGCAGAATTTTGAACTGATCATTGTGGACGATGGATCCACCGATGGCACAGCAGGGGTCTGCGCCCGGTTTGAATCTGAAAAAATAGTCTGCTGCAGACAGGAAAATGCAGGGCCTGCGGCCGCGAGAAACACCGGTCTTGCCATGGCCCGGGGGAGCCTGATCTGTTTTGTCGATGCCGATGATACTGTCCGGGAGGACTATCTGCAGGTGCTCTCCGACTGCATAGAGGGCGCTGACCTTGCCGTATGCGCATATAATGAAGTGACGGATGACATCATTCCTGCAGCGGACATTCCTGAAAGTCCGTGGACCGCGGAAACGCCGGAAACGCCGGAAGCACCTGACACAGCGAAGACCGCGGAAACGCCGCAGGCACCTGACACAGCGAAGACCGCGGTAATACCGCAAGCTTACTGCAGAACAGAGACCGCGGATTCCTTGATGGAGAGGATCCTGCACGATGACACCATCGGGGGCTTCCTCTGGAACAAGATTTTCCGAAAGAGTCTGATCGACCGGGGAGGCATGGCCTTCAGCAAAAATATATTCGTTGGCGAAGACCTGCTCTTTGTCGAGCAGTATCTGGCCGGCTGCCGCACAGTGAGGATTACGGACCAGAAACTCTACAACTATTACACATCAGGGGACTCCATTTCCAGCGCAATGAATGAGAAAACCCTGACTTTGCTGCGTGCCATTGAAAAGATCAGCGGACTTTCCGACCGGCCTTCCTTTGTAAAGGCTGCCGCCGTGCGCTATGTCAGACAGTTTCTGTCATTTGCAGCATACTTCCCCGACCGGCAGTGTCCGCCCGGCAGACTGTCATCTTTTCTCAAAAATACCGGCCTGACACGCAAAGAAGTATTTGCAGGGCTGACAAAAAATTATAAAATCAAATACGTGCTTTATAATACGAACAGGAGTCTTTACAGAAAGATCATGTCTTTTAGAAAGAAGGCGGAATAGAAGACGGAATAGAGAACGGCGGGAAGGC
>Ga0256407_10003912_pt1 | contig 25663 bp, 31 predicted proteins | sample RumenRJG_04DNA_FD_193489 | JGI IMG/M metagenome (GOLD analysis project Ga0256407, IMG submission 193489) | Bovine rumen microbial communities from Lethbridge, Alberta, Canada - RJG_04 | ecosystem: Host-associated > Mammals > Digestive system > Stomach > Rumen | place: Canada: Alberta... | reverse complement strand
CCGGAAGATATTGAAGAAATAGAAAACGATGCGTCAATTTATCTTGATACATCAAAAGGAGATTTATATGACTAAGGAATCAGTAGTAAAGGGATTGATTGAAATTGTTAGTAATGCTCAGATGGTTGGTTCTTTCCACGACGCATACAACAATGATAAGTGTTATTATCACAAAGGCCACAACTGTTATATCGTTCAGACTATAAAGATTAATGAACAGTTCGGTTGTGCCAAGTACAGCATGGACCCCGAGTTGTCGGCTGCACTTAGAGAGCTCGGATGTAAACGCACTACAAGACAGTTATACGAACATTGTGTGCGTACTAAGGTAATTTCATGTTGGATTATTCCCGATAATATTCTTAAATAATTATGGAAGTTCATGTAATTCTCGGTGGACCAGGATGTAATAAAACTGGTCTGCTTACTGAACTTTATGCCAAGGGCGTAAATCAATACGGTTGGGATAAGGTTGCGTTCATATCATATACAGTCGCACAAGTAAGACGTGATAAATCAAAAGTAAAGTCTATCACAAAACTATCCGCGGATAAGTTGGATGCTTTTAGAACTATTCATAGCGCCGCACGTCAGCATTACACAGAAGAAACAGTAGTTATTCCCGAGAGAGAGTTTGAAGGAATGTCAGTATTTATGGATATTGATATGACAAATATCTACAAGGGGATAGACTACATGCGTCAGCTCGAAACAAAGAATATGGCGGTTGGTGCAAATAAAGCGGGCCTTGATACAGATAACTTCAAAAAGTGTGTATACTTCTACAACAGAGTAAAAGAGAAAAAATCCTTAAGCGGTATCAAAGTAATAGACTTCTCGGATATGCTTAAAGATGCAGTAGACGCTCATTACAAAATAGACGTAGACTGTGCCTTTATTGATGAAGCACAGGACCTTACACCTTTACAGTGGAGAGCCATTTATACATTCTTCCGCGATGTGAAACACCTTTATGTGGCCGGAGATCCAAATCAGTCGTTGTATCGTTTTAATGGTGGTAGACCTAATTATATGCTCGAAATGAGATATGACGATATAAAAATCCTAAATCGTTCTTCAAGATGTTCTTCTAATGTTATGGAAATGGCTTTCTTAGTGTGGAAGAAAATGACAAACGCTGCAGAAATGCCTATTTCAAATGGAGATACTTCCGGTTTTGGAGTGTTCTATCCCGAGAAAAAACTCAGAAATAACTTCAAAATGGCTATAGAAAGGGCAATAAACAGAGGGGAGAAGGTACTTGTACTTGCCAATACCTACTTCCAATTGGTGAAGATACGCGATGATATTCTTAAAGACGACCTTACTACACCGCACAATTTCTACTCGGGAAGATGTAAATACCATTATAAAGACAGAAAACAGAACGTCATAACCTTTTCTACAGTACACCAGGCTAAAGGCGCGGAAGCAGATTATGTCATTTATGATGTATCTTACGGAAGGGTTTACGCAGACCATGAATACGGATGTGTAGAGGATAGATGGCAAGATTATTACAGAATGGTTTACACCGGAATAACAAGAGCGAAGAAAGGTATAATCTTGTGTGAAGTTTCACCGGCAGTAGCCAATGAACCTTCATGTAAGAGTTTTATGTTTTATTCTAATTATGGACTTGAAAACTATAAAAAATGGCTTAACGCTTTTTTACCAAGTAATACTTTGACTTTCGACCATTTGCAACCGTGTTCGAGTAAGTCTTAGGATTATAATCAGGAAGAATAAAGTGAGTGTCGCCTTCCAAAGTATAACGCTCAATATAATATCCGTCATATCCATTTGGTAATTCGTCTACCTTTTCAATGTAGTAGCCTTCACAACCGAGCATTTCAAGAACTGCGTCTGCATCAAACACAAATATTTTGTTCTTGTATGCTCTTGGGCGAAGCAAGTCATAGTCAATAAGTTTGAGTTCTATGGCTTTCCAGGCACTACGCAGCACATCAATTTCCTTGTGTGTAATTTTTTCTGCAACTGCGCAAAGAGTGATAAAGTAACATCCGTCTGTTCCAATACAGTCTGCTAAATCTTGAATTGCTTTGATTTCTGTAATTTTCATAATACTTACCTATTTTATTTTGTTTTATCAGATACAATTTTTTCCACTGAGTCACCCCAAGTTTCCCACTCTTGAACTAAATGCTCATAATAATTCAGAACATTGGCAATATCTTGTATAGATTCAGGTTCTTGTAATTCTCGGCGCTGAGGTTTTGGAGGAAGTGTAACGCTTTCTTCAACCTTAGTCGTTTTGCACCCTAGAGTTATTAAGAGCAATAATATTACTGATAATACTGTGTACTTCTTCATCGGTTTTCGCATCCTTAATTTCTTCTGCAATTTTCTTTTCTTCTTTTCTTATTCTATCAGTGCTTGTAATATAGTTTGTTAATTGTTCAACATTATTTCGTGCTGTGTCGAGTTTGCAATTCAACTGCCTATTTTCTTCTTTAAGTTTCTTTATGTCGCGGATAAGTGCAGTTATAACTCCAATCATAATAACGAAACAAGCGAGGATAATAAGGTAAAATATTATTTTATTCATTCCTCACCTTCCTTTTCTGCAGCCTTCAACTGTGTTTCCCAATTCTTATCGAGCAACATAACAAGATCTGTAAGTCGCCAAATATGCTGGATTTCATCATTCATAATTTCTGTAAGAACTTTCTTCACTTCTTCGTTATCAGTGCTTTCGATAATCTGAGAGTATAATGAAGATGCAGAATGTTCATCCGCAATTGCACCTTGCAGCACTCTTACCAACTGAGAAGTTGATGTGATTTCAAAAGCGTCTTTTGGACCGTCAGTTTTTACAAGTGCCATCTTCCTCTCCTTTTTCTTCCGGCGGAACTATGTTGTTTATTTTCTTATTCCAAACATTGATACCACAATATCCCGCAGTAAGAAGTCCGCTTAAACCAAGTATGTTTGTAATTACTTCGGGATAATCGTAGTGCATAAACATACATACAAAGGCGAGGATAATCGCCAATGTTACCAATCCCATAAACCAACAAAATGCAATCCATTTACGTGAGTTATACTTTTCTGTCATACACCAAGCCCTATCTTTGCTAAAACTATTCCCACAATGGCAGTTATGGCAAGTTTGAAAACAATGTCCAAGCCTTTATCGAACCAACTAGCCTTTGCCTCAGCGGGCGCTTTTTCAAGGTTACCTACTCTTGTTTCGAGATTTGATACATCTGTCTTAAGAGTTTCGATATCCTTGTCTTGCAACTTGCTATTTACAAGTAACTCCTTTAATTCGCTTACTGATTTTTCTAATTGCTCTAACCGATAATTTAATGTTTCCATCGTAATCTCGCTTGTCATAAATACACCTCTTATTTATTAAGCAACTGTAAAGCGTGCTTCATAATTAAGTGTAACCGGTGATGTTCCATTGTACTCAATAGTTGCTTCGTAGCTTTCATCATTAGACAACAGTGTGTTGTCAAGATACCAACCACCAAAAACAAAACCTTCGCCTGGGATTGCAGTGAACCACACCTTGTCGCCTTTCTTTACTTCTGCGATTGTATAAGGTGTTGCCTTACATCCGCCTTCAACTGCGCCGCTACCTGTAACTTCTGTCTTTACAGAAATTGTTGGATCAGGTACAGAAATTACCATTCCGGTAAATGTTTTCTGCAGTAACGAAGGTTCTCCATTATGAAGGTCTGCGAGAGTCTGTATCGCATCTGCCATGTTTTCAGCTGCAATACTTCTCTCCTGAGAGTCAGGGAATACTGCTTTGTAAGTATTCAAGTTTGCCATTCTTGCCATAATTATTTTCTCCATATCGGCCTAAATTAGTTCTCTTTTGATTTCAAAAGCCAATCTAATTACATATTATATCACTCATTTGCTTGTGTCTAGCAATTATTTATTTTTATTTATAAACATTCACGCATTATTTCTAAAATACTCTAATTCCCTGTAAGTAGGATGTCCATACTTTTTGGTACGTTACTACAAACTTCGTGATTAGACAGATAAGGAGAAGATTATTTATTATTAAACCGTCTGTCTGTTAGGCAGGCGGTTTTTGTTTTATACAGTCGCTTGGTCTGTTGTCTTGGTGTATTCAAGAGTAATTACATTCATTGTAATATTGGGTTGAATAGTAGGGTAAAATTGTAGATAACTATTTATAAATCTTCCTAAATAGTTATTAGAAAATACATCATATGATGTACCATCATCACGATATACTTCAAAATTTATTAGTTTTTCAGCATTTGCAAAAGCAAAAACATTTTGCCAAGAGTTTAATACAGAAACTGACCAACTACCTGTAAAGGTTTTACTATAGATAGGCTTACCGTCAATCCAATATTTACCCGTAAAGTGTTCTTCTGTAGAATATTTATTATATGAAAACAAACCGTTCGCATAGATTTCATAATCAGCACTAGACAATACAAGCGGATTTCCCGAGATTATGAAAGCAGGATTTCCCTGACCGTCATAATCTGACTGATAGATAAGTTCAATAGTTGTGTATGCTTGCAAGTATTTCCATATATTTGTCTGAACTTCTTTTGCCAATACATCTACAAGAGAACCGTTTTTATTTGCTTTTACAGGGATAGAAACTCCATTATAAGTAATTGTGAGAGGTGTAATACCGCCTGTAGCATTAGTGTCTGAAATATCAGCCGTAAACATGACTTTTATTGCAGAGTTATTTGCAATAGGAATGTTATTAATAACTGTTGTTGATGTAGGAATTATAGAACTTCCCGAACTGGAACCACCTACTGCCCTTTTGTTTGCTGCATCCCAAACAAGAGCGATACCATTAGGCAACTGACTAGCCTCTGCTCTTGTCAAAAGTGGCTGAGTATCATCGTTTGAATATGTTATACCTTCGTAGATTTCTACTCCGCCGCTAGTCTGATTTCCGGTGTCGCGAACTTCTTCTGTAGCACCAATTGTTGCAGGTGTAGTCAAATCTTCGTCTGTATAGAAGTTTGTTCCATCATTTGAATAAAGAATACGTGTAGCAATATCAATATCTCCGGTTCTTGCTTCACCATTTTTATCAATGGCAATAATATTGTTATTGTTGTTTCCGTCATAGTTTTTCGTTACAACACCTGCCAGTTCTGTGTTTCCAAGAGCAGTAGGATTATCGTTTCTTAGTGTAATTGTATTTGCACCAACTTTAAGTTCGGTAGAGATAATTTCTTCACCAATACCATCTACGCTAAGATCACCTTTAATGTGTAAGTCACCATCAATAGTACCTCCGGTTTTGTTTATGAAGATACCATTTAAGTAGTTCTGAACATAATCATCGTGGAAGAAGTCGTACAGCTGCTCTGAATCAGCATCATCAAGAGTAATATTAAACTTTACAAGGAGATTGTTAATTTCAGTAAAAGCATCGCCAACATAATCTCTGAACGCATTAATATCTCTTGTAGCCAATTTCCACATAGCGTTCCACCACTGAGCCGGAAGTGTGTCCATTGGTGCTACACCTTCTTGCTGCTGCAGAATTGTAGGCATATCAACAAACTCAGGTCGTGTTGCACTACCAGCATAAATTACCGGATATTTTTCTGTTGAGCTATTAAAATCACTAATCTTTTTCATGTTATATCTCCTTTGTTTAGTTTCCAACTACTGTTACGCTTATAACTATATCGTCATAAGTTGCATATTCTTCATCCAAAGCTTCTTTTACTTCTTCTCTATATGAAGCATTAATTTGTCCCAGTGTTACATCAATAACTAGTTTATCAAGTTCTGAAAAGTTTGTCACCGAAAAACTGTTATTACCAACAATGTCATAAACTATTCTTCTAACATCGGGTGTTATATATTCGTTGTCAAAAGACGAATCTATTCTTACCAATACTTTTGGTGCGGTTGTAAACATCTTGTCAAAAGCATATTGAAGAGTTGCTTGATAGTCCAAAAGACGTATAGGCAGTTCAACCAATATATCATTCATCCAATCTTCATCAGATATAAATGTAATGGCATACTGTTTGGAACCGCAGAATAGTTCAACTACATCTGCAATACCATTGATGGAATGTCGTTTCTTAACCATACACGCACATTTAAGATAATCTCTGTATATTGGATCAGAAATAGGTTCTACACTTATACTTCTGTTTGTATCATCAAACTTACCACCCATACTTGGAGTTACTATTGTACCACCAATAATAACATTTCTATCTGTTGATATTGCGTGTGACGGTGGGTTTGGTACAACATTTGGAATATTATCAAAAAGCAAAGCCTCTTGAATCATAGGTACTTCTACCCACGGTCTAGGCAAGCCCAATAACAGTCCTAAAGCGTCAAGCCATTTACCTTCAAGAGTATCAATGGAAAATCTTGAAAGAAAGTCAATAAACTCTTCGTCATTTTCATAAACAGAGTCTATTCCCTTTCCGAAACTCATAGCGATTGGTCCATTAATCTGTCTTGCTAAATATGGAAACTTCTCTGCCATTTGTTACTCCACGTTTGCTCTGATTATATGAATATTCTCAGGTGTGAAAACAACATATTCGTCAGGGTTTATATTCGATGTAATACCCGTACTTGTTCCAACATTACAACCGATTACAGTTCCGTAACCTACGTTCTGTACCCATTCAGAAACCTTCTGTGCAGTAAGATTTTCGCCACAACCAAGTGTGCCACTCATAGCCATTACAGCCTCACTGTAAGCACCATCTGCACCCGCGGCGGCATCTGACGCTCTGATAGTGACATATACTGGCACTGAAACTTCTGCCGCAACGTCATAATGAACATCCAAATCTTGCATACCGCGTCTACAAGTGCTTTCCATACTTCCAACTGTTGCCGGAATATCCAAATATGAGAAGTAAACGTCTGCCAACTTCTCTGTAATGTCTACGCCTTTAATAACGATATAACAAGTTCTTGGAGGAATTGTCTTATTACCAACAATAAGGTTCTGTGAAATAGATTTATTAAACCAAATAGAACATGCATCTACTGCTGGAAGTCTTTCAATTGCGTTCATAGCTTGAAGTAAAAAGTCCGACTGTTCCTTTCCCATAGAGATACGATTTCTCAGTGATGATAAAGATTCAATGCTATCACCTTCAAAGGACTGTGCAATTGAAATACAAGTAACATCGGGATAGTCACTGTTATTAAACTCTGTTGCAGAAGGAACGTAGAAAGCACCATCTTCGGTACTGTAAAGAACTACTGTTGCGGTATGTCCTGGATCTGTAATTGGTGCAAGAGTTACGTTTCTGTTCAAAGCCCAATCGTGTGCAGAAACACTTTCACTATAAATAGTTCCTACAGGTATTGTTACGCTCGTGTTTCCGTTATTTGAAAGTGTAGCGGTAATATGGCTTGGTGTACCGCTATCACGACTTAATCCCGCAATTGCTGCCAAAACTAGAACCTGATCATCCTCACAGTTCTGTGCATCCAAAGCAGAATAAGCCTTTGCAATTTTTTCTTGCCAAGAAGTGTGCAGTTGACCGCAAGCCAAAGCAAACAGCCAAGCAGGATTTGCAATATTTTGCTCTAACTGAGCAATCTCTGAACCTGTAGAGTCCATAATATTGTTCTCATTAAGAAGCTCGTTTGTTCTATTGATTATTGCAACCGCATTGTTATACGGTGTGTCTATCTGTTTTACTATATCCATTATACTTTTGTGACCTCCACCACAACTTTACCATCTTTGTCTGTATATTTTGGCAGATATGATAAACCGCCTGTCATATCAATTATTGACTGTCTTATCTGTGAGTTAAGAGCCTGTGGGGAAATCTGATTTGTCATAAGTTCAACCCACTGATTTCCGACAGAAGGGTCTTGTGGCACTGTTCCACGTTGTAAATACGTAGCAATAAAAGAGCGTTGTTCAACCGCTTGATTATGGTCTACTATCTCGAGAAAACCTTTTGTTACTTTGAAATCCCACAGAGCAAGTTTATCTACCTCTGTGTCAATGTTTGTCATGGCAAAATCCATATACTTATATTCCTATGTTATTATATTTTCGTCAAGAAGAAGAGCCGTCTCCATGTTTAATTTTAGTATTTTCAATTTCTGAAAAATCCTCTTTTTGCGTATACGCTTCTATAGATGCAACCATTCCCGACTTTAATGAAGCGCCGCCATCTTCGGGAGTTACAGAAGCGGTTTTAATTCCATTTATTACAGAGTCTAACCTACCTGTAAGTATATCCAATTGTTTTTTTAGTTCGAGAGTTTTACAAAGACCGCCAAAACCATCTCCGTCTAGCGTAACTGTTTTCTTTGAGTTAACAGAAACATCTCCTTCTGTTTCAACAGAAATTGTTCCTTCTTCGTCAATTTTAATTGAGGTTTTTACATTATCATCTGCTTCGTCTTTTATGAGAATGCCGCACATATTTATATTGCCGTAAGGTAAGTAACAAGCCTCTCCTTTTTGTGGCTGTCTATTGTATTCTATTGTTTCAATAAAGTCTTTCGTACAAAGTAATAGTACATTGTCTCCAACAGCAGGAGTAATGAGAAGTTTACATTTTGTAGTTCCTATATGCAGAAGTCTTACGGCCTGTATTACACTCTTCTTTCCCGAATTGTTAGTGTAATAAAGGTTTACGTCTACATAGTTTTCATCGTGAACCTTGGTAATTACACCGATGTTTATATAATTTGTAGAGTTTATGAAGCCCCTTAACGCTGTGTTAATTGGCATTTGCTGATTGGCTATGTCCTTTATTGCGCTTTCATTCATAAATAGCAGTCTCCTTTTTAGACCAAGCTCGTGCTTCTACACTTTCATCTACAGGGCCTTGTAATTTCATATAACTGTCTTCTGTAGTTGAAAACAGGTATTCTATCTTTCCTGTATTTCTAAAAACAACAGGTTTGTCTTCATTGAGAAAGTGGATAATTCGGCTACCACCACTGGCTTTTTTAGAAGAGCCAAATTTTTTACCCATAATAGCATTACTCTTAATTGAAACGTGGCATCCAGGTGTAATTCTATCATCAAACATAGTTTCTACATAAATGACACACTCGCTACGAGTTGCACTTTTTACAAAATTAAGTGGAACTACAGGAGATTGTTTTTCTGTAATCGACACTCCACCTAAAATTGTATATGTATTTGTCTTTACGCTTACATAATTATTATTGTAAAAATCTTCAAAAGTATCTTCTGTATATCCTTCAGAAATTGCTATGTCTTTCCAATCTTTTGGAACAGGTGTTGAAACTCGCATAGAACCTCTATCTATAACAATCTTAAATCTGCTATATGAAAATCCATTTTGAGATGTCTCTGATATTTTACCATTCAACTGACGGATAAAATCCCCAATCGAGTATTCTCCCGAAGACAATAACACAGGAAGGTTTTCGAGCGGTTCATCAATTTCAAGAAGAGAAATCTTTAATAAGTCGTATAAATCGTTTTTATTTCCTGCCTTTGTGTTCTGTGTAATACCTTCGTTATAAATCGAAATAAGTTCTTCGCAGAGTTTCTTCAATGGAACTACAGAACCTTTTTTGTTTTTTACGTCAGCAATTAAAGTGTTTGCATCAACTCCTGCTTTTAAGAAGTTTGCAGACCCGCCAGAAATATACAACTTTGTATTATACATAGTAGTATCTTTTGAAGCGACAACACATTGAAATCGAATACATCTGTTAGGAGGCTCTTTTTCTTGATCTGCATAAAGAACTCTGTATAATACGGTGTGACCATTTTTCAGTTTTTGATTTATGATAGTAGCTGCAACAGTTTCTTCAAGACCGGAATAATACATTCTTGCTTTGATAAACCCAACGTATGCTACATCTACATCAAAAGCCATATTTTGTATAGATATATATGAGTCAATAGCGTATCCACCTTCTATAAAGAGACCTTTAATTGTTATAGTCGGCTTCAAACCGTGGGGAGGTGTCTTTAACATTCCGATGTAATTCATATCGGTGTCGTAAAAAGTTAAGTCTATGCAACGGTCAAAATAATATCCTATTTCTCTTGCTATTTGAAAATCCATTTTTTACTTCCTCAGAACAAGAATATTGGAATACGGCATTGACATAGACAGGTCAGTGTCGTTTATGTTGTCATTAAGAATAGCAAATGCAAGTTCTCCCCTGGCATTAAATAAAGTATTGTAGTGGATAATCCCACGTATTTCTTCGCTGAGATTTTTTAATACATAGAACCAACAAGCCTGTTCTTTTGAATAAAAAATTTGTAGTTCATAATCTGTGCTTCCTGTATTAAGCGAACAAGAAACATTCTTTTTTACCGCAACTTCACCATTGTCAAGTTCATTTAACATTCCGTAAAACGGTGTGTCAGCAATAAGATACGAAGAGTGAAAACCTTTGTCATTTGCTACTATTTCTTTGATAACCTTCTGCTGAGAAGTAGAATATTCTGATAAATCTGCCATGTAAACTCCTTAGAATACTAACGAACGAAGTGCTGTTCTACCAAGTTTTGAAGCGGTATAAACAGTATTTACTCCGCCAACTGCTGTTTGATTCCCTTGTTCGTCTCCTGTTAAAGCCAAGAACCTAAACTCTTGTATTTCTAAATCTAACTCTACAAAGTTGTTGTTCTCTGCTACTGTTTTAACATTATAACTCTTAATTAGGCAAGGTACTGTTTCACCTTCTCTTGTATTAAACTTAAATGGTCTTCTTGCTTCTGATATATACTGTAGTGTTTGCTTCATAACTCCATTTAATGTTTGAGTTCCAAACTTGCTTATGAAAGACTGCAACGTTGCCTCGGGTAAAACTCCGTTTATAACGTGTCCAAGTGAAGTATTCATGTTCAGACCTGTATACCCGTGTATTCTCCACTTGCGAGGATTTACAACGATATTATCAGCGACCTTTACAAGAGCACCTGCAATATCATCACCCGGAGTTGCATCTTTAGAAGAGTCACTTCCAATTCCACCTACGAGAACCTGTTCACTAATGTCATTACTTCCACTTTCTTCGTATACATCGGGATACAGTGGAATACCGAAATTGAACATATCTAATATCTGAATAACAACGGCACGTACTTTGTCACCGCTTGACAGTTCATCTGCACTTTTCTTAGAAGCATATAATCCACCGATTGTTGGAAGGTTAAAATACTGAGCTGCACCAACAAGATTTGATGAAGTTAATGCTTTAAGTCCTCTAAGTCCATTCATATCTACTCCTTAATTCATGTCCCATACAAGAGAATATGTGCCAACTTCTTTGTCATATTGGTCTTTCACTTTTAGTTTTACTTCTACTTCTCCTGCGTCTATGCGGTTATTATGGTTCTTGTCATTCCAAGATGGCTGAATATCAAAGACGTTGTCTGCAACTTGAGGTGCTTGTCTTTGCATTTCATGCATAAAGTTTAAGAAATCTTCCGGTGAACTATAGAAAGCAGGTTTTGATAAGTATTTGAATACGTTCATTTCTGTTCCGTAATCTAAATCATCCGCTGAGAAAGCATCTTTTGCCTTGTTGTTATGCTCAAGAAAGAACTGGTAAGCCTTTATCTTTTGTGCTTCATCCATGCTTTCTGGGTTATAGAAAAGATTGTTTACATCATCGTTCCACCAGCTTAAACCTGTTTCATTTGCTCCCTGCATCTTAAATGCTTCAAAACCTTCGTATATCCTTCCTTTTGCGTCTTTCCAAGAATAATTTGCTAACGCTCTTTCGACAGGGTTGTTAGAGTTCGGATCAAACTTACCCTTTATCATTGATTTACCTACAACATCTTGTGTAGCCTTTATACCCATGTTTACAATGTCAGAAGCGTCTTCTGCTTCAATTTGAGAAAGATACATAGCCTCAAAAATGTCATAGACATTCTTACTTTTCATGTCATTTGCAATACGTTGAGCCTTGTTTTCAAACTTATCTTTTTTGTCTTTACTTTTGTCCTGTCTATATACACCGTAGGCGTTCCTTCCCTGTGTAAGAGCAGCAACAGAGGTTTTGAAGGCAATTTCGTAATTTGCGTTCTTTGTGCCTTCTACCTTATTTATCTTCTTGTTTATCCAATTTACAAAAGCAGCCAATCCATCTGTTAACTTTGAGAAGGTAGGTGAAAGTTCCTGCACTAATGTATTTTTCAATTGCTGTAAAGCATCCTTCAAGTTTGAAAGAGAAGTTACGGCCTCTGTTGTTGCTTCTGTCAGGTTTCCCGAAGGAATAGCAGAACCACCATGTTGCATAATTCTTTCTGCAAGGGTAAGTTTAAGGTCTGTAGCGTCTATTTTAAGGTTCTTGTTAGCATTTGCAACAATAGCATTTATCAACTCGTCACCAAGAATATGCTTTAATGAGTCTATTACCCGTCCTTTTGTAATCTCGTCTGCTTCGGCAAGTTTAGAGATTTGCTTCTCCACCTTGTCCATCATATCTATCTGAATATCAGTAGCGGTCTTTCCTTCTCGTTCGCCAGTCAAAAGTCCTGCAACAGAAAGGTCAATGCCAAAGAAGTCTTTCAAACGTTGAACGTCTATTGTTGTTCTAGCATCTACGTTTCTTCCCGACATAGCGGCAGTCCACATTTCTGTCATTTTGCTAGAAGCATAGTCAAGACCTTCTTTACTTACAGGAGAGTTATCTCCCATATTTCTTGCGCCCGCATAAAGTATAGCCCTAGTCTTGTCAGAGTTGGCTCGAAGTGCCCCTTCGGGGTCTGTTGAGAAGAAGCCATGTTCTTCGTTAATATTGCTGTTTACACCTGAAACTGTCTCTGCTCCAAACTTCCAAAGTTTAGCCAATCCTTGCAGAATCTTTCTGATTGCATATATAGCAGCAGTAATCTTTCCCCAAAGCATAAGTTTTTCTTTGAGTTCATTGTTATCTTTTTTCTCCTGCTCTACAAGGTCTTTTCCCTGCTCTTCGGGTGTATCTATACCATCTGCTCCCATTCCGTTTGTAGCAGGTGCAGGAAGTCCTAACGGAGATTTTCTTCCAAATAATCCCTGCCATATAGCATACATTCTGTTAGCACCGTAAGGACTGTTAATGCGACTAAATGTGTCATACACACCAATATAAGGATTGTTGGCGTTCTGCTCAGACATTCTTTTTTGAACAAGATAATCAAAGATTTTACTAGGATTATTTAATGATTCAACCTGTGGTCTTGTATAATGCTCTGAAGGAAACCACGGTCTAATATTACTTGAAGTATTGTTTGGTAAATATCCTGCAATATTGTTTGGCTGAGAATAAATTACTCTTTGATTTGGTGTATAAGGAGAGCCTACGGTATTAAAGTTCACCATTCTCATAGACATTGTTTCGACAATGCGGGTGAACTTTTCCATAGTATTTGCAGTTACAGCAAGAGTTCTCTCCAAAACTTGTACACTTGGAACTCCATAATTGTTACTATTTTGATAAGGAGTTCCTACAGTCTTAAACCCCTGTCCTACATCTCTGAACACATTTTGATAGATGTGCCCTGAATTTTTCATTTTATCTGTAAGACTGTATAACTGTTGTTCAGCCGGAGAAGTATCCAAGCCAATTGTGAATGACACATCTGTTTTATTCATTATGAACTTCTCCTTTTATATAACAGATACTTCAATCCCGAAACCATTTCTTCTGTTGTATCGGGTTTGCAGTGAAAGTTTTCTACATACATATAGAACCAAGCACTGTAGACATTATCCACATATTTCTTAAAATCGGCAATATCTTTGTTCGCTTTTGCTTGTTCTATTATCGCAGAAAGTCCACCTTTGCTTTGAGCATTAGCGGACTTTTCTGAAAGCGTAATTTTTGCGAACTCGGAAATTACGCTGTGTATTTTTTTAGGAATCTTGTGTACACAGCTGTAACAAGATAACGGAGAGCCATAGGGTCTGCATTGAAACCGTCAATAGCCCACCACTCAACTCCGTTGTTGATAGCAACGTCAAATGTTTTTTTGTCGTCTTTGTAAACAGAAACTTTGCAACCCTGCAAAAGTTCTTTTACAAACTGTGCACGTTCCTCGAAAGTCCCTGCTTGGTCAATAACATTAAGAACTTTTACCGCAGGCATTGTTTTCATATTACCTTCAATGTCTACTGAATAGCGTTCCAAAGGATCTTTTTCCTGTGCCTTTACAACCTCAGCCAAATCGTCTGTCAAATCTTTGTAAGTTAATTTCATACAACCTAACCTCCGTTTCTTATTATATAAAAATTAAGAAGAGGGGCAATAAGCCCCTCGTCCTTTTATGCACCAAGCAACTCGTTGTAAGCAGGCGAGTCAGAATCAGTGTAGTTAGAATATGTCAGCTGAACGTTGTAGTCCGGTACATCGTTACCTGCAAGGGTAAGAGGTGGAACGTTCTTTACACAAACTCCACTGAAAATCATTTTGTGTGTAGCACCATTCATAAGCCAAGACAGTTCAAGAGTTCCGCCAACGTCTCCCTGTGAACGTACATAGTCGAATACTGATACACAGTCACCATCATTCAAGCCACCAGCAGTGCGGGATGCATTGAAAGCAAGTGTACCTGCTTTACAGATGTTTGTAAGGGTAATAGAGTCACCATTTACAAGTGGGATAACTTTAGCGTTATCAATCTGCTGTGAAGCAGAAACGATAACAGATTCAAGTTTGAAACCTACAAGGTAAATAGCACCATTACTGTCAATACCTGTGTACTGTGGGTCATTCTGTGCAAGTGTTTTCAATACCGGTGAAGTATACTTTGCAGAGAAGTTACCAACAGCCTGTATTGTCTGTTTAAGGGCACGACCTACATATTCATTGCCCTGTTTTGCAGTATCATAACCGTCAAGGATAATTGGTCCTGTTGCGGTTGCGTTTGCAGAAGGTGTAGTAATAGGCATTTAGTCCTCCTTATGCGGCTACGGTTAATGTACCGCTAATCTTTACTTTTCTTACGTTATCCACATAAACTCCTTCCCAAGCATTAGGAATTGAGATTGTGTGTCCATTAGTCTTAGGCAGTTCAGTGAAAGAAGGTGCAGTCATTTTGAAATCTACAATTCTTTCGTTCTTTACCTGTCCGGCAATATTTGCTTTTACAGCATCGAGAAGTTCATTGTAGGTTCTTGCGTTCTTCAATGCTCTTCCGCTTGTAATTACTGTTGCACAAGCAACTCTGTTCATAAAGTTGAGATATGCAACAATCCACTCAGCAGTAGTACAATTACTAAGAATTGTCCAACCACCAAAGTTTGTCAACTGCATTGTTCCGTTTCCGACTGGCTTGAAGTAATTAATTCTAACTCCTTCAAAGTAGTCTGCAAATGTTGCACTTGCTCCAACAAGTACGTCTGTGCTTGTATCAGCAGTAGGCATAACATTCTGAAAGTTTACAGCAGTCATATCAAAAGCATTTCCTACAGGAACTCCACTTTCGTTTGTGCTTGAAAGTGTTTTACCCAACTGATAAAGGGCAGGGCTGTATCCGATAGGATCTCCGCTTGCGTCAACGAATACGTTATCGGCACTTGCTGTTCCAGTTACCATAGCAGGGCGGGCAAATACAGTTGCATCCATTGAGAATGCAGTGATAAGTCCGAGAGTTCCTGCTGTTGTAGTTGTTGAAGTTCCCCTTACTTTTACAGGGTCAACAGGCATATCAATAAGAACTGATGTGAAGTCCTTATCCAAAGCGGTCTTGATATTTGTAATGGTGTCACTTGCATCTGATGAGAGAGCATAGTCGGTTGTTGTACCGTCTGTTGTGTTCCATTCCAAGTCAAGATAAGTAAAGTAACCGTAGAGCTTGTAGTTTGCAAGTTCTGTAGAAGGAATGATATAAACCTTAATGTCTGTACCATACTCAAACAGAGAAGCAAGGTTGCCCTTTACGATTTTCTTTTCCGCATCTGAGAAGTAAGCGTAGTCAGCAAGAACATCTGCATAGTTGCTCTTCTTAACTACCGGATAATCCGGTGTGTCGCCACCGAATGACGAGAAACGGTCTGTCACATACAGAACGTTCTCGTAGAAGTTGCCACCAACAGTCGCAGTTCGTACAACGTCTGTACTGATTGAGACATCCTGCTGAGCAACTGAACCGTTAAAGTCGTTCATTTTATTTCTCCACTTTTAGACTGCCTTTTAGTATAATAGGGTCAGTCCAATACTTAATAATCTCGTCTTGCGTTACATTGTGTATAACGTCGAACGACGCCAGGTAACTCATTTCGCCATTATACCCGTCTTGTTGGAAAGGTACAGACGTAATAGTTCTATCCGATGGTGCTAATTGGGATTGATATTCAGCAAAATTATTCTGAACATCTGTTCTTTCATCCCAAAACAACGTAGAAATAGCCCATTTCTGAGCATTTTTCCCTACAAACTGTATCTTAACAGAAGATAATAACGTTGCATAGTGTGTAGTATCACACTTTTCTTCATTATAATCATCAGTTGTAAAGTTTGTCACTCTTTTTATTGATTTTTCAAGCCAAAAAATAGCAAAAGTAGCAGCATTACAGTCTAAAGAAGGGTTCAAAAAATTACCTTTTCGGGGAATAATATACTTTAAATTCTTCTCCCACTTGTTTCCAAATAGGTTTTTTGCTACCAATTCACCTAAAGTTACGTTATCTAACATCATTTTCTGTTACTCTCCATACTCGGGATAGCAGATTATAGCGTCTGCTAACTGTCCCTTTGCCACCAAAGGGGTATCACTTCCTTCGTGTGCTTTCTCTTTTCTCTGTATAGTTATCGGATCAAGACGATTTAACCCTAATCTGTCCTCAACTAAAAGCTCTCTTGCCTTTTTTTCTACCACATTGGCGAACCCATTCCAATCTACAACCATTCCATTTTCAGTACAAGTAATATAGCCCTTTAAGGCTTTGGCTAATTCCTTTCTGTGTTCACCTTTATCCAACATGGACTTTTCTTCATACATAAAAGGTCTACCTTCTTCTGTTACAATCAAAGCAAGTTCATAGTTAGAACCTTGAAACCTTGTATATAGTTTTCTATGGTGCTGCGTATCTGCAACTGTAACGACCATTCTCGCATTATTTATAACAGAGGTTTTCCTTTTAAACGCTCTTAAGTTTACAGATACATCTTCTTCCATCAAAAGTCACCACCTATAATTTCATCATCGTTTTCTTTTGTTCCGTCATTACCAATAATCTTATCTACCCTTGTTTCCCAAAATCCACCTTCTCTTACGAAAGTAGAAGTTTCCATAGGTCTGTAAAGTTCATCATCAATCTTTATAAACTCTTCCTCTAAAACTAATTTCTGAGAAGTCCATATATAATAAGACTTTTCAATATCCATTACGGGCAACTGTTTATATCTGTATTCATCGATATTTGCTTTTCGAGATTGTCTGATAGCGTTTATTTTGCGTGAAAACTTTAAATCATATCCGCTATCTCTGAGAGTCTTGTACTTGTATACTTCAAAGGTTTCCATAAGTTCGGGAAAGAAACCTAAAAACTCACCGTAAACTCCGCCCATAATTAAGCCCCATATACACCCATCATTTCAGGTGCGGATCTAATCATACTTGCCGCCTTGATACCAAATTGGTTTGTAGCCAATTCATCATATCCTTCCGGCATATTAATTCTTCTGAACTGTAACTGAACTGATTTAATACTCTTTGCAGATAATGGCATACCGCCTTGCCCCATCATTCCACCAATCAATCGAGTAGGGTACATATCTGCTAAATACCACATAATCAAAAGTGAGAAAATCAATTCCCTTTTCTTGAACTTTACATCTTCGGGAAGGACTTCCCACAATTCAAATACGCCGTACCACTTGGTTGTAACGAAGTCTTTCGCTTCATTAAACTCTTCTTCTGTGAGATTATCAATGTATCTTTTATACTGAAAGTTTACGAGTGCCAATGCTGGTACGGTCATATATTCCACCTTCCTACTTCTTTGAAGATTTCTTCTTTGTTGTAGGCTGTTCTTCGTCAATTTCAATTGTAGACTCAGTATCAATTTCTTTGTCTACATCCTTTCCACTTGCCTCGGCATATTCGAGTTTTCCGTTTGCCTTTGCAAGTTCTGCCTTAAGTTTTGCAATTTCTGCATCTTTTTCTGCAATTTCTTCGGCAGCAGAGATAAGGCTCTTTGGCTTGTTTTCTGTAACCAACACAAGTTTACGTTCTGTCAAAGACTTAAACTGAAAGTCCTTTTTAAGTCCTTCCAATTTATCTTCATCAATAGCCATAGCAGAGTTTTTCTTAAGAACAAGACCAGTAATGAACTTGTAAGAGATAGCAGTCTCATTTACCAAATATTTCATTTCATTCCTCCAAAATAAAATCTAACACGCTACCCCATTTCTGAGATAGCGTGTTTTTTTCAGTCAGATATTACTGAACACCAAAGCCCGAGTAAACCTGAATTGCCTCTGTTACCGGTGCAAATACACCCGCATAACGACGCAACATACGATGCTGAGTATTAATCTGTCCAGGAATAACTGGGTAGATAAACTCTTTAAGTGGCATACCCTGCAAGATTACGTTCTTACGAGTGTCACTTGGACCAAGACCAACTTCCGGTGCAGTGATAACCATATAGTCATAGCTGTTAGGGTTGAAGTCTGTGTTTGCATCAAGCATTGGGTCTGCGTAGAACTCTACCTTTGGAATTGAACCCTTTTCTGTAATTCCGGCAACGAAGTTCTTGTTGAAGATTGCCAATACTGACTCAGCATTGTAGTTGTCTGAGTAAGGCATACTTGCGAGCAAGTTGTAAGCCTTAGTAGACAAACCAACCTTACAATGGTCGAACTTGTTGTAGCTTGCAGAGAAGAATGACTCAACTGCTCTTGCGAGTGCCTGATATGCAGTAGATCCCTTTGTTGTGTTTGAAGGGTCTGCGGCAATAGCGGCCATATCTGCACCAACTGTCCAAGATGCTACTGTGTTTACGTTGAACAAACCGATAGTGTTTGTGTCTGCGTTTCCATAGTATGTGAGGTAGTCAGTGAGCATCTGCAATACGTAGTTAGCGTACTTGATTTTGCCCTGAATGAGCTTGTTCCCGAATGGGTTTCCGTTACCCATCTTTGCACCTTCAAGCTCTTCCATAGTCAATGTGTATGTAACAAACATATTGATTACAGGTGCAACCATGATACCACTCTTAGCCTGGATATCTTTTGTGCTGTTTCCGTCTGGAGAACCAGCATTAAGAGGTCCAATAGCAGAACCGGCGTAATCTGCCATTACGAGGTTCATTGTTTCACACCATGGGTTTGAACCCTGATCCATCTTTACGAGGTCAGAAGCGTGTGAATAAAGAAGTGGTCTTTCATAGATGTCTTTGAAGAAAGACTGAGACCATGGGGCAATTGCCTGTCCAGCAAGATAGTCAGGTGCGGCATCACCTACGAAGTTCTTGCGAGCAACCATATCCCACTTGCCCGATGCAGAGTTGAATTTTGGCAAAAGTGATACAGAATCTTTGTTCTGTGAGAACTGTGCTTTAAGTTCTGTGCTTGCAAGCAACTGTCCGATATGAGCAGAGTCACCAACATAAATTGCGTCCTTAGCGTGAGCCGGAACTTTGTATGCTGGATCTGATGCAAGACCGATATTAAGAGTCATATCGGCTGTCTGTGACTGAAAATCAGGGTCACCATTTTTCAAAAACTTGAAGGCTGTCTGTGCAAGACCTTCACAGTTATGTGCGGCTTTAATTCTCATTTTCCATCTCCTTAGAACTGACCGTCAAAGTAAACCAAGTAAAGTTTTGTTGACGGGTCATATTCTTTTACAATACCGTTGATTGCGGTATTTCCACTTGATACATTTGTAAGAGAACCGTCTGCCTTTGCATAAACTGCGTCTCCTACTTTTACTGTTCCTGCAACTTCAACATAGATAGCGCCCTGATAGAACGCATCTGCCGGTGTTTCATTCAGAACGTAGTCTGCGTGAGCAGGCATCTGCTGATTTACCATATTGCGGTTCATCAAGATACCGCGGAACAGTGTTGCACTTGCAGTTGGTCCAACGATAAACTCTGATGGTTTTGTTGGGTCTACGAACAGAGCGCAACCAAATTTTGCAACATTGGTGTTAGAAGCGGCGATTGTACCACCGATTGTTCTTGTTCCACCATTTGCTACGTGTGCTGGCATACCAGGTGTTACACCCTTTCCGAAGAAAGATACACCCAAGCCCATTGTAAATGTGGTCTGCATAATTACTTACCTCCCTTAAAACGAGCGAATACGTCGTCAAGGCTATAGCCTTTTTCAATCGCACCAAGCGACTGTGTGTACTGTGGAAGTGAAGAAGGTGCTGAATCTTCAACCTTTGGTGTACCTTCGGGTGCTTCGTCACCTTCGCCACAACCATCTGCCTTAGGTTCTTCTTTCTTCGGCTCTTCCTTTGGTTCTTCTTTCTTTTCACCGAGAATCGCATCCAACTTCTTGTTCATAGCGTCGATTGCGTCTGCAAGTTTAGAGATAGCGTCACCATCGTTTTCTTTCTTTTCCTCTGGTTTTGGCTCGTCGGCAGGTTCTTTTGTTTCTGTCGGAGTCTGAACAGGGGAAACACTTGCTGTTGCAGAAGGAACTTCCGGCTTAGCGTCTAAACCGTCTTTCTTTTCTTCTACTTCATTCTTTGGATCTTCCATATCCTTTTTCTCCATAGTCTCCGACACTGCATCGGAGTCAAGTGAATTGAAACTCTCTTTGATACAACTCAAAGCCTCATTTACCACCTTTTCATCCTCTTCTTTAAGAAGTGGAATATCGGCGATATATCTAATTACCTTCTCCTTTTCGTCTGAATCGGGAAGGTCTTTTACACATTTAATCAAGGACTCAGTCATTCCACTAAGTTCTTCATTACTAACATTTTTAATGTTTGCGGTCAATTTGTCAATAATTGCACCAAAAGAATTGGCGTCATTACCATCATTTATACCGCTTAACTTTTTCTTTACGAAATAAAGCAATCCGCTATGTACTGCCATTTTCTTACCTCCATCAAGTATTTTCATATCCTTGCCACCCCTTGCAGTTTCTACAATGGCAAGGTGATTTACATTTGTAATCTCTGTGCAGACAATCTGATACTCTTCTCCGCTTGGAGTAACGCCTGGCTGCCATTTGTTTATCGCTTCATATCCCGGAGAGAGTTCTTTGAAACTTGGTAACTTTTCATCACTATCAATTTCCAAAGGTGAGTACAAAGCAACTTCGCCTTTCTGATGTTTGATTTTTACTTCGTTACCAATGTGTCCGAGAATATCTTTATCATCCTCAGAATAAATCCAATGATGTTCTATTCTTATTGGCTTTCCGATAAACTTTTCCTTTGCATCTTCCAAAACAAAAGAAGGTCTGTATACCGCAAATACTTTATAATCTCTGTATTCGCGCGGTATTTCTTTAAGGTTCAAGTTTGGTAACTCAGATAAAAGATAATACTGAATACCACTTCTTGCTATACATGCGTTATGCTTTTTCATACTGTTTTACCCGTCTCTTTGTCTGTAGGAACGCCCGTTGTGTTCTTCGGTTCATTTGTTCCTACTTGTTTTTCATTCTCTAACTTTTCCTTTTCTTGTGGGTCGTTAGACGACTGTGCAAAAATGCTAGACATATCGCTTGGCATTTCAACTTCACCGATAACCTTAGATACGATAGATACCGCTTCACTTCGGTCAAATCCGGTAACATTGAGCAACTGAATTGCCTGAGCCATCTTAAGAGCAACGTCTGCTTTCTTCTGTGGGTTTGATACAACCGGTGTATCGAAACTCAATCTGATACTGTTGTAAGCATCCATACTTGCTTTATCTGTTTTTCCAAAATAAGATACCGCAAGAATTGGCAGAAGGTTCTTAAGCTGAATGGCAACAATCTGCTGAATGAGTTTAATTGTTTCACTCTGCTTTAAGAATACATCATCTTCACCCTTATTGAAAATACCTTTTTGTGCAGTATAAAACAAAACGCTTTCAGGAAGTCCACTCTTTGCAGCAACGTCTTTTCTTACCGCATCAATAAGACTGTCAAATCCACTGTAGTTTCTGTTTACTACACTTATCTGTCCGTAAGAGTTAATTGCTACCGGGTTGAGCATAGACCACTTACGCATCTGTTCTTCGTTTTCTTTTACCCACGCTTTTGCGGCCTTCGGTCCGTTCTGTGCAATAATACCATCCAAAGGCAATTCGTGTACGAGCAAAGACATCTGCTGACACATAATCGGCAAACTCATAGCCATAATCTCATAACCGAGTAATGACTTCGCCCAAGCGGTAATATCACTTGCACCCCAACCTAACTGACGGATTGCACTCCAATATGGAAGTGGGCGCGGTTTTACATAACTTGCTCTCTGCGAGTTTACTTCAATTCCCGAAATAGGAACTAAGAATGTGGTTGGCGCCATATAATCTCTTGCGGAAAGGTCGTAGTTAGGAACTGTAGTTACGTTCCAACGGTCTGCCTCTGCAAAATAATCAATACAGTCTTTCTTCAAAATCTTAGCAGATTTAAGCTGCTTAAGGTTCATTTGTGTTGTAAGCGGATTGTCGCCCTTGAAAATAGGGTATAAAACTGAACCACCAAAAAGAAGTCCGTCACGAACTGCCTGAGAAATGAAACTTGAAAAGCCAAGACTTTCTGCATAGTCACGCAATTCGATAAGTTCTGTACTATCCATCTTTCCGGAAGTGAACTCGTAACCACTGATTGTCATTCCTCTTGATTTCTTATCAATGATAATCTGTGTAAGTCCACCGCTTGAATACATAGCACTTGCGTCATAAGGCCCTAAAAGTAAAGGTTCATAAGGCATATTCCAATTGCCTACATCCTCTGCTGTGCCTATCTTACTTCCAGGATTGTAAAATCCGTCTTTCTGTATCTGCTTAAATGCTTCGTTTGTATCAATGGTTACTGACTTTCTCAAATCTTCCAAAGTCTTATAACCACCGTCTTTTGCGTAATTTGTCTTTACTGTATCAAACTGTTTATTTTTGATTTCTTCAACTTCTTCGTCAGTGAATGACATTGGCTCTGTAGGTGTGCCATCTTCAAAAGTTGTCTTTCCTTGTGTCTTAGACGCAGTAATCTCGTAGATCCTTTTGAAGTTCTCGTCTTTACATCTGTCCGCCAAAACTGCAAACTTATTACTCATTTTGTAACCGCCCCATTATTCTCCAAACAAGATACTCGAAGGTTCTGCAAAATCGAGTATTTTCTTGTTCTTTGCTTGAACGCTCTATCTTACCGTCTGCAAGGAATACACGCTCATTCAAACAAGATATAAGTGTCCACGCACTTTCCATTATAGATAATGAATGTCTATCAAACAAGTCATTTACCAACTTTGTGCCTTCACCTTCTGCGGGCAATATACCTGGCACTGCGGGTTCAATGTCGTTATCTACACAATCATCCACGTAATTCTGCTGAATATCCTTAAGAGTAGTATAAGGCATCCATATCAAATTGCAATCAGGATATTTCTCTTTTACTGCCTTAAAATCTATCACTGACTGAGAGAAGGCGTCAAGTATCTTTATCTCACCGCTTATTACACAAGCAGATACCCAAAGTATTCTTCCCGGAAGTGCGAACGTTCCAAGATAAACATCGCCGCTTGCCTTTTCGTCTTTACAGATATTTTCTACCCTAAAGTTATCATAAACCTTTCCGTTGTTTGCAGAACGCATTGGAACTGTCAGAGAATAGCGGATAGCGTCTATGTAGTGGTTGAACTTATCAACGGGTATTCGCAATACTTCTCCCGTCTGTCTGTCCACTTTATACTGATACAAGTCAAACTCTTCTGCAACCGCCTTGCACCTTTCGTGAATATGAATACAAGAGAAACTTCTCAAATACTGAATACCATCTTCTACGCTACCATTCCACTTTTCGGCAGCAATAACATTGTAGTGCTTACTACGCATAAATGAGATAGTTTCGGGGCGGGCGCTATCTGCATAAATCGGATAGATACTACTTCCTTGAACTTCATTGAATAGTGAAGGTGTATCTTCCAAGTCACAACCAACCTTTCCCGCGCACATATCAATATACAAATCGTTACCGACAATAAAACTACGCACAAGTGTAGTAGGGTCATTTGCAAATCCCCAGTCTGCACCAAAATGAAAGTCTGCGTTTTTCGGTGTTTCAAAGTTTTCAACAACATATTTTCCGCGGAATATCTGAGCGTCTGAAAGTCCAAGACATTCGCCTTCCCAAACCCACAGATACTTCTGATAATCGTTCTTCTTATCCCTTTCCATTTCCAATCTGAGTTCTTCGGGAAACCAAGGATTGTCCGAGTAATTGGCTTTAATAACCAAATCATCCTCGGTAGCGTTTTTCATTTCCATGTAGATTGGGTCGTTGTCTTTGTAAGGGTTGAATGTGAAAATAAGAATAGAACCTGGGGCGCGGATAGTAGGAACAATAACGTCTATACTCTCTCGACTAAGGCTCTGACTCTCTTCCAACCAAGCGATAGATATATTTTCCATCGACTTGATCTCGGAAACATTGTTATGAATACCTTTGAAAATAAACTCACTTCCGTTGTTGCCGACAATTCTGTCTTTATACACAGTGAAGAAAAAATCAAGGTGCATATCTGTAATCTTATTTTTCAAAAGACTGTATACAGAGTCCGCAATAGAGTTCTGTAACTCACGCGTACACAATACCTTTATCTTTGACTGATAGGCCCTAAACAAACAATACTCTGCTACATCGTGAGACTTACCACTTCCGCGGCCGCCATAGATGTAGTTTCTTCGCTTAGCGTTCTTCCACAAAGGTTTGTATACGTTTGCAACTTTAAGATTTATGTTTGTATCTACTGCGGTCTTAAGCATTATTCTTCCTTGTCGTCACCTTCAAAAGATACGGTAATCTTACCACCGCTTGAACCGCTACCGTTCATACTGTGAGAAAGTTTAGTAACCTTACTGTAGCGTTCGGGATTAAGAAGTTCGAGCTGGCGTTCAATCTGCTTAGACTCACCGCGTTGTGCATTGGCTTCACCAATCGCTTCAAGTTTCTGCAAGAGTTCTACTTCCTTTTTTGCGATTGCAGTATTTGCCAAGTGGGTGAAAGCATCGTCGTACTGTAATTCTTTTTTGAAATCATCGTCAATTTCTGCTGCAAGACACGCACTGTCAAAGTCCATTCCAAGTTTAAGGAACTCGACAAGCATATCCTTCTTTTTCTGTTTCATATCAATCATATCTATACCTCAGGTACTACCTACTAAGATTTTTTACCGAATAAAAAGAAAGGGGGCAGTACATCAAAAAACTAGAAAAAAAATGTACGCCCCCAAAAGGAACGAGGTCTATGACCTTGTATGACTAATACCTCATACTCATTATTATTATTGCACTTTTATTGAATTGTCAATTGACGTTTTTTACAATGTGGGTTTATAATACACACCGAGTACAAGTTGTGATATATCTGCAAAAAGCAGACGAACCCTTTATGACTGATAGTAAAGTAAGCTGACAAGTTGCTGGGAGAAAACAGTAAACGGGTGATTGCCAAAAACCGGCATAGTTGCGAGTTATGCGAATCGAACCGGGATTTACATCTTCATAAAGTCACAGCAAATGGTCTGATGGTCGGGCAGAAATGAAAC
>Ga0256407_10003910_pt1 | contig 25665 bp, 13 predicted proteins | sample RumenRJG_04DNA_FD_193489 | JGI IMG/M metagenome (GOLD analysis project Ga0256407, IMG submission 193489) | Bovine rumen microbial communities from Lethbridge, Alberta, Canada - RJG_04 | ecosystem: Host-associated > Mammals > Digestive system > Stomach > Rumen | place: Canada: Alberta... | reverse complement strand
ATTAAATATTATCTACTTCATTTATTCAGCAGCAGCTTCTTCTCCACCTTCTTCTTCTCCTTCTTCTTCTCCTTCACCTTCATCATCAGCAGAAGCATCTTGATAATTTTGATATTCAGTAACTAAATCACTAAGATTAGATTCAGCTTCAGTGAACTCCATTTCATCCATACCTTCACCAGTATACCAATGTAAGAAAGCTTTTCTTCTAAACATAACAGTAAATTGTTCAGCAACTCTTTTGAACATTTCTTGAATAGCAGTAGAATTACCAATAAATGTAACTGCCATTTTTAATCCTTTTGGTGGAATATCACAAACAGCTGATTTTATATTATTTGGAATCCATTCAACGAAATATGAATTATTCTTTGATTTTACATTAAGCATTTGTTCGTCAACTTCTTTAGTACTCATTCTTCCTCTGAACATTGCTGCAGCTGTAAGATATCTTCCATGTCTTGGATCTGAGGCACACATCATATTTTTAGCATCAAACATTTGTTGAGTTAATTCAGGGACTGTTAATGCTCTATATTGTTGTGAACCTCTTGAAGTTAATGGAGCAAAACCAATCATGAAGAAGTGAAGACGAATAAATGGAACTAAGTTAACAGCAAGTTTTCTTAAATCAGCATTTAATTGACCTGGGAATCTAAGTGAACATGTTACACCACTCATAACTGCAGAGACAAGATGATTAAGATCTCCATATGTTGGTGTTGTAAGTTTTAATGTTCTGAAACAGATATCATATAAAGCTTCATTATCAATAACTTGTACTTCGTCAGTTGAGTCAACAAGAAGATGGATTGAAAGTGTTGCATTATATGGTTCTACGACTGTATCTGATACTTTTGGTGATGGGAATACAGCGAATGTTTCAATAATTCTATCTTGGTATTCTTCTCTGATTTTTGAAATAAGAAGAGTTCCCATACCTGATCCTGTACCACCACCAAGTGAATGAGTAATTTGGAATCCTTGTAAACAATCACAACCTTCAGCTTCTTTTCTGACAACATCAAGAACTGAATCAATTAATTCAGCTCCTTCAGTATAATGACCTTTAGCCCAGTTGTTACCTGCTCCAGTTTGACCAAAGACAAAGTTATCTGGTCTGAATAATTGTCCATATGGTCCAGCTCTGACTGAATCCATTGTACCTGGTTCTAAATCCATAAGAATTGCTCTTGGGACATATCTTCCTCCAGTAGCTTCATTATAGTAGACATTAATTCTTTCTAATTGAAGATCTGAGTCTCCATGATATGTTCCTGTTGGGTCAATACCGTGTTCATCAGAAATGACTTCCCAGAATTTGGCTCCAATTTGATTACCACATTGTCCTCCTTGAACGTGAACGATTTCTCTCATTGTTTATATCTATTAATTTTTAATAAATCTTTTATATAGTTTAATTTTAATTTTTATTCATGTTAATTTTTTACAATTATCATATTTTTTTTTATGAAAGATTGCAAATTTCAATGAAATAAATAATTTAAATTATTTTATTTCATTTTAGAATAATATTTAAGATATAATTTAATTTTATTTTCTATAAACAATGAGAGAAGTTATCTGCATTCACATTGGTCAAGCTGGTATTCAAGTTGGTAATGCCTGTTGGGAATTATTCTGCTTAGAACACGGTATCCAACCTGACGGACAAATGCCATCAGATAAAACAATTGGAGGAGGAGATGATGCCTTCAATACATTCTTCTCAGAAACTGGAGCAGGAAAACATGTCCCAAGATGTGTATTCCTTGATTTAGAACCAACAGTCGTTGATGAAGTAAGAACTGGTACTTATAGACAATTATTCCATCCAGAACAATTAATTTCTGGTAAAGAAGATGCTGCTAACAATTATGCAAGAGGATACTGCACAATTGGTAAAGAAATCATTGATCTTGCTCTTGACAGAATTAGAAAACTTGCTGATAACTGTACTGGTCTTCAAGGATTCTTAGTCTTCAATGCTGTCGGTGGTGGTACTGGATCAGGACTTGGTTCACTTCTTTTAGAAAGACTTTCAGTTGATTATGGTAAAAAATCAAAATTAGGATTTACCATTTATCCATCACCACAAATTTCAAACGCTGTTGTTGAACCATATAATTCAATTCTTTCTACTCACTCACTTTTAGAACATACTGATGTTGCAGTTATGCTTGATAATGAAGCCATTTATGATATTTGCAGAAGACAACTTGATATTGAAAGACCAACATATACTAACTTAAATAGATTAATTGGACAAGTCATTTCTTCATTAACTGCTTCACTTAGATTTGATGGTGCCTTAAATGTAGATATGACAGAATTCCAAACTAACTTAGTCCCATATCCACGTATTCACTTTATGCTTTCATCATATGCTCCAATTATCTCAGCAGAAAAAGCATATCATGAACAACTTTCAGTTGCAGAAATCACAAATTCAGCTTTCGAACCAGCATCAATGATGGCAAAATGTGATCCAAGACATGGTAAATATATGGCATGTTGTATGATGTATAGAGGAGATGTTGTACCAAAAGATGTAAATGCTTCAGTAGCAACAATTAAAACAAAAAGAACTATTCAATTTGTTGATTGGTGTCCAACTGGATTTAAATGCGGTATTAACTATCAACCACCAACTGTTGTTCCAGGTGGAGATCTTGCTAAAGTTATGAGAGCTGTTTGTATGATTTCTAATTCAACTGCTATTGCTGAAGTCTTCTCAAGATTAGATCATAAATTCGATTTAATGTATACTAAAAGAGCTTTTGTTCATTGGTTTGTAGGAGAAGGTATGGAAGAAGGAGAATTCCAAGAAGCTAGAGAAGATCTTGCTGCTTTAGAAAAAGATTATGAAGAAGTTGGTGTTGAATCATCTGATGAAGGAGAAGAAGGAGATGAAGAAGAAGGTGGAGAAGGTGGAGAAGAAGGACAATAAATAATCTAACCCAATATTTAATAACTAAATATTAATTGATCTTTTTATCAAACAATAAATTTAAAAATTAAATTTTTTTTGTTTTTTAATTAGATTATTAAAAAATAATATTTATATGGAAAAAAATAATAAAAAATATGAAAAAATTTTTGATAAAATATTAACTACACCTCCATCAAATCCATTAATAACAATGATAATATTAAAAGTTCAAAAAGGAAGTTGTAGTCAAATATGGGATCAAATAAATACAATTCTTTTAGCAATAAAAACAAATGATATAAAATCTCTGAAAAAAGAATGTTATAATGGATTCCCAGATGATAATGCATGTTTAAGAGCTTTAGTTTGGAAATATAATTTAAAATATTTATCAAAAGATATAACAAAATGGGAAAAAATTTTAAATATGAAAAGACAAGAATATAAAGAAATAAAAAATGCTTTTTTATTAAGATTAAAAGAAGAGTATAAAATTTTTGATGAATTAGAAAATTCAGATGAAAATAAAAAAGATAAATTGCAAAAATTATCTGAAGATACAGATAGAAGATTATTAGAGACAATAAATAAAGATATTAATAGAACTCATGCTCAATTTGATTTTTTTTCAAAACCAGTTTTTGATGATTCTGAAATGAAGAATGAAGATTTATTAAATTTAATTCAACTAAAAAAAAATTTTACATATAATAATTTTAAAGAAATATATGGAAAAGGAAATAATTTTTTGAAATATAATAAAAATGAAACTCATGCTGATGTAATTGAAAGAATTTTATATATTTATTCTAAATTAAATAAAGATGTTAATTATGTTCAAGGAATGAATGAATTAATTGCTCCTATATATTTTTCTTTTTTTAGAGATAATAATGAATTAGAAGAAAAAAAAATTGATATTGAAAACATTGAAGCAGATTCATTTTGGTGTTTTAGTAATTTAATTGGAGAAATTAAAAATATATTTATAAAAGAAAAAGATAATGAAGAAGGAGGAATATTTAATATCATTAATAAATTTGAAAAATTAATTGAAAGTTATGATATAGAATTATATAATTTGTTTAAAAATAATAATGTTAGCTTTATACATATATCTTTCAGGTGGTTTAGTCTTTTCTTTAGTCAAGATTTTTTAATGCCTGATACTTTAAGATTATGGGATATATTTTTTTGTGAAGAAAATAAATTATATTTTGTATATTATTTTAGTTTAGGTTTGTTAATTTATAAAAAAAATATTTTAATAAATAAAGATTTCTATGGTATTGTTAAAGAATTACAAAATTTAGAAGATGTTGATATTGAAAAAGTGATTGAAATAGGTATAAAAATAAAAAAAGAACATGGTAAAAAATTAGATGAAATCATATATAATAATAATATTCAAAAGCATAAATTTTCATTAATAAAAAAAATAACAAACACATTTAAAAAAGCAAATCAAAATATAAAACAAACAAAAAGACATTCAACAATAATCCAATCAAAAAAGTCAAAAAAATAATAAAAAATTAAAATATTTATAAATTAACTAAAAAAAATAAAAAATTATAACAATTGATGAAAAAACAAAAAAAAAAAAAATTTTTAAAAACCATAATTTAAATAAAAAAACAATTTTAATATATGTATTTCCACATTAATCATTTGAAACATATTAAAAAAAATTACTAATTAAACTATTTAAATTTTATGTTTCCCACTATCAATTTCTTTCTGAACATCTTTAGGAGATTTCCCATCAACAGTAATACCAACAGCAACACAAGTTCCAAGAACTTCTTTAACAGTTCCTTTCAATTCTCTAGAAAGTGATTTTTCACTCATAGCTTTTGCAATATTTTTAATTTGTTCCAAATTTAAATTTCCTTTATGTTGATAAACAGCTCCTTTAACTTTTCTTCTTTGTCTAACTGGTTCTTTAAGTGCTTTTATAATATGAGCTGAACAAGTTGGGAAAATTTCTACATTTTTTATTTCACGAGATTGAATACTTAATTTAACATAAATTCTAATGTTTGTATAATCTTTTGTTGCTTTTGATATTGTTTCTCCTGCTTTTTTTGGGTTACAACCAAATGGTGAAAGCTTTGATGATAAAACTGCATTTGATGGTGCTTCACCTCCTACTACTTTCATTGAAACGAATTTCATTTCATCACTTATTATTGGTTTTCCACCTTTCTTTGACATTGTTGTTTTTAGATATAAATGATAATATTAATTATTTTTTTTTAAATAATAATTTTAATAATTAAATTTCAAGTTTTTATTATTTATTTTTTTTTATGGTTAATGTATTTTTTATTTTTTAAAAATGGTTTATTATTTTTACACAAAAAAAATATTAAATATACTATTTTATAAGGTTATTTTATTTTGATTAGAAATTTTTTTATTCACATAAAATCACTTTTTTTATTTTTTTTTAATATTTGTTTTTATTTTAAATGTTATTGTTAGATAATCCTGATAAATGTATTTGAATTTTTTTAAATGCTTCTTCTTGTTCTTTTTTTTTTGGTTTATAATTTTGAAAAGCAGTATTAAATGATTTTAAAAAATCATCAAAAGAATTAATTTTACCATCAAAAGATTTAATACTATTATTTTCTTTTCTTATATCTTTAATTTCATTTCTTAATAATTGTAATTGTAATTCAGCAGATTTTAATCTTTCTTTATATTCTTCAATTTTCTTTTTATATTTTTCTATTTTTTCACTTTCAGTTAATCCTTGGCTTATTTTACTATTTGAACTTATATCAAGTAAATTATTATCTAATTCATTTAATTTTTTTTCATTTTTTAATTTGATAATTTCATCTTCTTTTTCTTTAATTAATTCTTTTAAATTATTTATAGTTAATTCTATTCCTTCTCTTTCACTATCAATTGGTTTTGAATTTAAATTTAATTTTTTATTCTCATCTATTAATTGTTGATTATTTATTTTTAATTCATTAATTTCTTTGTTCTTTTTATTTATTTCAATCTCTAACAATAAAAACTTTTTTTTCAATGTTGAGAGTTTTGATAAAAAATCTAAATCATCATTTGTATCATAATCATTATCAAATATATTTGAATCACCTTTTATATTATTTATAATTTGAGAATTTTCATTATTTAAATCTATAATTAATTTTTTTAATTGTTCGATTTGTTCATCTTTTTCTTTTATCTTATTTTCATATTTTTCATTTAATTTTGATATATTATTTTCTAAAGTTTGAATTTTATTTTTTTGTTCTAAATTCTCTTGGGATAAATTTATAATTTTATTTGTTTGAAGTTGAGAATTATTAAAATTTTTAAGAACTTCATCTTTTTCAATTTTTAATTTTTCTATTTCTATTTTATTTTCATTTATTTCATTTTCATATTTTAAATTTTCTTCTTCCATTTCTTTTTTTAATTCTTTCAGTTCATTATCTTTTTGTTCAATTTTTTCCTCATTTTCTTTTATTTTATTTTCTAATTTTTCTTTTATTTTTTTTAAATTTTCATTATTACTGTTTTCAAGTTTAATAGTTGAATTATTAATTTCCTCATTTTGTTTTTTTAATACTTCAATTTGATTTTTTAAATTATTATTTAATTCTTCATCTTTTATTTTTTGATTTTTAAAAATTTCTTTTTCTTTTATTAGTATACCAATTTCATTTTCTTTTTCATTTAATTTAGTTTCAAATTGTTTATTTCTTATTTTTTCATTATTTAAATCTAATTTTAAAGAATTAATTTCTTTTATTAAATTTGATAAATTATTGTCTTTTTCTTGTTTTAATTTTGAGTAATTGTCTTTATACTCATTAATTATTTTGTCAAAATTAATTTTTGATTCCTTTAATTTATCATTCAAGGAATCATTATCTTCTTTTAATTGTTGAATCTTTAAATTTAAATTATTAATTTCATCTTGATAAACTTTATTTTCTTGATTTTGTGGAATATTTCTTGAATGTAAAGTTTTAAATTCTTCATTATTTTTTATTAAATTTTTTTTCATTTCTTCATTTTCTTTTTCTTTTATTTTTACATTTTTTAAAATTTCTTTCATTTCATTATCTTTTATATTTAATTTATTTAATATTTCTTTGTTTTCATTTTCTTTTATATTTAATTGATTTAATAGTTCTTCATTTTCATTTTCTTTTAAATTTAATTTATTTAACAGTTCTTTATTTTCATTTTCTTTTAAATTTAATTTATTTAATAATTCTTCATTTTCATTTTCTTTTAAATTTAATTTACTTAATAATTCTTCATTTTCATATTTTGCTTTATTTAAGGTTTCCTCTGTTTTTTGTTTATCTATTAAATTTTTTTCATTATTTTTATATAAGTTTTTATTTTCTTCGATTATTTTCTGTATTTTTAAATTAATTTCATTCCTTTCATTCTCTAATGATAAAATTCTTTCTTTCAATATTTTATTTTTATCTTCTTCTATATTATTATTATTTAATTTATTTAAATCATCATCTATTAATATATTCTTCTCTTTATTATAATTTGGATAATTTAAATTAGTATTAATATTATTAATATTAATTTTTATTGGTGAATCATCTTTTAAAATATTATTATTATTATCTTTATAAGTATTTTTAATTTTATCATGATTAATTCCATTATTAATATTTATATATTTTTTATTTACAAATTTATTTGGTTCTTTAACATTATATTCAAGAATTTTTTTTGCTCTTAAAGGAATATAATTATTATTTTCATCATCTCTATAATTTAATTTTTCATTATTTAAACCATTAATATGTATATTAGTAGTAGACTTTGATTCATTCATTTGATATTCATCTTTTTTATCATCATCATATTTTTTCCTTAAATTCCTATATGAAAAAGGATTATCATCTAAACTATTTTCAATTTGATAAGTAAATCTTTTAGGAGTAGCAGAATATCTTTTTTTTAATTTAAAATATTCAATTTCATTTCTTTCTTCATAAGGATGTTTATTTACAGGTTCAACAAAACTATTACTTGAATTTTGATATAAATCATGAAATGTTCTATTTATAATTGAATAAGTTTTTTCATTTAAATTTTGATAATTTCTAAGAGGAGTAATTTTTCTTATCTGATAATTATTATATCTTCCATATATATAATTTTTATTTGACAAATTATTATACCCAAAACTTTTATTATTCATTTCATTAATTGTATTTTTTAATTGATTTATCATTCTATCTAAATGAACTTTATGAAATGGATTTTGATTATTAATTGAATTTGTTTTTATGTGATTTATTTGATAGTCATTTTTTTTTTGAGGTATATTTAAAGATTTTCTAAAATTGGTATAATAAAGATAATTTTTTGGTTTAGGTTTATTTGTTTCACATAATCCAAACTTATTAATATTATAAACTGTTGATAAAGACTTTCTCAACATTTTTTAATTGTTTTATAATTTAAATAATTTAAGTTTAAAAAATTTAATTGAATTTTTAATTAATAAAAATTCATTTTATTTAATTAACTTCAAAAATTTTTGATAAATTCATATGTTTCATTAAAGTTTCTAATTCTTCAAAATTTAATCCTCCATTATGACCACATGATAAAGTAATTAAATTTCCTCTTCCTAATTTAATTAAAGAATTCTCATAATTTTTAATATGATTATTTATTTCTGATAAAGTATTTTCAGACTTATTAATTGATTTATTACTTGAAGAAACACTATTATTATTATTATTAATTATAGAAGATATATTTGTTATTAAATTTAATGTATTATTTGATGGGTTTTCTCTTTTAATATAAAAAGTTTCGAAATTTTTTTCAAATGTTTTCATAAAATTTTTAAATTTTTCTACATCTTTATATATTTTCATATTAATACATTTTATTATATCATTTTGTTTTAGAAATAATTCTAATCTATTATTTATATCTGAAAAAAAAGAATTTAAATGTTCTGTAGTAAAATAATGAATTGATGGTTCATTTTCATCATAATTTTTATTACCCCAAATAATTAAATTGTTAAAAAAATTAATTATAAAAATAATTTTCCTCCAGGTCTTTTGTATGTCAAATAAAGTACTTAAACTATCACCTCCGCTTGAAAAATTGGAAAAAATATCTCTTATTTTTTTTAATAATTTCAATCTAGATTTTTCAACTTCATCAACAATAATTTCATTTGAAGAATCTTTATAATTCATATTATTAATTTCAGTTTTATTTAAATTAACTTCATCACAAATATCTAATAAACAATGAATAAATATTTCTTTATCTTCTTTTTTATCTAATAATAAATCCAAAGAATTTTTTTTACTTTTGCCATCATTTTTAAACGAAGAAGAATATGAACTTAAAGGAATATTCTCATTATTAATATTAGCAGGAGAACTTAAATTATGTTTAAATAAATAAGAATTAATAATTTCTTCAGAAGTTAAAGTTTTCAAAGAACCACAATCCTTAACAATATTATCCATAGGATCATTTAAAACAATTTTATAACATTTAGTATTTAAATAATCTTCAATAGTTCTAGTTTTCTGAAAAAGAAAAATTTTATAAAAATTGATTAAAAAATATCCTATGGGAAGGGTTCTAATAATATATTCAATTTGACCAAAATTCCTATCAGAAATAAGTAATTGAATATCTTTTTTTTGAGAAGATAAATAACATGCAGGAATTCCTCCAATACTAATACCATGAACTCCTATTTTTTTATATTTATCTAATTTTTTAATTTCCTCATATAATTCAATAACATCTGTTCTAATATTATTATAACTTGGTTTTCCTGTACTAAAACCATAACCTCGATAATTCCAACAAATAATATCTAATCCTCTTCTTAAATAATAATCTAAATGTATATTTTTACTAAATAATTGATATGCAGAACCATTTGGTCCACATATTATTAAAGCGTTTTTTTTGTTGTTTTCATTATTGTTTATCTTTTTTTCTTCTTCTGGATGAATTATTATGTATTCTATTCTCTGATTATCTGATGTTAAAAAAGATTTTTCTTCAAAAAAAAAATAATTTGGTAATTCTACTTTAAATTGCTCTATTGTTCCAAATAAAATATTTTTAAACATATTTCTTATATAAGCTAATTGATACCATTTTTTTCCATAACCTATATATTCATTTAATATTTCTTTTATGTTTTTTATATTTAAAAGAATTTTATTAAAAATTTGGTTTGTTTGGTCTATTTGAATTTCATCATCTGATATTAAATTATTTGCTTTACTTTTAGCTATTTCATTTGAAATGTATTGTAATATTTTACTTTCTTTTATATCATCTTTTAACATTAATAATGATAAATAAAATTGATTTTGATTTTGATTTAAATTATTAAATTGACTTTTCATTTTTCTAAATGTTTCAACAAAATAATTAATATAATCCATTGAATTTCTTATTGATTTCTTAATATTTATTAATAACGACATATCATTAATATCAGAACTTTTTGTAAATGAATCAATTACTTTAGATAAATCTTCTAAGATTTCAAGAATAATTTCAGCTTGCTTTTTACCAAGTTCATATTGTGTTTGAAGTTTAATTAATTTGGATGAACCTGGAAAAGCAATTGATAAAATTATTGAACGCATAAATATATAGTGCAAAAAAATGACTAATAATATTGCAAAAAATGTATACTTTATCATTATTTTACATATTTTATATAATAAAAATTCTGTGGAAAATAAAATTCCAAAAATAACAAACACAATAATAAAAAAAATAATACAAGTTTTATTCATATTATATGAAATATTAGTATTATTCATTTAATTTATTTAATTTAAATAAAAATATTATTAAAAATAAAAAATAAATAATAAATATAAAAAAAATAATATTATGAATAATTAAAATTAATTATAAAAAAATAAAGAAAAAATAAAAATAAATCCCATAATCCATATTAAAAAAAAAATGTCAAAAATAGCAGAAAAACCAAAAGATCTTTTTTTATTGGAAGGAATAAGTGTAATAAGTTTCAACAAAGACTTTACAAAAGTTGCATTATCAAAGCGTGACCACTTAATATACATATATGAAATAACAGATTTCAGAAATCCAAACAAATGGAAACTCCTAAATACATTAAATATGCATATCCTATATATAAGTGGATTAGAATGGCATCCAATAACAAATAAAATCCTTTCATGTTCCCATGACAAAACATCATATGTTTGGTCATATGAAAATAATGAATGGCAATTTGAAAATATTGTAATAACAACTAATTTATGTTATTTAAGTTGTTCATGGAATAAATTAGGAAATAAATTTTGTGAATGTACAGGGAATAAAGTTTTCATAGGATACTTTAATGAAAAGAGTAAATGGTGGGTTGGTGTACCATTAAAAGACAAAGAAAAAAAAAAAAGTGGAAATTCAACAGCAACAACAGCAAAAATTGATTCTTCTTCATTATATTGCATATCAGGATATACAAATGCAAATGTAAGAATATCAAGTTGTTATATTAAAGACATAGATGAAATAAGTGGTGGTGAAATAAAAGAATTTGGAAGTATATTATATGAATTTCAAATGGGTGGTTGGATTATTAATGTTAATTGGTCTGATAATGGTATTGCTTTTGCAAGTAGTCAAGATTCAACAATTGCAATAATTGATTTTAAAAATCAAAAACATGATTTAATTAGATGTTCTCATTCACCAATTACCAAAATTTTCCCTTTAAATGATAATGAATTTTATTCTATTTCTTATGATAGGAATATTAGATTATATTCTAAGGAAAGTGAGTGGAAAATTAAAAAAGTTGTAACTGAGGAGAAAAAAAAAGAAAATAAAGGTTTTGAAAAGATTGATGTTCCTAATGCTAATATTTTCAGAACTGGAAATGTTGCAGATGCTTTGAAGATTTTTAATCAGGCTGGGTTGAAAAAAAAAGAAAGTATTAAGGTTGATGTTGAAAAAAATGATAATATTAATCCTGCTGTTATTACTGGATTTGCTATTAATGGAAATAAAATTGTTAGTGTTGATATGGCTGGGTTTGTTAAATATTGGAATATTTAGGATTTTATTTAAATTATAGTTTTGTTTTGAGATTAATTTTATTAAATTAAAAAAATGAATTTTTTTAATTATTTATATTTTATTTTTTTTATTGTTTTTTTATTTATTTGAAAATATATATTAAATGATTAATGATTATTTATTTATTCTTTTTAATATATATTTAATTCCATTAATATCCTTTAAGTTAACTATCACTAAATTATATACCAAAAAATTTAAATTTATAAATAAATAATTATACAATTTCTTAACTAATAAATAATAAACACCTTTATTGATTTTTCGTACCAATATGTAATATATATTTAGAGATATTTTCTCTATTTGTATTAATTTCATTTTCTTCTTCATAATCATCATTATCATCATCATTAAAAACAGAAAATGAGAGAGGAAAACTTTTTTTTTTAATTAATTTATATTTAATGTTTGATTTAAAATTAATAGAGGATTGAGATAAATATGATTTTGATATTAAATCAAAATCATATTTTATATCAAATATTTTAATATTCATATTATTATTTTTTATATATTCATTTTTCATTTTTTTTATATTATCTTTATACATTGATTTATAGTATTGTTTTGCTTTATTAATAATTTTATCAATACTTATTATTCTTTTATCAAAATCTTCATAAATATTTTCAAATTTTTTTGGATTTAAACATTCTTTTAAATAATAAATAACTTCAGTAGAATCATTAAATTCTAATAAATCATTTTCAAAATAATGAATAATACTTAAAGAAATAGCAATAAAAAAATCCAATCCAAAAATAAATAAACAATCCCAAAATCTACATAATTCATTAAATGGTACATTTAAAATAAATAAAGTTTGCATCCATTTACCAATCCATATTTCATTTGGAATTTCTAATTTATTAAAATGTTCTGACAATTTAGGAAAAAATTTTTTAAAAAAATAATTAAAAATATACATATTTATTTTGAGTAATGGAAAACCTGGAATAAAATATCCTCTTATTCTTTCTAATAAATAAATTAATAAATAAAAACAATCAATTTCATTATAAAAAGTAACTTTTAAAAGAAAACTAACAATAAAATTTAATCCTTGACAATATCCTATTTCTTTATCTAAAGATGGAATAGTATATAAAATATTATATAAAACTTTTGCTTTTTCTGATGTATATTCATTATTTGAAAAAGTTCTTTCTACATCTTTTCCTATTTCTTCAATTAAATTTGGTTCAATATTATATTCTAATAAATTCAAATAATATTTATCATTTCTTTCAACTTGATCTGATATTATTAACCAAATTAATGGTCTAATACTTTTTGGAGGGTCGTTTAATAATAATTCTAAAAATTTTTTTTTTTTATTTTTATAATTTTTATATAATACTTTTTCTAATTCTTTTTGAACATTATCTTTTTTATGTAATTGTATTATTGTTGATGTTCCTATTAATTTTATCCATTTAGTAAAGTTTTTTTTTCTTATTTCTTTAGAAATATAATTTGTAATATTTTTATACTCTAATGAAGCTTTACAATTATTTGTTTTATTCAAATTTTTAATATATAAATAATCAGATAAAACTCTTTTTTCAATATCAGAATTACTTTCATTTAATAATTGTTCTATTATATCAAAAGATATTTTCTTATTTTCTATTGTATTACAATGAAAACTTCCCATTTATATTTTGAAAAAAATTATTAAATATTATAATAGTAATAAAATAAGTGTGTTAAAATAATTTTTTAAAATAAAGGAAGATTTTAAATTTAAATTTTTGAATAATATGTAATATAAAAAATAATTATTTAAAATAATAAGACAATTATTAATTATTGGAGAAAATAAATGAAAAATGACATTGAGATGAATTTATTAGATAAAAATAATATTAATGAAGATAAAATAAATTATAATGAAAAAAAGATGAGATTATTATATATGAATGAAAATTGTATTAATAAATTATTTTTTCATTGGAGTTTTAAAACATTTTATGAAAAATTTTCAAAAAAAAAATATATATTAAATTATTCAAAACATTCATCTCAATTATTTATAAATAATTTTAATAATTATGATGGAAAAAAATCTTTTTTAATTACTCCTTCAAATTTATTTTTAGTAATTTTTAAAACTAATTTATCAACCATAATTGTAATTCTTTTTCTTTCTTTTTCAACAATTATATTTCAATTATTACAATATGTTTTTTTAAGAACTTTAATGGATTCATTTTCAAATAATATAAATACAAATAATATTTTTATAAGGAAAATAAAAAATGCAACTTTATTTTTAATATCAAGAATTTTATATACTTTCTCAAATCGTCATAGAATATTTTTAGAAAATATACTCTCCTCAGTAATCTCAAATCAAATAATTTCAATAATACAAAATAAAACATCAAACATATATTTAAATAAAGATAATACTTTAATTGGGAAAATAATAAATTATATATTATTTGATTGTGAAGATATAGCATTTTTATTTAATTATGGGCCAGCATCAGTTGTAGTTCCTTTTCAAATAATAATATGTATTTATTTTATATATAAATATTGTATGAGTGATATTATTGTAATATATATTATGTTAATTTTATTATTAATTGCTTTTACAGGAGGATATATTGTAGAAAAATTATATTTTAAAACTCATGCTGAGTATTTAAATTCAAAAGATGAAAGAGTAAAAGAATTAAATGAAACTTTAAAAATGATTAAAGAAATTAAAATGAATCATTTTGAAGATTATTTTTATAATAAGATTCTAGATAAGAGAAAAAAAGAAGTTTCATTATTAAAAAGAATAAATAATCAAGGTATAGTAAATAATTATCTTTTTTTTTCAATACATATTTTTTTTTCAATATTTATTTTTGGATATATGATATATTTCAAAAACCCAAATTTTGCATTTGAAACTCCTGAAATATTAACAATAATTTTCATATTAAATATTCTAACATATCCATTATATAGATTCCCAGTATTTATTACTGGAATAATAGAAGCATATGTTTCAACAAAAAGAATTTGTTCTTTTTTAAATGATTATTCAGGAATTAATATGTATAAAAATGAATTAGAATTTACTTTAGACTTATCAAAAGTAAATCAATCAATTTGTATTTTTGGAAATATTGGAAGTGGTAAATCAACATTAATAAAAAATATTTTAATGGATAAAAGATTAAATTTACATAAAATATCATATTGTTCACAAGAAAATTTTATAATGAATACAACAATAAGAAATAATATTTTATTTGGTAATGAATTTGATATTGATAAATATGAAAAAATTATAAATTTATGTAAATTAAATACTGATATTAAAACTTTTCATGAAGGTGATAAAAAAATTTGTGGAATTAATGGTTGTTTAATTTCTGGTGGTCAAAAAGCAAGAATTGAATTAGCAAGAGCAATTTATAATGAAACTGATATTTATTTAATTGATGATGTTTTTTTTGGTTTAGATCAAAATATTGCTAAAAATATTTTTAATGATGTTATTATTAATTATTTAAATAAAAAAATATGTGTTTTTGTTATTTCTAATATTAATGGAATTGGAGAAGAAAATTTAAAAAAAATTGAAAATTTTATAATTTTAGATAAGGGGAAAATTATTTTTAATGGTACTTATGATGAATTAATTAAAAATGATTTTTACATAAAATTTAAATCTTTGAGTCATAATAATGAAAATAATTCTAGAAAAAAAAATAATGATAAAATAGAAATATTATCTGAAGAAAGTTCAAAATCTAATATTAAAATTGAAAAAAATAAGAAAGATACTTATAATAGAGCAACAGTTAGGCATTTTATTAAATATATTGGAATAATTGTTTTTATTTTATTGATTTTATTTCCAATTATTTATGAAATGTGTGAATTATATAGGACTTTATTTATTTCAAATACAAGATATTATAAAGAAATTAATGATAAAATAAATTTTGCTAAAAGACGAATTTTATATTTTTGTTTATATTCTTTTTATTCTGCAATTTTTTTATTATTAAAAATTTTTTTATTATATTATGCAACATATATTTTAAATATTACTTTACATAATTTAATGTTAAAAAATGTTTTAGCTGCTCCTTTGCTTTCATTTCATTATAAAATAAGTGATAGTGAAAAAATAAATCATTTAAACAAAGATTTAGAAAAATTAAAATATCCATTAAAATTTTTTTCAAATTCAGTAAATTTCTTTATATCATTTTGTCTAACTGTATTAATCTGTACATTTTATTCAAAAATATCATTAATATCAGTTCCATTAATATTAGGAACTTCAATTATATTATTAAAAATTTATTTAAAAAAATCAATTGAATTTAATCACATTGAACGTGAATCAAAATCACCTATAATTTCTCATATTTCAGAAACATTATCAAGTGCAATATATTTAAAATCTTTTAAGAAAAAAGAATATTTTATTGATTTATTATATCAAAAAGAAGATTATTCATTAATTACAATATTTTTAAAATTCGGTGCTAGTGCTTGGTATAATTTAAATATTGATTTAATTGGGATTTTTTATTTATCTATTTTATTATTTTATTGTATTTTTAAAAGAGATGATATGAATAAAAATAATATAGAAATTGGAATTTTAATAAGTTATTCAAATAATTTAATTTCTAATATTTTAAATTTTCTTGAAAATATTGTTAATTTTTTCAATGAAAAAGTACCATTTGATAGATGTGATGAATATTGTGAATTACAATTAGAAAATAATATAATGATAAAAAATAATAAAATTGGTTTAAAACATAATTACAAAATATCAAATATTAAATTTGAAAAATTTTCAATGAAATATAATATAAATTCAGATAATATATTAAAAAATATTTCATTTGAAATAAATAAAAATTCAAAAATTGCTATTATAGGAAGAACTGGAAGTGGAAAAAGTTCATTAATATTATGTTTACTTAGAATAATTCAAGATGAAAACTATACTTCTGGAAATATTTATTTAAATGGAATTAATATAAAAGATTTTGATTTATATGATTTAAGAGATAGTATGAGTGTAATTTCACAAACTCCTTTTGTCTTTGATGGTACATTCAGAGATAATATTGACCCTAATCATTATTATAAAAATGATAATTTACTTTTAAATAAATTAAAAGAAATTCCTTTTTATGAACAAATTAAAAATAAATTTGGTAATTTACAAAATAAAATAATTCAAAGAAATTATTCTTTAGGAGAAAAACAACTTTTATGTTTAATAAGAGTTTTAATTAGTAACAAAGATGTTTTAATACTTGATGAAGCAACTTCAAATATAAATTTACAAACTGAAAAAATAATATATGAAACAATAGATAAATTATGTAATAATATGATAATAATATCAATAATTCATAAATTAGAATATATAGAAAAATATGATAGAATTTTATTAGTTGACAATGGGATAATAACAGAGATTAATAATCATAATGATGTTGATTTATACTCGATTATAAATAATAAAAAAACTAATAATTAAAATAAAAAGAAATACATAATTATTAAAAAAGAATAAAAAATATATATTATATATATATAAAAATTATAAAAAATATTAAAAATGAATAATAAAGATAATTTGAATCACATTCTATTTCTACATCAACCATTGGATTTTTACCATAAATTCCTTTTTTAAACATTTGAATCATTGATTTTATTCTAGTTTCTGAATTTTGAATAGGAAAACAAAATTGAATCATATTTTTTGTAGTTTTACCATTATTATTTAATAACTCTTTTGCTCTAACAAAACAACAACTTGTATGATTTAAGGGAAGAGTAGATTCCATGCAAATTTTTTTTTCATCAACTTCATTAGAATAAAATGCACATGTTTCATTATTTATTTCAATAAAAAATAATACTAATATTATTATAATAAAATTTTTGTAATTCATTTATTAAAATTTTTTTATTCTTTTTTATTAAATCAAATTAATTAAAAAAATTTATAAATAAATATTTAATTTATTAATAATATTGTTCAAAATTCATTAATTTTTTTTTTAAAAATCTCCCTGCAATACTTTTCATATCATTTAAAGTCCAAAAAATAATAGTATGATAAAAAAAATCACATATTTCTCTTTTTTTTTGTTTAACTCTTGCAGAATCATTTTTATATAATTTATAATCTAAAATTAATTCAAAATCTTTAAAATGATTAAACAAATCAGTTAAAACATTAAAATAACGAGGTAAAGATTTTAATTTATTATCAATCATATTATTTTTTAATTTTTCAGAAATTTCATTAAAAGTTTTAAATAAAACAAAAGTAGAAGGAGAAGGGTCATTTTTTGAATATTTACTTTGTTGAATATTTGGTATTTCATGACTTAAATTATTTTGAACTTGATGAATATAATTACAAAAATCATTTAAATTTTCATAAGTAATAACTTTCTTTCTTGCTAAAATTGTTAAATCATCTAATCTTTTCAATATTGTTTTATGTGTTTCATTTTTATGATTTATTTGTTCAATTTTAGCATTTTCTTGTAAAAATATTTCTTTTCTAAAAAAAATATCTTTTGAAAAATAAAATCCACTTTCTAATGCTTTTCCTAAAAATGAACATATTTGATTTGTTAAACAAAATAATTTTTCTGTATCTGTTAAATCATTTAATGATAAATATAATTCAATTACATTTTTTAAATTTTCTGAATTATTTAATTTTTTTTGTGTGTCAAATTTAAAATTTAAATTTGATGATTTTTCATTTTCATTTTTTTCATTTTCTTGTTGTGAATTAATATTATTTAAAAACTTTTCAAAAAGTGAATAATAAGTTAAAATTTTTTCCTTATCAACTGAAGGATCATTAACAATAACTTGTCTTAATTTTTCAATTGCTTGTTGCATTAAATTTTTTGATTTATCATAATCACCATTTTGTTGAAAATAAAGGGAATTAATAGCAAAAGTAGAAGCTTCTTTAATTTGAGGATTATTTTTTTTAATATTTTTTAATGCTGAAGGTTTATTTAATAAATTCGAATTCATTAAATTAAAATTTATAAAAAAATAAGAAATTATAATAAAAAAACAAATTAAAATAAATAAAAAAAAATACAAAATCTAAAATAAAAATTTACAAAAAAAAAACAAAAATAAAAAAAAATGTTAAAAAAGAAAATTAAGGCAGAATTAAAAATAATAATAATAGGAAAATATAACACAGGAAAAACATCATTTTGTAGAATGTGGTTAAAAAATGAATTTTCAGAAGAATACAAAGCAACAATAAATACTGATTTTAATTTCAAAATCCAAGAATACAAAAATGAATATTATAAAACTCAAATATGGGATATTGCAGGACAAGATAGATTTATAGGAATGATAAAAATACTTTCCAAAAATTCACATGGTTGTATAATTTTTAGTGATATAACAGATAGAAGATCTTTAGATGAGTAAATTTTTTTATTATTAAATTTAGTACTATAAAATGGAAAAATTCAATAGATGAAAATGCAAGATTTAAAGATGGTTCTCCTTTACCTTGCGTTTTAGTACAAAATAAAATTGATTTAGTTAATGAAGATGATATTAAAAATGATGCTTCTTTTAAAGATTTTGCACAAAAAAATAATTTTGTTAATTGCTTTCGTACAAGTGTTAAAAAAAATATTGGAGTTAATGAAACAATGGATTTTTTAATTGGATTTATTGTTGATAAATTATCTAATATTAATAAAATAAAAGAAAAAAAAATTAATGAAAAAAAAAATGAAAATGATAATAAAAATAAAGATGATAATGGAAATGAAGAAAATGATGAAAATAATGATGATGAAATTAAAAGTGGACAAATTATTTTATCTTCTAAAAATTTAGAAAAAGCTAAAGAGACTATAAGAAATTTTGATCAAAATAATTGTTGTGCTAATTTAAATAAGATTAAATTAGAAAATAAAGTTACCAAAGAAAAAATTAGTGGAAATTCTGGGTCTACTAATCTCAATAGTGAAGAAGAAAAAAAAGAAATTGAGTAGAAATATATTTTTATTAATTATTTAAAGAACTTAATATTTAATTTTTTTATATGGTAGAAATAAAAATTACAATTTAATTTAAATATATTTTATATATTATTTTATTACCATTATTTTGAATATATCAATTATTTTTTAATATATGTATTTTTTATTAAAATAATAAATTAAATCTATTTTTTTGAAGTTATGCAATATATAAATATTTATTCATTTCTAAAAATTCTGAAAGTGAAATTGTACTATTTGATTCTAATGTAATAAATTTCGATTTTATTATTTTATTTGAATAAGTTGAAATTCTTTTATTTTCTATATTTTTTGGAAATATTTCTGACTTAATATAATAAAATTGATTATTTTCGCATTTAAATTTTGATATTAATTCATTATTAAATGATTCTATTTTATCTCTTAATTCAATATAATTTATATTTATTTCTTCTTTTTGTATTAGAGATTCAACAATTTTTTTTTCATTTTCATCTAAGTAATAATTATCTTTTATATCTAAATCTTTTATATAATTATATATTAAATTTAAAGCTTTCTTATCTAAATTATCTTCAATTAACATTTTCTTTAATATTATAAATTCTTTTATAATACAAATAATAGCCTTATTATTATTATTTAATATTTCTAAAATAATAACTGTAATTATTAATCTTTCAAAAGTATTTTTTTCTATAATGTTATATGGAGCTTCCATATATTTAATTACATCAATTAATTCAATTATATTTTTTACTTCATTTAACTCAATTTTATTTTCAAAAATCCCATTAATTAATTTAGCACTTTCTTCATAAAATATTTTAAATAATCCATTAATATCATTATTTTTAACCATTTCGAAATTTTTATCATTATTTTCAATATTAATATCATTTTCTTTTAAATTTTTTAATAAACAATATTTATGATAATCACATTTACTTTCATTAATAAATTCCTTTAATATTCCATTTGAAGTAATATCTTTTCTTTTTTTATAAATATATGTAATAATTTCATTATTATAAATAAGACAATTTGTATATTTCATTAATAAAAAAGCTAATTCAAATTGACATGATTGAATTAAAATTTTTAAAACTTTAAAATTATTTTCAATTAATAAAAATGAATTACAAGCTTTAATAGGAAATCCCATATCAAGATAATAATTAGAAGAATTACAAATTAAATTTAAAAAATCTTTATTTTCCTTTAATTCTTTATGTAATTTATTTAGAAATTCTTTATTTTTTTCTAAATCTTCATTAACAATTTTAGGTTTATCTTTAATTAATTTTTTATTTTTCCTTGTCAACCAAACTAATTTTGCATCTTCATATTCTTTTCTCAAAATTAATTCATCAATAGTAATTTTTGAATTATTACTTAATAAACCTGAAATTATTTTATTTTCATTGGAATTATTAGATAAATAAATAGTATATTTATTTGTTACATATTTCCAATAATCTAAACTTACATTTGGTGCAATGCAAATAGCATCTTCCCAATTATTTAATAACATTAATAATTCACAGCATTTTTCATATTCTCCTAATATTAAACAATTTTTTATTAATTTATTCATCTTTTCATTATTTTTTATTAAATAAGTTGAATTTTTGTCATTTAAAATTTTATTAATTTCTTTTAAATCATTTTTTTTATTTAGATAAAGATGAAATAAAGAATTATCTTTTTCTTTAATATCTATAAAAAATTCATCAATACTTTCCTCATATAAATAATCTTTAGATAATATTTCAAATTTACCAAATAAATCAATCTGACTTTTATTTTTTTCTTCAAGTTTAATTAATTCATTTAATTTAATTAAATTTGTAAAATTAAATGCTCTAATTGTATCATCATTTGAACAACTGAATATTAAAGATGGATAAAGTGGACAATTATCAATGCAAAAAATTCCACTTTGATGTTCTTTAATTGTATTAATACATATTAAATTTTTACAATTCCAAAATTTAATACTATTATCAAAACTAGAACTTACTAAAATATTATTATTTAACCATAGAATTGATGTTACATTATCTGTATGTCCCATTAAAAATTTAGAATTTTCTATTTTTTCATTTGAATATTCCCAAATTCCAATTCTAAAATCATTTGATGCCGTTGCTAATAAATTATTATCTTTATTAAATTTCATATCATTAATTGTATATTTATGACCTTGGAAAATATTATTTGCTTTTTCAAATTTTTTTTTTTCAAGAATAAAGTCATAAAATTTAATTTGTCCATCAGAACATGAAATAAATAAAGAATTTTCTTTATTTGGATTAAATATTACTTTATATACATCAATTTCCGTATTTATTAAATTAATTAAATTGATTTTTTTTTCATTTTCTTCAAAATTACATACATGAATTGAATTTTGAGATGCAATAATAATATTATTTTTTTTATCCCAATCAATACTTTGTATATTATTATTTTCTCCTTTATAATTTTTATTCTCACATAAAAAATTACAAATTTGTTTATTTTTATTTATTTCATATATTCTTAAATAAAGAAGTGAATCACCAGTTGTGATTAAATCTTTATTTAAAGGAGACCATTTAATATATAATACATTAATATTATCATTTTCATCATTTTTATTACTAATATTTTTAATAATTATTGTTTTAATTGGATTATTATTTTTAATATTCCATAATTTAACTCTTCCATCTAGTGAACATGTTGCAAAAATATCTTTTATAAATGGATTAAATTTCAAATCTAAAACACTTTTTGTATGAGGAGAACAAATATTAAAAATAAATTTATTATTTTTTAAATTATAAATAAAAATATCATTATATTCAGTGGAAAATAAAATAGACTCATTATCAAATTTTATACATTGAGTAATTAAATCATTACTAATTGTTTTAATATCTTTATAAGTATTTTTAGAAACATTAAAATAATAAATTTTATTTGATCTTGAAGTAATTGAAATAAAACTTCCAGGTTGATAAATTAACCACATTAAACTTAAAATTGAATTTCCAATTTGTTCAAATTCATTTATAATAATAGGATTTGCATTATTTATAAAATCTATTAGAAAAATTCTACTTGTATTACTTCCAATTAAAATATATTTAAAATTTTCATCAACATCATACCATTCCATAGTAATAATAATATAATCTTCTCCTTTAAAAGATGGTAATTTAATATAAGGATTTTCTTTTTTTTCTTCAAAAATATTATGTAAATATACTTCATTTTTATTATTTGCATATGCTAAATCATTTGAATTAAAAGGATAACATCTTAAACAAATTGCTTTATTTTTTACTTTAATTTGAGTATATTTTGGTGTTTCATCTTCTGATTTGGCAGTTACTAATAAATCATGATAGTATATTTCACCTTTTGATGTAAGGACTATTAACTTATCATTTGAATTAAATTCAATATATATTATATTTTCACATTGAATATTTTTGATATTTTCATCTTTTTCTATATCATATATTATTATTTCAAAATTATTAACTATTGCTAATTCTTTTTTATTTTTTTTGTTTAATGCTATTGTTTTTATTAAATTTTCACCTAAATAAAGAAAGTTTTTTATTTTTTTTGTTTTTTCTTCTAAAATTACTATTGATTTGGATGAACAATATACTAAATATATATCATTTGTAGATAAGATATATTGTGAACTCATTTGACATCCAGGTAAATATATTTTAATTGGGCTATATGATTCAAAAATATTTTCCATTTTAAATAATAAAAAAATATATAATAAAAATAATTAAAAAAATTAAAAATTCCAAATATATTTCTTCTAATTTTTCAAATTAAAATAATAACTAATAAAATCAAATTCAAATATTAATAATTATTATAATTACTATATGAATTCTGTTGACCATAATTATTATTATTATTTGCATTATAAGTACTATAAGTATTCTGTGGACCATAATTTTTATTTTTTCCAACGTTAAAACTATAATATTGATTTTCTATATCAGGATTTCTTCTATCAGATTCTTCTCCAGTTATTTTTTCTTTAATATAATCATAACCATCAAGACTTTTTTCTTTAATAGCATTACCAATATTAATAATACTTTTTTTTATTTTTTCAACTGTAGAAACTTTTTTAACTTCTTCATAATTGTTATAAGGAACATAAGCTGATCCATTATAAAATGTATTAGGATTATATTCATAACTTCTACTATTACCATCAAAAGCACTAAAAAAAGGTTCAACTCTTTTATTTTTCATTAAACAATCATATCTAAATATTGTTTGTTGCATATCATTTTTTATATTAACCATATCATGACGTGCTTGATTATTATTCATCATTGAAAATTTTGCAATTAAATCTTCAATTGATGATAAATTTCCAATTAATTCATTTATTCCTTCTTTTAATTTTTCTGAATTATAAGTAAATTTACCTTGGTTTATATAATTATTATATGTTGCAATTTTATCTTGCCATTTTCTTTTTATTAAATCTGGATTATTTGAAAAATCATTTTCTGTTGAAAAATTATTATTGTTATTGTTCATATAATTTGAGCCAAAATTATTATTATTATTCATATAATTTGAACCAAAGCTATTATTATTATTAAAGTTATTATTATTGAAATTATTATTATTATCATTTCCAAATGTATTATCATTAAATATTTCATTATAACTGAAATTTATTCTTGGTTTATTGTTAAAATTATTATTATTCCCAAAAGAATTGTTATTATTGACTCCAAAATTATTTTCGTTGGGTCCAGGAATATATGATTTATTTATAAAATTATTTTGATTTTGATTGTTCATAAAACTAAAATTATTATTAAATTGATTATTATTATTATTAAATTGATTATTATTATTATTAAATTGATTATTATTATTATTAAATTGATTATTATTATTATTAAATTGATTATTATTATTATTAAATTGATTATTATTATTATTAAATTGATTATTATTTCCAAATGGATTATTATAATCAAATTGTTTATTATTCCCTGATTCATTATTATTATTAAATTGATTATTATTTCCAAATGGATTATTATAATCAAATTGTTTATTATTTCCTGATTGAATATTATTATTATTAAATTGATTATTATTTCCAAATGGATTATTATAATTATTTAAAACTTGATTATTGCTTTGAGTTTTTTGTTCATTATTATTAACTTGATTTATATCATCAAAACTATTAATATCTTGAAATTCATTTTTATGTTCCACCATATTATTATTTCCAGGAAATAACTTATAATTTTCATTATTATTACTTGAAAATTGATTATTATTATTTCCAGGGAATAAATTATTATTTAAGTTATTATGATTATCATTATTTTGTGATGGGAATAAATTATTTGAATTATTATCTTTTTTAGGAAATAGATCTTCTGAATTATTATTTTCATTATTTGATTTAGGAAATAAATTATCAGAATAGTTATTATTTCCAGGGAATAAATTATTGTTATTTTCATTATTATTTTGAGGGAATAAATTATTATTATTTTCATT
>Ga0256407_10003905_pt1 | contig 25688 bp, 28 predicted proteins | sample RumenRJG_04DNA_FD_193489 | JGI IMG/M metagenome (GOLD analysis project Ga0256407, IMG submission 193489) | Bovine rumen microbial communities from Lethbridge, Alberta, Canada - RJG_04 | ecosystem: Host-associated > Mammals > Digestive system > Stomach > Rumen | place: Canada: Alberta... | reverse complement strand
TCTCTTGAACTTCTTGTGTCTTAATCCAAAAAATAATTGCATTTCTAATTTTTGAGACAGTTTCTCTCAACATTTTGGACTGATTTATAATGTCAATCTCACAAATTTGTTTATTCAAACTTGAAACCGCACATCTTATACTGTTCATTTTCACTATGATAAAAGCGGAAAACAAAATTTCGATAACAATTAAAATAATTAATAATAATTCAATCATTTGATGTCTTTCTTTTAAATTTATAATATTATAAAACATAATTATTTCTTGGGAAGTAGTCAAATGGAAAAATTAAAATATTATTTTGCACTTTTAGGTGCAAAAACTCTTATATCAATGATAAAAATGCGAGGTAAGTCAAAAGGGACATCTGCTCCCGGAATGCTTGCAATGAAAATTTGCCCCGAATTTATAAAACAAGCGGCTTCAAAGAACAGAAAAAAAATCATAACTGTTACGGGAACCAACGGAAAAACCACAACAACAGGACTTTTAGCCCACATAGTCGAAGAAAACGGTGAAAAAATAATTCACAACACTGAGGGAGCAAATATGCTGACAGGGGTCGCAACCGCTCTTGCCGCAAACAGTTCCGTCAAAAGTGATTATTTAATATTTGAAAGTGATGAAGCTTATTTAAGAAGACTATACGACTATGTTTCCGCAGATTATCTCTTGGTAACAAATCTTTTCCGTGACCAATTGGACAGATACGGGGAACTTGACATTACCTTTAAAAAAATCAAAGAAGCTATTTCAAAAAATAAAAATTTAAAAGTTTTGACAAATGCAGATGACCCGACATTAGAAGGAATTGCACCCGATAACGAAAAAATTTATTTTGGCTTATCAGATGTTGAATTCGCCTATGAAACAGAAGAATCAAAAGCACCTTCCGAAAATACTGATTGTCCGAAATGTTCAGAGCCTTTGACTTATGAAAAAAGGTTTTACGCTCATATAGGTCATTACAGTTGCGGCTGCGGTTACAAAAGAGTTACACCGAAATATAATGCAAAGGCAAAAGTTTTTAATTCTTATTCCGAAATCACCCTTGAATTAAACGGAAACGAAGAAACTTTTACCGTTAATCTTCCGGGGTTATACAATGTCTATAACGCACTCGGAGCAATTGCTTCAACACTTGAAATCGGAATATCTCCCGATATTATAAGAAAATCTTTTGAAACATATACGTCAGTTTTCGGAAGAGCGCAAACAACCGAAATTAATGGGATTAAAACATTAATTCAACTCATCAAAAATCCCGTCGGAGCAAGTGAAGTTATAAGACAAATTCAAGGCTTTGAAAAGTCAAAACTTTTGGTTATTTTAAATGATGATTATGCGGACGGAAGAGATGTTTCCTGGATTTGGGACGCTGATTTTGAAATTCTTTCAAATTATAAGAATAAAATAACAGTTTCAGGAACAAGGGCTTTTGATGCAGCACTCAGACTGAAATATGCAGGAGTTGATACCTCTTTGATTACTGTTGAAGAAGATATTCAAACGGCAATAAATAAGGCTTGCAACATTACGGAGCAAGGGGAAACTCTATTAATTCTTCCGACTTATACCGCTCTTTTAAAAATGCAAACCTTATTCAAGTTATAAATTAAAAGATTTATTACGCTTCTTCAAAAGCACTCTTGTCAGCCATGCAAACAGGGCAAACAAAATCTTCGGGTAATTCTTCAAATGGGGTTCCGGGTGCTATTCCTGCTTCGGGAACACCTGTTTCGGGATCATAAACCCAAGTACATAATGTGCAAACATATTTTTTCATAATAATTATCTCCTTTTAGTTTTCATTCAAACATTTGTAAAATCCGCCCTGATGGTGAACATATATACAATTTTTACCGTCATTTTTCGCTTTGTAAAGTGCCTGATCGGCGGTACTTATCAATTCTTCGGAATCTGTTGCGGAAGACGGAAATTCGGATATTCCGATACTTATACTCGTTCTTAATACGACTTTGTCGTCCAAAGGAATTTCTATTGCCGCAATATTTTTTCTTAATCTTTCAGCAATTACGGTAGCATCTTTTGCGGCAGTTTCGGGCAAAATTACAGTAAATTCTTCACCGCCGTATCTTGCGGGAACATCTATATTTCTGACAGTATTTTTAATTGTTACCGCAATTTCTTTCAAAACTCTGTCGCCGACTAAGTGTCCGTATGTATCATTTACATGTTTAAAGTTGTCAATATCCATCATAAGAAGAGAAACAACATGGTTGTATCTTGAAGCACGGGTAATTTCGGCTTCCAAGAGCGAACGGAAATGCCTGTGAATGTATAATTTGGTCAAACCGTCTTTTGTTGCAAGTTCGTATAATTTTGCGTTATCAATTGCAATTGCGGCCTGATTTGAAAGCGCTTCAATAAATTCCAAATCCTGTTTGTTGAATAATTTATTATTCTTTTTATTTGTAATATTTATTACACCTATTGCTTCACCTTTTGCAATAAGAGGAACGCAAATCATTGAAGATATGTTGTTTGCGATATTTGCCTGTTTAAATCGGGGGTCATTTTGTCCGAGGTTTGTAATTATTGATTTCTTTTCGGCAAAAACTTTTCCTGCAATACCCTCATTTACTTTTAATTTGCTGCATTCAATAACACCGTTATTAATATCAAATTCCGCTTTAGGGTCTTTTAAACCGTAAACAACTTTGACTTGAAGGGTGTTATCAGTTATATCGTATAACATTAAAGAGCCCTTTTCGGCATCAATAGTTTCTAAAGCCCTTCCGAGAATTACTTGAATTAAACCTTTTAAATCGTCGATAAAATTAACTGCCTGCGAAATATTGTATAAAATAGACAGGTTGTGAAGAGATTTATGCAAAAACGAGATTTGATCTTCTTGTTCTGATTGTTTTACAAACTTTATTAAAAGAGGTTCGATGCAGTAAAACATTTTGTTTAACAAAGATAATTCTTCTTTTTCAAAAGGCTCATTGTTTTCTTTTTTACCGATTGAACAAATGCAAAAAGGAATATCATCTTTAAAAAACACCTTAAAATATGCGGCATTTAAACCGTCTAATTGATTGTAATCCCATAAAGCCTTGTATTTTGGAGAGCCGTCGGGGTTTGCAACGGGCAACAATTCTTTTCCCGCAAGATTTAAAAATTGGGCATGTTCGCTTTCAAATTCGTAAGAGTCTGTATTCCCGTCAGTATTTAAGGATTTAAAAATTTGTTCTTTTTTAATGAAAAAGGTAATGTCATTAAGATTAAAATTAGATGTCATGAAAAAACTTATTTTCGACAACAAATCCTCAAGCGAAGATGCTTGATTTGAAAGAATATTGAGTTCAAAAAGATTATTGAGTTCCAAAAAATTTTTTTGAAGATTAAGGATTTTGTCAGACAATTCTTGTGTCATGAAATCATGTTACCTTTACTGATATTCTATATCATTATAACATGTACCTTGAAAAATAGACAAAATTAGTTCAATTTATTTACTTATTTGAACTTCTGACAAAAACACAGAAGTAATAATTTGAGAGTATTTGCCTTGAGTATTGAAGACTATTAAAATAGCATTTTTTTCATTTTTTATTTTAATTGCCCCGATTATTCCCTGAGTTCCTTTTATTGGCAAATTTGAGATATCAGCTTGGAATTTCACAAAAGGAATATTTTGATTTAGTGCGTGTAAACTGCCTTTTCCCGTTGTTTTAAAGTTTTCAAACTTAAAGCCTAAAATATTAAATTTATTAACGAAATCATTAATTTTTGAAACAACCGTAGTTTGTTCACCGTAAAAATCTTCTTGAGTAAGTGTTTTTTGATTTTTAGGGTTAAAAAATAAGAATTTTTGTTCACTTGCGGTATGTTTAGCGTAAACATAGTCACCGGTAAATGGGATTGAGCCTGTGGAAACAATTTCAAATTCACCGTTTATTTTTGAAAAATCGGCAATTTTTTCTGCTTTTTCAACCTTATTTTCCTGTTTATTTCCAAAATGAATATTCCATTGTTCTTTAATAAGGTTAAAACCGCCAACTGCAGCAAAACCTATTATTGCAAAAATTATTATTACAGTTTTGATAACTTTTCTTAAACAACCTAACATATCATGCCTTTTTACTTGTTATTTCTTTTTATATAAAATAAAATTAGTATAGTCATGACAAAAAAAGAAATCAATATTTTAAATAGTGCGGATGTTGATATTACAACGGCAACACCGATGTTAAAACAGTATCTCGATATAAAAAAAGATTATCGGGATATGATTTTGATGTATAGAATGGGGGATTTTTACGAGGCATTTTTTGAAGATGCTTATGAAATTTCAAGGGCACTTGAAATAACCCTCACATCAAGAGACGGCGGCGATTTGGGAAGAATTGCAATGGCAGGTATTCCCGCAAAGGCTTTTGAAAACTATCTGCCGAGATTATTAGAACAAAATTATAAAGTAGCAGTCTGTGACCAGCTTGAAAATCCTCAGGAAGCAAAAGGTCTTGTTAAAAGGAATGTAACCCAAATCGTTACTGCAGGAACAATTGCCGAATTAAATCTTTTAAAATCCGACCGAAACAATTGGCTTGCCGCCATAATTCAAGAAAAAGAAAATTTCGGTCTTGCATATACGGATATTACAACAGGCGAATTTTATGTTACCGAAGGCAATTTAAAAGATATGATTTCTGAACTTGCAAGAATTAACCCGTCAGAACTTCTTGCTCCAGTTAAAAAGCAAAAACTTCTTCCTTTTCAGGTTGTTCCCGATGAAAAATTTGATATGCCCGATGAAATTTCAAAATTGTATAACTGCACAAAAGTTCCTTATTCGGTTTTTGATGAAAAATTTGCACAGAAAAACATAAAAGAAGTTTTTAATACTGTTTCTTTGGAATCTTTCGGATATTCGGAATTCAAACTCGGTTTTTCTGCAGCAGGGGCGGTTGTTGCATATATTATGCAAACGAGGAGAGAAAATCTTCCGAAATTTGACAGGATAAAAACGTACAGATTGTCGGAATACCTCTCAATGGACTCTAACACCGCAAGAAATCTCGAACTTTTATGCACATTGAGAGATAAATCAAAATACGGAAGCCTTTTGTGGGCAATCGACCGTATTAAAACCAACATGGGTTCAAGACAGTTGAAAAAACTCATTACACAACCTTTGAAAGATGTCGAAAAGATTAATCAAAGACTTGATGCGGTAGATGAAATGATTCAAAACCCGCAAATTTTGTCATCTCTATCTTCCGTTCTTTCAAAAATTTATGATATTGAAAGACTTGCCGTAAAACTCGGAAATTCTACCGTAAACCCCAGAGATTTGCTCTCAATAAAAGATTCTCTGTTTTGTATCCCCGAAATTAAATCTTTAACGGAAAATTTTCAAAGCGAAATATTTAATTTAGATATTGATGAAGACGAATTAATTGAATTTGCAGGGGTTATAGACAAAACTATAAAAGAAGATGCTCCCGTTCAGACAAAAGACGGAAACATCATAAAAGAAGGCGTAAACGGAGAACTTGATTATTACAGAGATTTACTCCAAAACGGTGAAGAAAAACTTCTACAAACCGAAGAATACGAAAAAGAAAGAACAGGAATAAAAAACCTGAGAATAGGTTACAGCAAAACTTTCGGCTATTTTATCGAGGTTACAAATTCAAATCTTTCACTCGTTCCGCCCGACTACATAAGACGCCAAACTTTAACAAACGCGGAAAGATTTATAACAGAAGATTTGAAAAAATTTGAAACGGAAGTTTCCGCCGCAAAATTTAAATCAGTTGAAACGGAATACAAAATATTTTGCGATTTGAGAGAATATTCAAAAGAATTTTCCGAAAAAATCAAAACTCTTGCTAAAAACATTGCAATGATTGACGTTATAATGTCTTTTGCAATTGCGGCAAAAGAAAACAATTACGTTCGCCCTGTTATAAACGACGGAACACAAATAAAAATCAAAAACGGAAGACACCCTGTTCTTGAAAAAATTCTGCCGATGGGAACTTATGTTTCCAACGATTTAACTTTGTGTGCAAATTCAAAGGAATTAACACAATTTATGATTTTAACAGGCCCTAATATGGCGGGAAAATCAACGTATATGCGCCAAAATGCACTAATAGTTTTGATGGCTCAAATGGGCTGTTTCGTTCCTGCCGACCACGCCGAAATCGGCATTATTGACAAGATTTTTACAAGAGTCGGTGCATCTGATGATTTAACGCTCGGTCAATCAACTTTTATGGTCGAAATGAGTGAAACCGCATATATTTTAAATAGCGCAACAGAAAAAAGTTTTATTCTTCTTGATGAAATAGGCAGAGGAACAAGCACTTATGATGGTGTTGCAATCGCATGGGCAGTTGCGGAACATATTGCGACAAAAATCAAGGCAAGAACCGTCTTTGCAACCCACTACCACGAACTTAACGTTATGCCGAAAAAATTTGAGCAAATAAAAAATTACAGAATTACCGTAAATGAATCGGGCGGAGAAATTGAATTTTTAAGAAAAATCGTCGAAGGCTCGGCAAGTAAAAGTTATGGTATTCAGGTCGCAAAAAAAGCGGGCTTACCGTCTGAAGTCATTTCAAACGCTCAACATTTGATGGTAGATATGCAAAAAGAATTCCAAAAAGATTTATCGGGAAGAAAGAAAAACAACATTCCCGAAATTCCGCAACTCACCTTACCTTTTGGGGACTAAAATGGATAAAATTTTAAAAAAGAGTAATTTTATAATTTTTTTTATATTTGCATTAACTTTTATTTTTGCATTCGGTTTTTCTCTGTTTCAGTTAAACCCATCAATCGATACGGGAAGAGAGTTTTACCTGTCATACAGAGTTTTAAGCGGAGATGTTCTGTACAAGGATATTTTCAATATTTACGGCCCTCTTGCATATCAAATCAACGCTTTCGCATATAAACTACTCGGTGCGGATATAAATGCCCTGCGTATTTTCGGCTCTTTAAACTCCTCTTTGATAATGCTTGCCGTATATTTTACACTAAAAGAATTTTTGATTGAAAAAAGCAAGGAAACTTCCGCCCTGACATTTTTGCTATGGCTTTGCCCTTTAATTACAGGTGTTTTTTATATCGGAACTTTTAATTATACCGTTCCTTACGCTTTTGCGATGACATACGGACTCTGTTTTTTCCTGTTTTCTTTATTATTTTTCGTAAAATTTGAAAAAACTAAAAATTTTAATTTCTTATTTTTATCAACATTTTTATGCGGCGGTGCTGTCACTTGCAAATACGAATTCGTGGCATATTTGTTGTTTTTATTTATATATTCGGCATTTGCACAAAAAAACAACCGAAAAATCTTTTTAATTTCAATTTTAACGACATCTGTTATTCCGCTGATTTCTTTCGGAACATTGTTCTTACAGGGAATGACCTTTGGAGATTTAGCAAATACTTTCCACATTCAAAAAGTAATGTCCAAAACCGATGCCATAAAGTATTTATACACAAACTATGCAGGAACTTATTTTAGTTTGAAGGTTTTCGGATACTGTCTTTTAAAAACTGCTTTATTCGGAATTTTAACGGTATTACTTTATTTTGCAAATAAGTTTTATCCAGATGACAAAATTTTATTTCCGACAACTTTGCTTTTTGTCATTCTTGGCACTGCATACATAGGTTTCGGGAGTTTTTCACTTTTTGGAATTTTACATTTAATTCTATTCTTATGCTTTATAAAAAAGATTTATCAAAACAAGCCGCTCTTTATTATTATGTTTTCGGTAATTCTATTATCTTTGAAAACTTTTTTCGGAATAAATTATGACGTTTACGGAACGTACATTCTTCCTTTTATAATAATATCTTTAGGAATTTTTGTTTATACCTTTGATTTTTCTGCTAACGAAAATAAAAAACAATTAATTAAAGCCGTTTTTACGGAAGGTATTTTATTATCTCTTTTATGTATGACAAGCTATAAAGCAATTATCGGAGTATATTTAAAAACATCGGGAAAAATATTTGTTGAAACTGTTCAAAATCAGCATAATTATTTTGAAAAAATACAAAAAATCGTATTTTTAAAACCCGCCATATCAAAAACGACAAAGGAAACTATTGATTTTATAAATAAAAATACAAATCCTGATGATACGATTGTAATTTTGCCTGAAACACAATTTTTAAATTTTGTCACAAAAAGACCTGCCGATAATCTATACGACAGTTTAACCCCTCTTTATTTTGAAACTTTCGGAGAAGAAAATATAATTTCTCACTTTAAGGAAACCCGTCCGAAATATTTTATTCTCAATAATCGTGACACCTCTGACTACGGAAAAAAATATATTTGCGAAAATTACGGACAAAATTTGTGTAAATTCATTAAAAAAGACTATGAAAAAATTCAAGAAATAGGGGAAAATAAATACAAGTTACAAATTTATAGAAGAATAGATTGAGTATGAAAATTGCGTTAATTAATCACGGTTGTGCCAAAAATCTTGTAGATATTGAACTTATGGCAGGAATACTAGCCGATAAAGGACATAAAATCACCCTTGATGAAACGAATGCCGATATTGTTTTAATTAACACCTGTTCGTTTATTCAAGATGCCGAAACAGAATCGGTAAGGTCAATTATAAGTATGATTGGCGAAAACAAAAAAATTATCGTAACGGGTTGTCTTCCCCAAAAATACAAAAGAGAACTTCAAAAAGCACTTCCCGAAGTTTACGCTTTCGTCGGAATTTCAGAAATAAATGAAATTGCTCAAATTGTCGATTTAATATCTAAAGACGAAAAAATATTCAGAGTATCCGAAAAGCCAAACTACTCATATCCCGAAAACGCAATCAGACAGCAAATTACGGTAGGTGCATCTTCTTACCTCAAAATAGCAGAAGGCTGCGATTGTAATTGCGGTTATTGCATTATCCCAAAACTCAGAGGAAAATACGTTTCAAGACCTGTCGAACAAATTGTTCATGAAGCAAAATCACTCGCCTATAAAGGCGTTTCGGAAATTATCCTTATCGCACAAGACACAACTTCTTACGGAAAAGATTTGTACGGAAAACGCTATTTACCGGAACTTTTAAAAGAACTTGTAAAAATTGATAATCTTCAAAGAATAAGAATAATGTACACATACCCGACGGGAATAACTCAAGAATTACTCTCCGTCATGGCAAAATCCGAAAAAATATTTAATTACGTTGATATCCCCCTTCAACACGCAAGTAAAAAAATTCTTAAATCAATGAAACGACCCGTTTCGGATTATCGAAAACTTATTGAAAAAATCAGAAAAAAAATTCCCGATGTGGCAATAAGAACAACTTTCATAGTCGGCTACCCCGGAGAAACGGAAGAAGATTTTAATGAACTTAAAGATTTTGTAAAAGAAGTAAAATTTGACAGAATCGGTGTTTTTGAATATTCACTGGAAAAAGATACATATTCTTATAAATTAAAAAACAGAGTCAGTGCAAAAATTAAACACGCAAGAAGAAAAGAACTTATGGAAATTCAAAAAGAAATTTCCGAAAAAATTAACGAAAAACTTATAGGCAAAAAGATAGAATGTATCGTTGAATACATAACCGACGACGGTGCAGTTATAGGAAGAACCTATAAAGATGCACCAGAAGTTGACGGTTTAATATACTTAAATTCTAAAGAAGAAGTTATTCCCGGTGACATAGTTACGGCAAAAGTAACCAAAGCCGATACTTATGACCTTTGGGGCGATATCATTTAGAGTTTTTCTATTGTTCTGCTATCTTCTTTAATAACTTGAACATCCATAATTTTGAAATCGAAAGGACTGTTTTCAATTCCTTTATTCTTCTTGTTGTTGATAGGTTTATCATTGCTTTTATTTATTTTTTGAGGGTTGTTATAATTAGGTTCAGTTTTTAACTTTTTCTCTAATTTTTGTTCCGTACTATTTAAATCCAATTTAATATCACGTTCAGCATTTTGCATGTTATTTTTTATCTTAAATGCTTCTTCTTGTGCCTTGTTATTTATATTTTGTTCAGTTTTGTTAAAATTAAATTTTATTTCTTTTTCAACTTTTTGGGTTTGTGAATCAATTAATTTTTGTGTTTTTGCTTTTTCTTCTATGAAAGTCTTTTGAGTTTTATCAATTTCTGATTTTGTTTCTTTCTCAATTTTTTTCTCTTCGAGTTTAACCTGATTTACAATATCTTTTTGGGCATTAAGACTATTTCTGGAAGGAATAGTAAAAGTTGATGTTTGTTGAGGTGCCGATTTCATTTCCTGTTTTTGAACAGGAGCGGGGTTTTCTGAAGGAACAGGTGCAATATTTTTAACTTCAACAGTTTCCTTTGATTTATCTTGAGAGAAACTGAAATCGTATTCACCAAGTTCATACTTAACAGGAGCAGATTTATTGACTTTATTATCTGCATACGCAACAGTTGAACAAATAAGTGCTATAACAAAAGAAACCGCTAATTTTTTCATAATATTCTCCATTTATTTTAATTTATTTATACAATAATCTAATATAAATTAGATTATATTTCAAATATATATAAAATTTTTTTAAAGATAAATAGCCGAACAAGATATTAAATTTAGAAATAATATTTTAAACAAGACTAAAACCACGATACAACTGATTTTGAGCGTTGCATGTTTCTTATACCTTTTTTGTAATATTCATCATAATTTTTTTCAAGTTCAACATTTAAGTCTTTTATTGCATTTTCAACTTGAAGTCTGCATTCTTCCATTTTTTCGTCATCTGCATCATGAGGAACGGAAATCGGTTCACCATAAAGAGCTACAGATTTTACAAAGACCAAAGGAATAAGTAATCTGTCCCATGTCGGAAGTCTTAGAACACATTTTGATTTTGTTTGCCAAGCAAAAGGTATTATAGGAACACCTGTCGTTTTAGCAATTTGAACCGCACCCATTTTAATAACACCAACGGGACCTCTCGGGCCGTCAGCCGCTAATGCTGCGGAATTTCCTTCTTTGACTTTATTTATGAGTTCTAATGCAGCAGTTGCACCACCTCTTTTAGACGAACCTCTGACAGATTGAATACCGACTCTTCCGCCTGATGCGGCAACAAGGTCACCGTCAGTTGAACGGCTTATCATGGAATATAATTTTTCTCTGTTTAAAATTGAATATATACCGCACTGTTGGGAATGCAAACACGCAAACACATAATTTTTTTCAGAATTATCGGGGTGATTGACATTTTTAAATGTCATAATATGTGAATTCAGGAAAAATAAGATTTGCCCGAAAAAACACGCAATTTTTACCTGAATTTGCTTTAATAATTCTCTTTGTTCTTTTACAGCCATTTATAACCCTCTTTAATTTAAAAAAGCGGCGAGGGTAAAAAATATTTATACCCTCGCCGCAAAAACAATTTAAACTATGCGTTCAAATAATCCTTTACTTCTGCAGGAATATTTTTAGCATCGAGTTTAATTCCGGGTCCCATAGTTGTTGTCAAATAAATTGATTTCAAATATGTTCCCTTTGAAGTTGACGGTTTCGCTCTTAAAACGGCATCTGCAAGTGTTACAAAGTTTTTCATAACATCTTCAAAAGTGAAGTTCACTTTGCCGACAGGGCAGTGAATCATACCTTGTTTGTCTGCTCTGAATTCAACTTTACCTGCTTTTGCGTCTTTAACCGCTTTTGCTACATCAACCGTAACGGTACCTGTTTTCGGGTTAGGCATTAAACCTTTAGGACCTAAAACACGACCGAGTTTACCTAACATAGGCATACAATCAGGTGTAGCAATCAATGTATCGAATTCAAACCAACCACCTGATATTTTATCGATAATATCTTCTGCACCTGCTGCTTCAGCACCTGCTTCTTTTGCTTCGGAAATTTTAGCACCTTTTGCTATAACGCAAACACGAACTTCTTTACCTAAGCCTGCAGGAAGTACAACAGTACTTCTGATTTGTTGATCGGCATGTTTTACATCGATACCTAAACGCATGTGGCATTCAACCGTTTCATTGAATTTTGAAACTTCTTTAGAAACTGTTTGAAGCATTTTTATAGCGTCTGCAGCTGTTGAAGGTTGAACAAAATCCTTCATCAACTCTTGTATTTTTTGTTGTTTCTTTGTTAATTTTGACATTTTTATCTCCTTTCGCGGTACAAACGGGTGTCACCCCTTCCGCTTATTCATCGACTACGGTAACTCCCATTGCTTTACATGAGCCTTTAATCATTTCGACTGCCGCTTCAAGAGTTGTTGCATTTAAATCTTCCATCTTGATTTTTGCAATGTCTTCCAATTGTGCTCTTGTAATTTTTCCGACTTTTGTCTTATTCGGAGTTGCAGAACCGCTTTCAATGTTGATTGCTTTCTTGATAAGAACTGCTGCCGGAGGTGATTTTGTAACAAATGTGAACGAACGATCTTCGTAAACATCGATTACAACCGGGATGATGTAACCGGCTTGAGATTCTGTTTTAGCATTGAATTGCTTACAGAATTCCATAATGTTCACACCGTGTTGACCTAATGCAGGACCAACCGGAGGTGAAGGGTTTGCTTTGCCGGCTTGAATTTGTAGTTTGATTTTTCCTACGACTTTTTTTGCCATTTTTTTCTCCTTTCGCGGTACTAACGGGTCTTACCCCTTCCGCTCTATGTCCATTTAACCTTTTGGTTATACTTTTTGAATTTGTTTATATTCCAATTCAACAGGGGTTTCTCTGCCGAATATTGAAACTGTTGCTCTGAGTTTTGATTTATCGGGATAAACTTCCGTAATATCGCCGATAAAGTCTGAGAACGGTCCTGATATGATTCTGACCTTGTCGCCGACTTTGATATCAAGTTCGATTTTTGCAACAGGTGATTGTGCTTTGTATATAATCTTCTTGATTTCACTGTCTTTTGCAGGAATAGGTTTCTTAGCGGAACCTACGAATTTTGTAACACCTGCTGTATGTCTGACGGCATACCAGCTGTCTTCGTCCATAATCATCTCAACAAGAACGTATCCGGGATATATTTTTTCTTCTCTTTCGGTTTTCTTTCCGTCCTTGATTTTTGTAACGGGCTTTTGAGGTACTTCAACTCTGAAGATTTTTTCTCCGAGGTTCAAGTATTCAATACGCTTTTCGAGGTTTGTTTTAACCTTATTTTCGTATCCCGAATAGGTATGAACAACGTACCATCTTTTCTTTTGTTTTTCGGAATCAACTTTTTTCAATGAGTGTTCTTTTATCGTAACTTTTTCTTTTTCAGTTGATTCTTCGTTTAATTCGTTATTTTCGTCAGCCATTTTAATCCTCTGTTTCTGTGTTATTTCATGAAAAACGGAGTTATATCACTTAAATGAGTAATATACAAAATCCATTGCAAGATAGAATCCATAAACAATATCATTGTTGTAAATACTGCCACAATAATTATTACGTACAACGTTTCAACAACGACCTGTTGTTTTGACGGCCAAGTTATTTTACCCCATTCCAAACGAACACCTTTGAAAAACGAGGTAAGTTTTTCCGTTATAGATTCCGTATTATTGCTTATTTCAGCCATTATTCCTCTTCTTCTATAAATCGCGCCCTGAAGGACTCGAACCCTCGACATCCGGTTTTGGAGACCGACGTTCTACCAACTGAACTAAGGACGCTCTTTGTTATTTTGTTTCTTTGTGTGTTGTATGTCTTTTACAAGTAGGGCAGTACTTGTTCAATTCAAGTCTTTCCTTTATGTTTTTCTTATTTTTAGTTGTTGTGTAGTTTCTTTCCTTGCATTCTTCACAAGCCATTACTACCATTCTGTCAACTTTTCCTTTAATGCCCATAATTCACCTTCTATGTCTTTCTTTTGCAAACATGCGAAATTTATAGAATATCTCTATTCTATCCTCGAATTCGCTTATTTTCTTCATACTAGAACAAACATGTTTTTTCTTCAACTATTTTATTTACAATTTTTTGAATTTATATTGAAAATTTTAAAAAAAGAGTTATTATAGGGGTGGGGGGTATATTAAAAGAGGTAGAAATGGCTTGTAAAAGTGAAAAATCAGATTCTTCATTAATAAAAAGATTAAACCGAATTGAGGGGCAGGTTCGGGGAATAAAGAACATGATTGAAGAGGATAGGGGCTGTCTTGAGGTTATGACACAAATTCTTTCAGTTTCTTCGGCAATCAGAAGTGTTTGGGAAATTCTTGCGGCACATCATTTGCACGATTGCCTCTCAGAATGCGAAGATATTAACGAAAAGAAAGACTCTATAAATCAAATTCTTTTTCAAATTAAAAAATTGAGGTAAATATGGCGGAAAAAATTTGTACACACGAACATAATCACCATAAACACTGCATTGATTTAGAACAAAACGCTTCAAAAACTTTAATTGTTATAATAATTACCTTGGTTACAATGTTTTTGGAAATTGGCTTCGGATATTTTACACGGTCAATGGCGCTTTTATCCGACGGCTGGCACATGGGAACGCATGCTTTTGCTCTTGCAATCACTTTTTCTGCATACCTAATCATAAAAAAGTTCAAAGATACCGATTTATTTCCTCACGGAACGGGGAAAATAACCGCTCTTGCAGGGTTTGTAAGTTCTTTGTTTTTAGGTCTGACAGGAATTTTTATCATTTTTGAATCCGTTATGAGGTTCATAAACCCTTTGAGCATTGTTTTTAATACAGCAATTCTCGTTGCGGTTATCGGTTTGGTCGTAAACGGAATTTGTTTAGTTGTTATGGAGTGCGGAAGCGGGGAAAAGGATTATAATTTTAAAGCCGCATATCTTCATATACTTGCGGACGCCCTGACCTCTGTTCTTGCAATAGTCGCTCTCATTTGCGGAAAATTTTTCGGTTTATACTTCTTAGACCCTTTGATGGGCTGTGTCGGAGGTATTTTGATTATCAAATGGGCAGTAGGACTCATTAAAGATACCACCCTCGAACTTTTAGATATTCATAAATAAGCTTAATTTTAACAGGATAGAATAACAGGTTATATGTCGAGATTAATTAATTTAGGTTCAAATATAAAAAAATACAGACAGGAAAAAGGTCTTACCCAATTGAATTTGGCTATGCAATTGGAGTTATCTCAAGAATACATTTGCCGAGTCGAAAAAGGACAAAAGTTTATGAGTTTGAAAAAACTTTTTGAACTCGCAGATATTTTAGATGTTTCAATAAAAAAAATATTTGATTTTGAATAGATTTTTAGCAAAAATTAAAAATTTTGCGAACAACCGATTAATACTTGTCATTTTTATACGGCAAGTAATTTAGTGACAAAAATTGTTGAGTTATGACTATAAAGAATATTATTCAAACATCAATTTTGCTTAATTTTGATACTCTGAATAGAGCCGTGATGCTTATCTCGTTTACCTATATTAAACTGTAATTCTTCGGTTAAATCTTTTCTTGAAGTTTTTGGCTTTTCTGCCGTCTTATTTGAATTATTGGCGGTATAATTGTAATTTCCGAATCTGCCTATGCTCATGGACATAGTATGTCTCCTTTTGCTACATTCTTATAATAATTATCGTTATGTTTTTCAAAAACTTTAATAAATCCTTTTACAAATATTACAAGTTTGTAGTTTGTGGGTTATCAATTTGTAGGGTGCAATTTTTTGCACCAAAATATTTAATTATTGCAAAAGCCGGATTCTTTGGGCAAAGCCCTCAGAATGACGGACTATTAATTTTTTGATTTCTTAAAAAAGTTTCATTTAATCAATTAAAACATGATTACCGTTTATTGTTACCCAATGTTCGCCGGAATTACTGATATTAGAATTTTTTCTGTTGACTAAAATTCTATTTCGACTCTGTACCATTTGTTTGTATTTTTCCCTTATTTCATCAGAAAATTTTTTAGATAATGTTTTTTTATCACTATAAACATTTTTCTCAATTCTTATTTTAAAAAATTTATTATCTGTATTTTCTATTTCAGGTAAAGGGTTAAATGTTTTTTCGGCATAATTTTTTAAATCAGTTACTCTACTATTCCAACCTTTTAAATATTTTTTTTGATTCGGACGGGCTTGAACAAATTCATCATATTTTTTTCTTCTTAATTGTTCAAATTTATCAACATCACCATTAGATTGTTTTAAAAATGAAACGGCTCTTGATACCCCCATATTTACGGCAGTATCAAAGACATAAGATGCCAATATGGGATTATTAATTTTGTCCGCACCTGATGCTTTATAATATCTGTTGTAATAAATATCTTTTATTTCTTTATCAGAGATATATTTGACACTTTGTTTTTTTAATCCTTTACTCATTCTGTAAGAATTATATGTAGCGGCAGTTATTCCTTTATTTGTTTCACCACCCAAATCACTGGGGTCATTAACATAACCGCCTTCTCTTTCCAAAATAAATTTTAGCATTTTTTCAAAATTTTCATCAACCATTTTCTACTCCATAAAAGAATTTACAGGAGAAAAAAGATTTTACGGATAAATATTTTTATATTCTTGTAACTGTAATGCTCTTTGTTTTACAATATTAACTTCGAAACCCTTAGAAACATTCTGATACATTGTACCTTGTGAATATTGCGTAAGAAATTTATTGAAAGTTTTTATTTCATTATTTTTATATTTTTCCCAAAATTTTTGTGATTGAATGATATTTTTATACGTATCCGAATCCGAATTTTTTTTGAGATTATATAAAATGTTATTAATTTCTTTATTCCAAGAATCAAGAGCAACTTGTGAACATTTATTCATTTCTGTTGTTGAACTTGTTTTTGCAATACAATTTTGTTCCTGTTCGTCTATTATATGAGCAAATACATTTTGCTGATTCAACAATATAAATATGGTTAGAGCCAAAATATAATATTTATTCATATAACCATTTTATCTTATTCTGTATTTCTTTTAAATCCTTTCTTTTTTATTATATTATTAGTATGACATATTTTTATAGTTCCGAAACCCTTGTGGTATAAGGAATATAACAGATATAACAGGTGAAAAGATTTGTAAATAAATTGTTACAAACACTTTGTGATAATATAAATCATTTATCTAGTGAGTTGTGCGGACAATAAGTTTGTATGGTGCAATTTTTTGCACCAAAAATATTTAATTATGGCAAAAACCGAATTTTTCGCTAAAAATCGTAAGACTTGAAAGTGACAATCCGTAAACATGTTTTTTGCGAATGAATTGATTTTGAATACGAGAAATACAGTCAATTTTTTTATTAGTCCGTCATAGCCTGACCTGACGACATAAAAACTTTTTAGAAACAAAAAAAGAGATTAATTTATAATCTCTTTTTTATTCTTTAAAATATCAATAATTTAATCCGGTTTTTCTGATTTAAAAGTACCTTTTCCTTTAAATCCCACATTATCAGGGAAAAACTCATCATCATGTCTTACTTCGGCAGTATCCGAGTCATTCAATTTAAAAGTATTATTTCCGTGCTTCCAATCAGTACCTGTAAAAAGTCCGCCTGTATGAGCCGTATTTTCAACAACTTTATCAGGTTTTCCGTCATTTTGGGATACATCAACTTCACAGTTTGTACAACCGTTCAAAAGATAATGTTCTGAATTTTCCGTACCTGTTATTTTAGCATTAGTAATTCTGTTGAAATTTGTAACTTGAACAGAAGGATCTTTAACCGTTTCAGAAGTCATATGCATTTCATGTTTGCCTGTTCTCATATTATAACCGAATTTATATACAGGCTTTGAATAAGTATGGTCACTTTGAGAAACAGTAGATTTGTTATTCTCGGATTGAGTAGGATATTCAATATGAGTACCGTCTTTTAAAAATACACTGTTTACTTTTTTACCGTCTTTTACAATCACTTCCGATGACTTAACAGTTTCTTTATTATAAGAAACACCGCCAATTTTAATCGTGTTATTATCTGCCATTTTAGTCTCCTGTTAAAACTGATAACCGATACTTCTATAAAAATCGTAAAGATAATAAATTGCTATTTTTTTTTGCATATTTACAAAAAGCCATCACATCATATCATATCATATCATATAAAGGATTATAATTGAGTTTCAGGCATTTCAACACATTGTTACAAAAATTAATATTGTGTAAATTTTTTGCCATTTTGAACTCAAAAATATAAGAATCAAAATAACCTAACATTCACATAAAACCATGTTTATATTATTTTTTAGTTATGTTTGAAGAATTGGAAGAAATAAAAAAGGAATGTTTGGCTTGTGATAAGTGTTCTCTGGCGAAGTCAAGAACTAATGTTGTCTTTTCTGACGGTGTTCCGAATTCAAAGTTGATGTTAATCGGAGAGGCTCCGGGGTTTTGGGAAGACCAAAAAGGGGTTCCTTTTGTCGGAAAAGCGGGGCAACTTCTGGATAAAATTTTTGCCTCGGTAGGCTTTTCAAGAAAAGATATCTACATCTGCAACACAATAAAATGCAGACCGCCCGAAAACAGAAACCCTCTGCCCGAAGAAAAAGATGCCTGTTATGAATTTTTAAAGAACCAAATAGAAATTTTAAAGCCGAAAATTATTTTAATTTGCGGTGGAGTTGCACTGAATACAATGCTCCCCGAAGAAAGAGGAATCACAAGAGCAAGAGGAAAATGGTTTGACGGCCCTTTCGGTTCAAAAATGATGCCGATTTTTCACCCCTCTTATCTTTTAAGAAACGATTCTCGTGAAAAAGGAAGCCCCAAGTGGCTCATGTGGCAGGATATTCGGGAAATAAGAAAAGAATACGACAAATTATAAACTTAAAATTTTTACTAACATACATTTTAAATAATTAGCAAAATAAAATCAGAAACTCTGTCGTAGTTTTAACAGAAAATATTAATGAAATAGCAACAAAAAGCCCGCTGTTTGACTGCCTTTAGGCAGGAGTTCGGGCTTCCTAATTGAATTTAGATTTTCTTTAAAACGCAGACCTCGTTTTTGATTTTATTTTGATAAATTATTACGATAATTAAAATCAAAATTACAATTATCTGTGATACTTTTCGTTTGCGTTGATTTTTGCGGCTCTGTAAATTTGCTCGGTGAGTAAAATCCTAATCATCTGGTGGGTAAAGGTCATTTTTGAAAAACTTAGTTTTAAATCGGCTCTTTTGGAAACCTCTGAATGCAGACCGTTTGCACCTCCGATAACAAAACAGATTTCGTTTAAGCCTTGAGAAGTTATTTCTTTTAATTTTTCCGCAAATTCTTCCGATGAAAGAGATTTTCCTTGTATTTCAAGAGTTATAACAAAAGAATCGTTTTTTATTTTTGAAAGAATTTTTTCACCCTCGATTTTTTTATATTTTTCGTAAAGATTTTCGTCAGTAATTTGTTCTGCGGGAATTTCTTCAACGGAAAGGTTATAAAACGGAGAAAGCCTTTTTATGTACTCTTCCGTTGCTGATTTTACATAATTTTCTTTAGTTTTTCCGACTGCAATAATTCTTATGTTCATAAATTTAATTATAGCAAAATATTTAAGTTTATAAAAATCATCACCGTATAAATGTTGTTATTATTGAGTTTTGACGGCATTTTAAATATCCGTTTTTTTATATTATAATTTTATCAAAAGGCAGAGAATTATGTTAAAAAATGAATGTATTGAACTTGTTAATAAAGGTATAAAAACTGCAATAGACAAAGGTTGTGCAGGAGATTTAGATACAAATTCCATTCCGGAATTTGTACTTGAAGTTCCAAAAAATCCCGAATTCGGTGATGCGGCAATAAATGTATCGAAATTGTGCAGATTTACTAAAAAATCACCCGTTGATACCGCAAAAATTATTGTTAAATATATGGCAGATGATGAAATTTCAAATTCCGACGGATTTAACTTTGATAAAAGAAATTTAGATAAGTTTGAAGTTACTGTTGTAGGCGGATACATAAACTTTAAATTTAACCAAAATGCACTGAATTCTTCTTTAGAAGATATTATTGTTTCGATTTTAAAAAATAAAGAAAATTTCGGGAAAAACAATTCGGGAAACGGCGAAAAAGTTATACTCGAATATGTCAGCGCTAACCCGACAGGGCCTTTTCATATAGGACATGGCAGGTGGGCTGCTATGGGAAGTACCCTCGCAAATGTCATGAAATTCTCGGGTTATGACGTTTTCCAAGAATTTTACGTTAATGATGCCGGAAACCAAATTAATAAACTCGGAAAATCTCTTTACATAAGAATTATGCAGGAATTGGGAAAAAATATCGATTTTCCGCAAGACGAAGAAGAGGCAAAAGGTTATTACACGGGCGAATATTTAATTGAATGTGCAAAAGATTTTATAGCCCAAAATCCCGATAAAGCAAAAGAAATGGCTGAAAAAAATCTTTCCGAGGCAGACATTAAAACACACAAAGAAATTGCTCAATTCGGAAAAATTTACATGCTCAACCAACAAAAAGCCCTGCTTGAAAAATTCCGCACTCATTTTGACAATTTCTATTTTGAAACCTCTCTGCACGAAAGAGGAGATGTTCAAAAATGCCTTGATACTTTAACCGAAAAAGGTTATATGTACGAAAAAGACGGCGCTGTCTATTTTAAATCTTCTGAATTTGGTGATGACGAGGACAGAGTAATTAAAAAGACCGACGGAACATACACATATTTGACCGCAGACATAGCCTACCATTGCGATAAATTAAAAAGAGGCTTTAACAGACTTATCAACATTTGGGGTGCCGACCACCACGGTTACATTCCGAGAATGAGAGCGTCAATTGAGGCTTTGGGATACAACCCCGATTCACTCGTTGTTCTTTTGGGACAATTGGTTAATTTATCAATTAACGGCGAACAGGTAAGAATGGGTAAGCGTACAAAAATGATTACCCTTGACGAATTGATTGACGACGTCGGAGTTGATGCGACGAGATATTGGATGATTATGAGAGATATTGACGTTGCTCTCGATTTTGATATTGAACTTGCAAAATCAAAAACCGATGAAAATCCTGTATTTTACGTTCAATATGCACATGCAAGAGCGTGTTCGATATTGAGGAACGCTGTTTCCGAAAGACAGGATACAGTCAATAAAAATACGCTTTCACCAATGTTTGAAAAAGAGGAATTAGATAATTTCTTTGAAAATATTTCTAAAGAAAATCTTCATGTCCTTTGGGAAAATAAAGAAGATGCCGAGGAAATAAAGAAAATTATACAAAAACTTGATGAATACAGAAGTGTTGTTGTTAATGCCGCAAAAAATTTAACACCTTACATAATAACAAGGTACATAAAAGAATTGGCGGCGGTATTCCACAAATTTTACGGTTCAACCAGAATTTTATCTGACGACAAGGAACTTTCAAAGGCAAAACTTACAATAATCAAGGCGGTAATATACGTCCTTAAATCCGCATTAACTCTTATTGGCGCTGATGCACCCGAAAAAATGTAATTTTTGCAAGAAAATATTTATCTGGTAAAATCTTTTTGAAAGAGAAAAATTATGACAATTAAAGATTGGTTTAATAAAAGAAAAGAACTTCAAATTGCACACAGAATGCAAGACGAAATTCAAATTGACGATAACATAGAAAAATTATGGATAAAATGTTTCAACTGCGATGCTCAACTTCTGAGAAAAGATGTTGAGGACAATTTGAATGTTTGTCCCGAATGTAATTACCATTTCAGAATCAGTTCAAAAGAAAGAATTAAACAACTTTTTGATGAAGATTCTTTTGAAGAAAAATTTACAAATATTTTGCCGACAGACCCCTTGGAATTTGTGGACAGCGAATCTTACAAGGACAGACTTAAAAAAGCAAAAGCAAAAACAAATCTTGACGAAGCCGTCAAATGCGGAAAGGCAAAAATCAACGGTCAAAGTGTAATCGCAGCAGTTATGGACTTTGACTACATGGGCGGTTCAATGGGAAGTGTCGTAGGTGAAAAAATCACTATGGCTATGGAACTTGCACTAAAGGAAAAATTGCCTATGATAGCAGTTACCGCATCGGGCGGTGCAAGAATGCAGGAAAGCGTTTTGAGTCTTATGCAAATGGCAAAAACTTCCTGTGCGGTTTCAAGATTGAATGAAGCGGGAATTTTATACATTACCGTTTTGACAGAACCGACTTTTGGGGGTGTAACCGCAAGTTTTGCAACTATAGGAGATATTATTATTGCGGAACAAGGTGCAAGAATAGGTTTTGCAGGCAGACGTGTTATTGAACAAACGATAAAACAAAACCTTCCGTCAGATTTCCAAACGGCGGAATACCTTATGAAATACGGTCAGGTTGATATTCTTTCCCCAAGAAAAGATTTGAAAGAAACAATATCTACGCTGATAAAACTTCATTCTAAAGGGAAAAAGGCAAAAACAAAAGCCAAATCCGAAAAACAAAAAACAAAAACAGTTGACAATGTTATTGAAAAAGAAAAAAATTCCTCAAAAAAATCAGGGAAAAAAGAGGTAAGTAAAGATGTTAACCCTCAAATTTGAAAAACCTCTGATTGAACTTAGAGAAAAAATAAAAGAATTAGAAAAGATAAGTGAAAAAACAGATACGGATATGACAGAACAAATAAAAGAATTTAAAGAAACTGCAGATAAGTTGGAAAAAGAATTATATAATCATTTAACTCCTTCTCAAAAAATACAAATTGCGAGACACCCTGACAGACCGAATTTTAAGGATTTCGCAGACAGAATATCGACTGATTTCATAGAAATGCACGGAGACAGAGAAGGAACTGACGACAGAGCGATAGTCGGCGGGCCTTGTTTCATTGACGGAATGCCTGTTATGTTGATAGGTACTTTCAAAGGTAAAAACACAAAAGAAAATCTTGTACACAATTTTGGCATGCCCCAGCCTCAAGGATACAGAAAGGCATTAAGACTTGCAAAACACGCAGAAAGATTTAAAATGCCGATAGTTACCCTGATTGACACCCCGGGAGCATACCCCGGAATTAAAGCGGAAGAAACGGCACAAGGGCATGCTATCGCAGAAAATTTAAAAGAATTTGCGAAATTATCTGTTCCAATAATTGCCGTTATTACAGGAGAAGGCTGTTCAGGCGGAGCATTAGGACTTGCCGTTGCAAACAAAGTTTATATGCTTGAACATTCATACTATACGGTAATTTCGCCCGAAGGTTGCGCATCTATTCTTTGGAGAGATGCCGCTCTTGCCGATAAAGCCGCTGAAGCATTAAAAATTACGGCAGAAGACCTTTTAAAATTCGACGTAATTGACGGAATTATTGAAGAACCGACAGGCGGTGCTCATTATGACCCTGATTTAGCAGCAAAAAACCTGAAAAAAGTTATAGTTGAAAGCATTAATGAATTAAACGACAAATCTTCCGAAGAATTGAGAAACGAAAGATACGACAAATTCAGAACAAAGGGCGTCTTTATAAAATGACTTTTTACACGGAAATAGCAATAAAAATAAACCCGATTTGTGCAGATGTTGTCTGTAATATTTTTCAGGAAAACTTCAACTGCGAAGGAATTATTACAGGGATTGAAGAATACAAAAAAACACAACTGACAAAAGCGGTTTATGATGTCGTTAAAGCGTATGTTACAGATGAAAATTTAGATTTTGACAAAATTCAAACGTTTTTTCATCAACAAAGGCAATTAATTGAGGAAAAACAAATATTTTCCGAAGATATAGGCTCTTGGGATATTCAACTGACGCCTCAACCTCAGGAAGATTGGTCAAAAAAGTGGAAAGAACATTGGAAGCCGACTCATATTTCCGAAAAAACCGTAATCTGTCCGAGTTGGGAAACATACAATCCAAAAGATGGAGAATGTGTTATAACACTTGACCCGGGTAATGCTTTCGGAACAGGAACACACGCAACAACAAGGCTTTGTGCGGTTGCGATAGAAAAGAATGTTAAAAACAACGATTTTGTTGCGGATATCGGTTGCGGTTCTGGAATTTTATCGATTTGTGCGGTAAAGCACGGTGCAAAATTTGTTGATGCCGTTGATAACGATATTACGGCAGTTGAAACTTCAATAGAAAACGGCAAAATCAATAATGTTTCAGACAAAATAAATTTCAGGGAAGGAACAATAGATATCCTTGAAAGTAATAAATACGATTTTGTTGCCGCAAATATACTTCATAATGTATTAAGAGACATAATGCCTGATATAAAAAGAATTATGAAAAATCATGCAAAATGTGTTTTGAGCGGGATATTGGAAGAAAAACAATCTGTTGTAACAAAAGCATTAGAAGACAATAATATGAAAATTTTAAAGATTGAACAAGATGGCGAATGGGTTGCTATTCTTGGGGAAAGAGAGGACTAATATGGGAAAAACAGCAATAATTATTCCTGCAAGATATAATTCAAAAAGATTAAACGGAAAACCTCTTATAAAAGTCTTGGATAAACCGATAATTCAATGGGTTTGGGAACGGGCAAAGTCTGTAAAATCAGCCGATGCAGTCATAATTGCGACTGATAATCAGGATATTTTTGATACCGCAAAATCCTTCGGAGCAGATGTTGAAATGACTTCCGAAAATCATACGAGCGGAAGCGACAGAATTGCAGAAGTTGCGGAAAGACACCCTGAATTTGACATTATTGTTAATCTTCAGGGCGATGAACCGTTGATTGAACAAGATTGCGTTGAAGAAGTAATTCATCAGTTGAAAGTTGACAAAAATGCCGACATTACAACTCTTGCCACATTTGTAAGGGCAGAAGACGACAAAGAAGACCCCAATATGGTCAAAGTTGTATTTGACTGCAACGGATACGCTCTCTATTTTTCACGCTCTAAAATTCCTTATGAAAGAAATTATGAAATTGCGGATTTTTACAAACATATCGGAATTTACGGATACAGAAGAAGTTCGCTTTTAAAAATGGTTTCTTTAAAACAGGCAAAAATCGAAAAAGCGGAAAGCCTTGAACAATTAAGGGCTTTGTATAACGGTATGAAAATTAAGGTTTCACCTGTAGTTTATAATTCAATAGGAATTGACACAATTGCAGACCTTAACGCTTTTAAAAAAGTTGTTGAAGAAGGAAACAATTAATCAAAAAATATAAAAAATTGCGGCTTAAAACTGCCGCAATTATTTTTTACAAAACGGAAGTAATTTCAATTTCCGTTTTTTATTTTACATAAAATTCTGCGTGAACAGTTGCTCTCAATTTAATCTTTTGAGGAGCAACCGAAGTTTCAAGCATATCTTCAACTTCTGCCATTTTCGCCGATTTTCCGGCACCATAGGAATTTCTCAAAGTTGTTGAATTGTTAATTCCTTGATAGCAACTTGTTGTAACGGCTTTTACACCTTTTATTTCATTTCCTGCCGCATTTGCTGAAACTTTTGCCATTTCTCTTGCTTCGTGTGTTGCTTGCCAAATAAGTTCATTACAATTGTTTCCGTTGCTTTCATAAGAGAAAGATAACGAACTTACTCTGTCTGCACCTGCCGATAAAACAGCATCAACAATTTTTCCGAGGGAATCGGTATCAGATGTTTTTACGGTAATTGAATTTGTTACCGTATAATCAACTATATTTCTTTTGTCTGTTCTATAAGAATAATTCGGATAAGCGTTATAATTTCCTTTGATTATTTCAAGTTTGATGCCTGACGCTTTTAGTTTTTCGAGTTCGGCATTCATCTTTGAAATGAC
>Ga0256407_10003903_pt1 | contig 25696 bp, 14 predicted proteins | sample RumenRJG_04DNA_FD_193489 | JGI IMG/M metagenome (GOLD analysis project Ga0256407, IMG submission 193489) | Bovine rumen microbial communities from Lethbridge, Alberta, Canada - RJG_04 | ecosystem: Host-associated > Mammals > Digestive system > Stomach > Rumen | place: Canada: Alberta... | reverse complement strand
TCCTGTCCCTCTCTTTTCGACTCCTGCCAGTGGGACACCCTCATGAGGTTCTCGCTGAACACTTTTACGGTGCTGAGGTGGATTTTCCTGGACTTGAAGAGCTGCTCCATCAGGAACTCCCGTCCTTTGAGCGTCTCTATGCTGTAGTTGTCGAGGCTGAACGGTTTGGTGTTTTTGTTCTCCTCCGTCCATTTGGCGGAAGTCTCCAGCTGGCTTGTCTCCGCCCCTGCGAAGTGTGCGAGGATGCGGTAGGTCGAGTTGCCGAAGCGGGACAGCTCGTTCTGGTTCTCACGCACGAAGTTCACCACGTCGCCCTTGCCCCCTTTGTGTCGGAAGAACCCCATGCGGTCGTTGTTCCCCGGGTTGCATATCACGATGGAGTCGATCTTGCGTCCGCTGCCGTCGGTCTTGACCATGACGGGGAATTTCCGTCCTTGCTTGATGTCGAGCTTGTAGCCCAGTTCGGCAGCCACGTCCATGATGGAGACCCGGCTTTTGAGTTCGCTGTAGGGGATGAATTTGTTGGTCATTGTAAGGGAGTATTCTGTTGATTCTGTTGTAGTGTCAAGGGAGATGTGCTTCTGGGGCGTTGCTTATGGTCAGGTGTCATCGAGGGAGTAGCGTCTTGCCAGCGTGCTCTTCCGAGATACCGTGTTCTGTTGTCTTGGCGGTTCGTGGAGGTTGTATTTTTCCACCAGCTGTATGTTGCTCATCTCACCTTTCTTGTAGCTGACGGCGTCGGCCTGGTCGATGGACTTCGCCGTCACTGTCTGTCCGTTGACCATTCCCGAGACCTTCCAGTTGCCCTTGCTGTCAGCCCACACCGCCAGGCTCTCGACATGGATGGACGTGTGCCTTCCGTCCTGCCTGTTGCGGTCGAGCGTCTCCATTACGTCGAGCTTGGGCTGGACGGCCTGTGCGGACACGGAGAGGGTAGGGGCGGTTGTGTGTTTCCGCGATATTGCCACGTCTTGTCCCTTGGTGTCGATGACCTTTGCCGTGAGGTCGCGGCGGGCGAGTTCGTTGAACACCGAATGCATCCGTTTCTCGGGGATGGAAAGGTATTGCACCATCCTTTTGTTGACCTTCATCCTTATGGCTTCCATTCCCAGGATTCTGGCTGTTTTCCTTGCGTCCTTGTCGAACGTCTGGAAGTAGGCTCCGCGTCGGTCCTCTCTCCGGATGAAGACGATGTCGGCGTCTCTCTTCCTGTTCCAGGCGGTCATCGCCTGTATGATGTGTTGTCTGACATGGGCGAAGTGTGCGGCCCTGATGTCGAGGGCAGTGTCTTGGGAGAGGTCTTGTCGCAGGCCGCCCATCTGTCTGAGGTCTTGTTGCCGGAGTGCCTCTTGCTGGACACGGGTTGTCTTTCGCTGGTGGGCATACAGGCTGGCGCGAAGGGCTTTCTGCCTCTCGCGTCTGATGATCAGGTCACGGAACATGGTGTTGTTCTTTAGTGCGTGGCTTGTTGTTGATAATCTGTCTGTCTCGTTCATTCCATCTTACAACGAAGTTTTGGTTGTCGGAAGTCCTTGTGTGGCGGCGGGAGGGAAGGGAAAGGTTGGTTGCCTTGTCCGCCATCTGCTGTATGGTCACAGAAAGGACCTTTTGTCATATACTTATAGTTAAGTATTGAATAATGATGAAAAAAGTGGGGAGATGGGGACGGGAAAGAGAGAGGTAGAGAGCGAGGAACCGGTGGAAATTTTTGACCGGTTCAATAGAAAACAAGTTTTTTAGTCATTTTTTTCTCGCTTGTACCACGATTTGGGGCAACGGTAACCTACTTTTGCAGCGTCGGAACTGTTCCAGGTGTATGCTCAGGTCTGTGCAGCAAAAAATGGAGTAGGTTCCTGTTTGTTCAACTAAAAAACTATTGAAATGAGAAAAAGCAGATTGTTTTTTGTGGCAACTTTATTGTTGTCTTTCATGGGTATGGTGACCATCTCATGCAGTGGTGATGACGATGATGACAGCAAAGGTGGCAGTTCGAAGGCAGTCCCTTTGTCAAAGATGAGCAATGTCAGTCTGAACTACCGGGCCACGAGCGAGGTGGTGACATTGAGCCGGGATGTGGAGTCAGAGGGAGCGACGGTCACCTTAAGGAAAGGCGTTTCATGGATCAACAATATCCGTCTCTCTGGCAGGACCATCAGGTTTGACGTGGAGGAGAACACTGGAACCACCACGGGACACCGGTTTGACACGCTGGTGGTAGCAGAGAAGGGCGTTGTCATTGGGACCATATGCGTCACACAAGCCAGGAACCCGTTCAGTGATACCCGTCTGGTCTGGGCCAATGCAAATGCAATGTACCGTAATACCCCGTTGGCCACTTCCGACTATCTCAGTGGCCTTGAGATGACGAAGCTGATTTACAACCTGGAGAAGACGACCAATGGCAAGGACTCATATAGGAACTATCCGGCCTTCGCTTTCTGTATTGAGATGAACCACGACCCTGAGAACAACATGGAGTGGTATCTGCCATCCGATAATGAAATGCGGTCATACGCCATTGGACAGTCATTTTCTGGAACGCCCCTTGCCAGACACAACTACTGGTGGACTTCTACGGAGAACACTTGGAACGGGAATGCTTTTAATCTTTATTCAGGAAGCATCGTTACTCGTGGTGCTGTTTCCAAAAGTGAGGACTGGTGGGTCGTTGCTTTCCGGAACGGAAAGATTGAGGAGTAGAAAGTTTATCTATGATATTCTGCCTTGGGAATGCCAATTCATGAAGGCGTTTGCGGGAGGGTATGCATAGGAAAAGTATTAGGAAAAGATGGGAGACACCGATATATGTGTGGATTACAATTCGGATCTACGGAGAAGGAGCAGGTTCGACCCCTGCCCCCACCTTTTCTGGAGAGATGGCCTGAGCCATGGTGCTGCACGGTATTCTTAGCCGTCTCTCCTTTTGTTTCTCTCCTTTTGTATAGTCACAGAAAGGTTATTTTGATATATACTTATATAGAAGTAATGAATAATGGTGTAAAAAGTAGAAAAGACAAGTTGAATTTGTGCTAATCGTTTTTTTTGACTACTTTTGCATGTAGTATAGATTGCAAGAAGTGATTCCTTATGATAAATGACAATAGAGGAAAACTCTAAATTCTCAGCTTATGCTTTGATTCTTTGTCAGGCTATTCACAACAGAGATGATGGTGCTTGCTAATTTACTACTCATATTTAACCAAATCACCTATGAGAATACTCATTTTTGACACCGAAACATCAGGGTTGAACCCACAATGGAATGTTATTCTTCAACTATCGTATCAGATTGTTGATTCTGATTCATGGACTGTCCAAAAGACGGTGAATCATTATTTCTCATGGCCCGAGAATAAGGCAAGGGTAAGCTCAGATGCAATTAAAGTTAATGGTCTGACCGAAGAAGTATTAAAAGACAAACAACTGTCTGAAAGAAGGGCTGCATTTGAAGAATTTGTAGCTGATAAGGATTCTTGTGATTTGCTTGTTGCTCACAATTTGGAGTTTGACAAGAAATTTATCATAGCTTCCTGTCGAGAAGAAGGCGTTAAATATGCTAGCAGTGGTTGGATGCAATCGTATGATACGATGAAGCGTATGACGAACTATTGCCATATTCCTAAAAGTTACGGAAGCGGATATAAATGGCCTAAGTTAACAGAACTGGCAGATTGTCTAAGTATTGACTATTCTCATATGGTACTTCATGATAGTTCTGCAGATGTAGAGTTGACAAAACTGTGTTTCAAGCAGATAGTTAGTCTTGGATTATATAGCTTCCCCAAAGAAACAGATATGACTGTCTCGTTACATGTAGAGAGTCCTGATGAACTACATTTTGAAGTAAGAAAGAATGGAGAGTTAGTAAGCCAAAGTGTTATAGACCTTCTTATACCTAAAAAAACATGGAAATCGGCATGTCAGGAACTAATCAAGCTATGGTCGGAGGAGAATGAAGAAGAACGGAATAGCCTTATTCATATCTATAGGAAATCGCCAAAATTGGTTACGGAAGAGAATCTAAGAGCAGAAATAGAAGCCACAAAGCCTAATTTGTATAAGAGGAAAGTTTTTGAAGAGGAAACACCCTCAAAGATTCACATACAAGAGGAATTAGAACAGGAGGCAGAACGAGAAGTTTCATCATGGATGTTTTGGACCTTGAAGAAAAAGCGTCAAGAGTATGTAGAAGCGCGTTTGGAATCATATTATCAGAAGCAGTTTGACGCATATAATCAAAGACTTGCTCAGCACGAAGAATCTGAAAACAAGGCTGAAAGAGATTATAATATGAAGAGTTTGAAACGTTGTGAGGAGCGTAAGCAACGGTTGGCCGCACTTATTGAAGGGAGCAATGTAGAACTTATCAGAGAAGAAATGCTCCGTGTCCCGGATGTAATGAGTTTGCCTTTTCCGTATCATGTCGAATCGCACCTTGATAATAAGGCAATATCAATAATTCTCTCATTGCCACAACCCCAACATTTACCTCATATGGAAGGTGTTCGCTTGGCGAGTGGCAATTATAAGATCAAGGAGATACCAGATAAGAAGAAGAGAAGTGACTATTCTGAATGGGTCTTTGGTTTGGCATTCTATGTGGCTGCATATTACTTTAATGTTTCTCCTAAGGTTGATGCTGTTCGAATAGAGGGTCATGTAGATACAGAAGAAACAAACAACATTTTATTATATACTATTTCATTTGACCGAACAACGTTTGGTTCTTTGGATTATGAAAACATAGAATTGGAAACGGCATTGTCAAGTTTTTCATTTGCCAATAATTTGACTAAAGAAGTTTTAGTACAGTTATTCCCTACTAAAGAAGGTGCTAAACAAAACGATAAGGATAAATCCAACTCTATGTGTGATCCTCGCTTTTCAAAAGATGCAGTGGATTTGTGGGGACTTACACCACCCCTTACTGATTTTGCTGATGAATATGAAATATGGGAAACTGTTTTCTATACTATTTATGGGTCTTTGGGTAGGGACTTCAAGGGAAGTTTTTTTGGCTTCGTTGAGCCCAAAGTGAATGAAGACTATAGTGTTGAGTATGCATCTGGCCGCTATAAACTTGCATCTTATTCTCCTCAAGGGGAACTCTTGCAAGAATTGGATGCTATGGCAGATAAATATGTACAGTGGGTAGGTCTTCATAAATGTCCTTTTGTAGGGTATGCTTATAAGAAAACAGAATCATCGCTTCCAGAAGGGATTGTATGGATAATAGCACCCAAAAGTAGAGATCAAGTTCTTTCAAGTGCTTCTGCATTCTATAAAAGAAGAAGGAAGAAGAATGAGATTCCAAATATTATTGATTTGCCTTTGTATTTGGAAAAGAATAATTCTATCGGAAAAATAACGGATTCTTCTTCTTTTGTTCCTCTTAGAAAAAGAAAACTTGAAGGAAGAGTGAGACCATCTGCCACAAAGAAAAGAATAGAAGAATATAGAACCACCGCTCCGGAACTTACGGACTCTTTGTTAGTACAGGCAATTAAAGATAAGTATGGGAACTTCTTTACGGATAATGAAGAGGTAGCAATGGAGGCTATAAAAGAGACATATAGAAACGAACTCCCACTTACCTTGGAAAATGTGATGGAGCAATTGGGTTACCTTGTCGAAGATAGAAGGCTTTTACAATATTATACGGAACTGCAACATATTTATTCTCCAGAGGCACAAGAAATTAGAGAAAAAGCAGATAAAGTAGTAGAGGAAATTTATGTAGAAGCATGTAAACGAACTTGTCGGTTGAGCGAGTTTGCTGACAAGACAGTTCTTGATTTTTTTAGTAATGAAAGTTATAAGCATAGAGAGAATATGACTCTTGCGGATAAGCTCAATAATTTATGCTGTAATTATCATTGCAGGATAAATGGGCTTGTGTCTTGCTCTCCTGGTAATTATCCACCATTTATAGCTCAACAAGACGGAGATGATGTAATTTTTGTCAATAAGTCCAATTGATTTTACTAAATATTTGATATGAAGAACTAATGATTAGATTTGTTGCCCGATGTTGCGTCTGGTTATTCATTTTCTGGTTCAATCATCTAAGAAATCGTTGTTTTTGACAATGAAAAGGATGAAGTCTTCCTTTCCGGTGTTTGTCAGGGAGAACCAGGGGGCGTTTGGCTGGGGGCCTTCTATGCCTCTTGCATTGCAGGGATAGCTGCATAAAGAATTGTCGGATATGCAGTCTTTCATTTCTTGTCTCTCCCCAAATTCTCTCCATATGGCTTCTTCACCATCATGGTCGTCATCATAGAAGTAGCCATGTTCCCAATAGGAATATTCTGTATATCCTTCTCCATCGAGAACGAATGCTGCAGACCTGAATTTTGTATTATCTATATGTCCTGTCTGGCAGCCCGGCGGAATCCGCATCAATTGCATGGTTGTACAACTTATTTCATCCTTTGTCACTAGTTCCCGAATGTAGTAGTGGATGTCGGAGTTCGTGAATATCTCTTTTCTCTCACATTTCTCAAACATCATGCTGATGTTTTCTCTGCGCCTGAAAATTTTGGGTATGTTATATGGCATTCCATCCAAGGTGTTGTAGTATTCGGAACCATCGACTACAAAACTTTTTCGTTTTGCTTCACGATGGAACTCAGTATTTAAAGCAATGAAATCAACAAAGAGCAGTTTAAAGAACAATAATGGAAGTTTGAGAACACAGAGCCATCTGGGATCAGACGGGCTAAGACCATAAGTGATTCCCACCATGTGCATGGTGGAAACCTTTGTGCAGTCAGGCATCGTCAACAGTTTTCTGACCATGCGCCGGCCAAGTCTTTTCTCTAACATATGTCTTGTTGTCATCATCTGTCTGTTTTCATCCGTTGGATTTGCAGAGTATCTCGCCAAGGTTGAAAATGAGGAAGCCGTCTTCGCAGACGATACCGGTCAATGCTACTGTCGCGCTCAGCCGCCGTTTGCCACGTCCCACGTTGAAACATACCGCATTGTAAGGAATCAGGTAGCGTTTGCCGTTTTCCTCGTATGTGCATCGGCGGCGGTAATAGTCAGTGAGGTTTCTGTATTCATTCTTCTTGGTTCCTTGTATGATTTCGTCAAAAAAGACCCTGTGGATGGATAGGTTTAGAATCCTCATGCCATCTTTGTGAGTGTATGGCTTCTTTTTCAGTACAATAGTATCTTCTTGAGCTTGTCCCAGAAGAGTATGGGCTTCATGAGTTGTCACTATTCTTATCAGACGTGACAGCTTCTCAGGGCGGCTCATTGTGCCATCTTGAAGGATGGTGTTAATCTCTTCTTTCAGTGTGCTCATCTTTTGTCAGTACTGGATTGTGGGGCAGCAGGGAAGAGAGAGGGCTTGCCCGTTTGTTTGGGGAAGTCCCTCCATTCTCACTCAATGAGGGATGGCATCACATGGAAGCCATGGCTTGCTCAAGCACCTGATAGGGGAACTCTTTCAGGATGAAATTGGTCATGGCATCCCCTGCTTCGTTGGCTACGAGTTTTTTGACTTCGTCGTAGACTTCGGGGCAGGTGTCCTTCAAGTGTGCGAAGTCTTCTTTCTCTGACGGCTTGGTCCTGGCAGCTTCGACCATGGCCCGGTATGTGGCGGATGGTAGTCGGACAAGGGCATTGCCAGTTTTTTCCTCTCCTTCTACCTCGTAGTAGTATATGATATTCACTTCCTTGTGCTTGACGTATTTCTCGGCAGCTCGCTGCAGCTCGTCGGGCAATTGCTCGCCTAAATCGATGCTGTTCTTCTCCCAGAATTCGTCATCATCGGGTGCGTAATTCTCTTGGTAATCCATGAAACATTCCTCACACAGGTAATCGTAGACGTGTTGGAAGACGGAGAATTCCGGTGCAAAGCCTCCGTTGTTTTCCATCACCTTTGCCATTTCCCGGAGTTGCTTGTCAGTCAATTCCACCTCCATGCTTTTACGGTCAATGGTCTCATTGGTGTTCACGTTGTAGACCTCGTAGTCTACTGAAAAAGTATTCTTGCTCATAGTCGTTGATGTTTGATTACGGCAGCAAAGTTAGGACCATGCTGTGTCAGAACGTGGGACATCCATGAGAAAAGATGAAAAAAACTCATTTTCATTCTTTTTCGCGGAAATATTTGATGAAGTATGCTCATTTAAGGCTATTGGGATTTTATGAGACATCACTGTCACAACAACAAAGAGGACGGCTCCGATTGGAACTGCCCTCTTTGTTGTTCTACTCAATCAAGGTCCTCTTTGATTATACGGCGGCTTTCACGTTTATAATCCAGACGGTCATACTTCATGCCACGGCACAGAATACAACTGCACGGAGTTCCGGTGGAACGATAGGTATGCGTCCAAGGTTCCTTTGCCAGTTCAAACCAGTGCAATGGGATGTGATGACTGCCGTCTGCATAGTAGCATTCGCGCTCGAAAGACGCATAATAGATCATTCGCGCCTTAAATACTCGGAAGCCTTGCTTCCTTCTCCAAAGTTTTGTTCTTTTTGTTTCCATCGTCTCTTTCTATTAAAGTGAGCATCTGATGGAAACTAACTCTGGTGTAATTCATTGAGTCCATATTATTGATATATTTTAATTGTCTGTTGTTTTAAAGGCAAAAGCTGTGCCAAAGTTCATCTCATTCTTAACCGTTCCATTTCGTAAACCATCCCGAACGTATACATCGACTGCATGGCTTCCAACGCTATCCGCATCAGGATCTCAGCAGAACAGCACCCATGCCTCCTTGAAATCCGGGGCAATGCTTAATGCTCTTTTGAAACTGTCGACAGCCTTGTCGCCATGGCCCATGTTCATCAGCGAGATGGCCATTGTCTGGCACCATATGGGACATCTGTCATCGCATTCTTGCGGGCAACTGTCTCCCGGGCAACGGATATTCCCGTTGCTGTCTCTCCAGACCTCTTTCTGTTTTCTAAAGATATCAAATAATCCCATGTCGCTTGTTCTTTAGTATATTCTTATTCTCTGTCAGCATACCAGTCGTTGATGTCAATCTCGTAATTCTCCGGGTCATCGAAGTATTCAGTCCACGAATCCAAGGTTTCCTCTGTGATTTCTCCGGACAGGACATTCTCCAAGATGAATACCCAGGCATCAAGAAATCCATCAAGTCCCTCACATTCGCCACCGTAACTGAAACTGTCGTCATAGCCGTTGGCCAGTCCCATCTCCTCAGCCTTGTCGTTGATGAAGTCTTCATCCAACGCCTGGTCACAGATGCCCTCAAAAACCTCTTCCAAATCATACTGCCCATAGAGCAAGCCGATGGCTTCCTTGGCAGTCAAAGGGACTTCCTCCTCGGCGTTCTCATCAAAATAATAGCTGTCTTCGGGGTCAGTAACAGTAAAATGAAATGTATAATTGCCATCCTTTATGGCGCGGAGTTTTTCGCGGATGTCCTTTATTGTGTCAGCGTCGTTCTCTCCTTCGGTGAGGGCGTCCAACTCTTCCGACAGTCCGGCCAGTTCATCCGGGATGGCATCGTTGACAGTTGCACGTGGACCTCCATCCGGCCATGAGCCAGCTTCTGCCATGGATCCTATCTCTTCGTCAATATCCACCTCTTCCGTGTCGATTCCCTCAAAGAGTCCCTCATTGTTCATCCGCTCTTTAAGCAGAAAACATATCTGTTCGGATGTCAACTCCAGTTCGTCATCACCGTCCCAACCTCCACCGCATGCGCCTCCCTCAGAAGCATATAAGCTGCAATGAAATGAATGCCATCCGATATCGTTCAGGACTTTCCTTGCCAATTCCATTTGTGTCATAATAGTATTTTTTTATTTGTTGTTCGTTCCAAATGATGATAGTGCTTGAGTGGTTTGATGATGACAAAAATACTAAAACGAAAACGACGATACAAGCATAACAAGGAAACAAGCCTTGCAACTGGGTCACTTTTGCTTAGAAGTTATGAGTATTCCAGTCGAACGGCAAGGTGTTTACCGCTTGGCATACTGGGCATATGTGTCGATTAATCCCATCCTTCTCTCGCGCATCTGCACGAATAGTTGCCGTCTGGCCTTGAGCAGTTCAATGTCGAGGAGCATGTTGGTTCTGGCATCCAGTTGTGTATTGTCGATGTAGTCGATTACGGCAGCCAGATGATTGATGACCTCTTTGAAAGCGGCAGTCTCTGGGATTTTCTTTGATATGAGTTCCTTTTCGAGTTCGATATTCGGGTCTCCATCGGCAATGCTATAGTCGGTTTCTGATTCTAAGGTTTCCTGAAGGCTGTTGATCTCATTGTCAAATTCCAGGATGATTTGAAAATAGCGGTTGATCATCTCGTCATTTGCCATCTGTCTTTTTTCAGCCAGGGTGGGGGAGTGCTCCTCATCCTGCTTTTGCTGTTCGTCGCTTTGTTTCCTAATCACTCTTTTCTTGCCGAAGAAGAATCGAGCCTGGTCGAAAAGGGCTTCCATGTCCTCTGTTCTTGAATTCAGTTTTCCCAGCTGTCTGACGATGGCGTTGGGAGTTCGGTTGAAATGCTCCGCGAGCTGGAAGATGTTCCAGCCTTCAAGGAATCTCTTCTGCAGCATCTCACCATCTTCTTTGGACCATCTTCGGCCATATTCAGTAGCCACCTGGGTGATGGTCTTCGTCTGGTCGTAATAGCCATCGTTCATCCGTCTCTTGCTATTGGGGTTTTCAAGTCCGGACAAGAGCCGTGTGCGCAGGAGCACGGCCATGGGGGTGCGGTCGAGTTCTTCGGAAATCTTTTGCAGGGAGTCGCCCTCGGTGGCCATGCGCTGAAGGGTCGCGTCATCCTGGGAGGTCCATTTCTTTATCTTATTCATGTGGTATGATTTTGGTGCTGTTAGTTTTGTTGATGGAAAAGTGGTGAGAATGACGCCTGTATTCGCTGTCAACCTTCATTCGTCGTAGCGGTGTATGGTATCTTCGAGCATCTTTCGTACTTTATCGGCCAGCCATTGGGGTTGCAGAACCTTGATTTGGCTTGAGCGTGAGAGGAGGTGTCCCATGAAGTCGAGGGTGGGTCGCAGCCATAGTTCAAAATCCGCATATTCTTTGCCTTCGGACACCACCTTCTGTGAGTGGTGGAAGGGCAGGTCGCGCATATAATAGCGTTCTTTTCCGAAAGCGCGGATGATGACCCGCTGCAAGGGAGTGTCGTTGTCCTTCACGATGCCGAAACACTCCCAGAAATACTCCGATGCGTCGAAGTCCTTTAGGATGGAGAACGTCTCTTCCGTAATGGAGATGTCCAAGATGCGGTCGAAGGAATAGACCCTGAACTCATCTTCCTCCTGATGTGCGAGCACATACCACCGTCGGTGGTAGAGCTTGATGCAGTAGGGTTCTATCTTCACTTCCTTGGTTGTCTCCGTGCCATATTTCCTATAGTGGATGATGGCACGGAGGTTCTTCCTCATGGCTTCCACTATTTCCGTCAGGATGGTTCCTGCGGCGGGGATGGTCTCCAGCAGGATGCGGTCTTGCAGGCTAAGGCTCTCGAAGACCACGTTGCTGACGGAGAGCGTTGACAGCATCCAGTTCTGTATGGTGTCCTCGCGCAGGACATCCTCATTGCCGATGTAATAGCGGTATCCTCCGCGTCGTTTGCAGTCGATGATGATGCCGAAGATGTCCTCTATGGCCACCCTGTGGCGGTTGAATGTGCTCCTGGCCATCTCAACGCCCTGGCTCATGTCTGTCTGCAGCCATTTCTCGTTGATGTCGTTTAGTGATATATAGCCGGCCTGGTGTATGGTGTTCACCAGCCAGATGTATTCCTTGAAGAGTTCAGGTGTTTTCATAGAAATAAGTTTTTTAGGCGCAAATTTAGAGTGAACATGTGCCAAATCATGGGACATCTGAGGGAAAAATGATGTTTTTTTCCTTTTTTCTGATTGGAAGAATGATGAAGCGAGTCAGATCGTGAAACAAGTAAGCTGATAAAGACAAAGAATTATACTCTTTTTTTCCGTATTCCTGATAAATGTTATAGGGAAAAGTGCGGCAAGTGTGACTAACGGATGATGCTCAGAAAGGGATGAATACCTGAAAAGTGATGTCTTTTTTGAAAATGACTCAAACGTGTGCCGTGATTTGGGACATGTTGGGTTTACCTTTGCAGAGAGAAGTAGGAGATTAGCAATCAAGTAATCGCTTTCTATCTGTATAAATGTGTAAGGTTGAACGAAAAATGTTATTGTTATGAAAAGATTTCTATGTTCTATTATGCTGTGCGTGATGGCCTGTCTGGTTTGCAGTGCCCAGTCGTATAAGGAAGTCTTTGCGGAAGGCAGGAAAACACTTTCCTTCGGACTGCATTTCGGTGCTATCGGTCAGGCGCAGGACCTCGGACTGCAGATTATCGTGGGAAGTGTGACCTTCTATAACGTGTATGTGGACTTCGGGGGCTGGCCACAGGCCCATGGCAGTGACGTGAGGATTGACAAATGGGATGAAGACAGGGCTTATCTCTTTCATGCCGGCTATCAGGTGCCCGTTACAAGGTGGCTGAAGGTCACGCCGATGATAGGCTATGCTTGTGATGAGACGGGGTATACTGACGGCTCAGACTGGAGAGTCACCGATAGTGGCATCCACAACAAGTTCCATGCAGACAAGGAGGTAAAGGGCTTTGATTATGGAGGCCAGGTTACTTTCGCCATACCTGTCGGCAAGAGGACGGACTTGCATCTTATGGGAACCTATACGAAGTATTGCTGGTATGGAGGACTAGGTTTGGGAGTGAAAATGTGAAAAGTGTTGATTATCGGAATAGGCCGATGATATAAGTGAGCAGCATCCAAGAAGGAAAAGAACAGTGTGCCTTATCCTTTTTGGATGCAGATTCTTTGTTTTAGGGTGGAAAGGAGAAACCGTAGGGAAGATTATCTGATTTTGCCTGCTACCTGGACGAGGCGTTCATAGACCCGTTTGCCCAACAGTTCAGCACCTTCAGCGTCGAAATGCAGCCTATCACGCTGTATGGTTAAGTCGCTGGCATCCACGACATGGAAATTGGGGTCCTCTTCCGCCAGGCGGTGCAATGCCCTTACGATTTCCTCGCTGCGGTCACGGCTTTTGTTGGAGAACGTGCCGCAGATGAAGGGGAGATGTGCGTAGCGCCTGTCACCCGTCTTCTCCACGAGATAGTTGCGGACGTAGGCGACCACGGCCTTCAGGTTGTCGTAATAATGAGCGGCCATCTTCTTGTCGCTCTCCCCTTGGTGCCAGAGGCAGGCTTTTATTTCGAAACCGCCTTTGTGGCATGACAGTTCATTGTCGATGCACGCCCCGATATTCTCCGTGAAAGCCTTCAGCAGCGACTTGCCGCCCTTGTCGGCGGCGGCATTGGCTGCCAGGTATTCGGGAGATGCGTTCCAATACATTCCGCTGGTGCTCACGCATGCCGTATCGATGGCCGTACCGCCCAATGACTCTTTGATGACATAGAAGTCACGTTTGGCATGTTGGTCGATAAGATAGTAGACCACGGCGTCATACCCCCACCGCTCTTTGTTGTCGGGCTTTGCCACGCGGGGCCAGAATCGCTCGAAGCGACCGCCGCCCGAGATGGTGTCGCTGCCATACGACCACAGGCAGTGACGGTAGCCATCCTTCTTGACATAGTCGGGAAGATCGTTGTTGCTCACCCGTCCGTCCGTGTTCGACTGTCCGGCTGTGATGATCACGCTCACCGGTTTCTTCTGTGCGTATGTTCCCAGACAGATGCAAAGGAAAAGAAATGATATGATCCAATATCTCATGGCAAATAGTACACTACAGTTCTATCACGTGGGGTGTTACGTCCGTATCGTGGGTGGCGAGACTTTCCAGGCAGTCGGGCGACATGCTCTGTTCCCTGATCCATTGCAGTGACTGCCGCTGCAGGTTCTTGTCCAGCGAGATGCCGGAGGTGATCATGTCACGCCATGATTTGGTGGCATAGCCGCCGTCGGCGAAAAGCAGGACGAACTTGTTCCTTCTGTCCTTTGTCACGATGCGTCCTTCACCCAGCATGCCCAGATGGCTCTTGTCCATGATGGTGTTCTTGACTTTCAGTGCGCAGAGGCCCTCGCTGTGGCCGGGGATGTTCACCATCACCAGGCTGCCGTCGCCCAGCACGTCATACGACTTGCCGACAGGCCCTTCCGTCCCGTTCCAGTTGAATGTTCTGAGGTCGACACCTTGCCACCACCGTTTTTGGAACCTGATGCGGATTTGGGGACTCATCCGCTTCGTGCCCTCCATCTCCGCCTTCGACACGAGGATGTGCTTCGCGTCGGACACCAGCCTCAGGCCGTTGGCGTGGTCGCAGTCCAGGTGCGACAACAGCACGTAGTCCAGGTCGGATGGCTTGTAGCCCAGCTTGGCCAGCTGCTCGTCGATGGCCTCGCCTTTGGCGATGCGTCCCTGGTTGATCTGATATAAAAACCATGAGCCGAGCGACTTGACTTGCGCCCGTTTGTCATACACGCCCTCGGGCGACATCTCTCTGTGCCATCCCGTGTCGAAAAGGATGAGTCCCTTGGGGTGTTCGATGAGGAAACTGAACACAGGCAGCCATATCCACTTGCTCTTGGGCGTGGTCACGCCCGATGCCTTGATGATGCTGCAGTTGTCACCGCCAAAGGGGAGATAGGGCGAGACACGCACCTCACCTGTTCTCAGAACATGAATCTTTATCTTTTCCATAGGTTAGCACAATGATGTGCAAAGATAGCAAAAAAAACGAAATGTCGGGCTGAAAGAGTAACTTTGTCTTCAACGAAGTTACTCCGTCTCGTAGACGCACGACTATATCCTTGATGAAATCGGTTTTCATCAAGGACGGAAAGAATTGATGCTGTTGATGGAGGAAAAGAGAAATTGTTAGAAAAAGAATATTTCGGACCGGCTGAGTTCTGACCGATTCCTTACCGCCGTTTTCGTTCCTTTTGGCCCTTAGACACACCCATATTTCTATAGGTAGGCGGCATACGGACAGGTTTGGAAAACCTGCAAACACTACTCTCACACTATGTAAAGTACTCCTTTCACCCTTGGCTCTTGCGGATGCAGAGGCTGCCGCCTCTTACCAATTGACTACTCGTTTCGTTTTGGAGTTTTCCTTGCGGTACTCGCCCCATCCACGTATTGCAGTGGAACAACCGTATTTTCGTACGAGAGTGCACAACACTTTTGCTGATACGAATGAAGAATGGATGTAGAAGGTCCACCTTCCCATGTGTCTCTTTAGGAGATGCGGTTGTGCTTGTGTCCTTCGTACCTTTTGAGTACCTTAGAACCAACACCCCCTTGCCCTCGGCTGCCACGCCTACTGACTTCACAGGCTCCGTGCATCCCACTGTTTCCAGATGGTGCTGCCACACACCGTCAACCCCGGGCGGGTTATAGGATAAGGACCGGTGATTATCCACTCTCTAAGACTGGCAATCTTCGGGAGTCGATTTCACCCCGTACGTTGTCGATGTTACCATCCAAGTTGACTTGACAGGAGCCAACGCATCCCGCTTTGGGGTCTGCCCGACCTTAGTCCGAAGGATGCTCGTACGTGATGGCTTTCCGGTGAACAGGTGTTCCCTGCGCAACCTCCTTCTTTTGGAAAGGCTGAAGGTCACTTTATAGCATTACTGCTTTATTCTGACGACGCGAAGCCCGCCGGTTGGTTTTGTCAGGAAGAAGCCAACAAAGAATTTGCTTTAGAGAATTCGATTCTCTTTATAGCATTCCATGACCTTGGACTGTCTGTGTCGTTGGCACTTCACAACAGCATTCGGCATGGTATATTTTATTTAATGTTTGAAACAGTCGTTCAAAGATCGCTTTCAAAAACTCATGTGATTTCTAATCACGGTGCAAAGGTAGAAAGCAAGTGCGCAGTCTATCTGCGTAGTCAAAAAAAGTTTTGAAAAAAGTGATTTTTTTCGTGTATTTCGGCTTTGGAGAATGGATTTTTCATCTATTCTCTCAAAGAAAAACACTTTAGGAAACAGCCATGGAAGAGATCTGGTAATCATCTGCCCATCCCGTTTCTTGCGGAATGCTGCCGGGGTTGTCTGAGGTCGTCGGCGTAGTATTTGAGGACGATGTCGGCCATGGTCTGCTGTCTCTGCTTGAAGGTGGTGGCGTCTTCGCGGGTGACCTCCCGTTCCGGAAGGGCTTTGCCGTCGATGTTGGCGGACATCATCCATCTGCCGTTGGCGTTGCGGAGGTTGATGTCCTCGAGTCTGCGGCCGTCTTCGAGGGACACCGACTTCGGGGTGGCTGCCTTCTGTTCCGCACCGATGCTGACGGGTATGCCCTCGCTGTTGACGGCGATGGGCTGGAAGCCGGCCATGCGCAGCTGCCTGGTGATTTCGGGGAACTGCTCTTGCGGCACGTTGGCGTAGACCACGTTCTTCTGGCTTTCGGTGTCAATCACCCGCAGGCTGCGGTTGGTGACCTTGGCCGTGTTCTTGGCGTCATCGTTGAAGGTCTGGTAGAACATGCCGAACTTGCCCTCACGCTGGATGAAGGCTATCGTTTCGGCATCCTTGTTCTGTCTTACGTCCTGCCACAGGCTGATGACATCATCGGCGCTTTGCCGGGAGCTGGTCGTATGGCCTGCATCCTGCAGGTTTTGGAGTTTCAGTTCCTCGCGGAACACATGCGCCACGATCTCAGCGGCGGGTCGTGCGTGGTCGAAGAAGTCGTTGACATCCTGCCGGAACATCGGTTTCGGTCCGAGTGTCATGCCTTCGACTTTCGCGGTCAGTTCGTACTTGCCCGTTGACTCGTTGCGGGTCATGCGCGGCATGGCTGTCAGCGTCATGCCGTTGGGCAGGGAGAGGTCGTTCCACCGCTCCTCGGGGACGGCGGGGCGGTGCACCTGTTTGAAGTCCAGTTTTGTGCCTTGCAGTTCATTGGCGAACTTCGCGTTGATGATGTTGGTAATCTCACCCGGCTTGCTGTTGAGCAGGTCACGCTCATTCCTGTTCAGCGTCTTGTGCCCCAGCAGCTGTCCTTCGGTGTAGATGGAGAGGGCGAACATCCCCGGCACCCGTTCCTGCTGCTGTGTGTTTCTGTTGAACCGCAGGATGGGGGAGATGACATATTCAATCCTCGACTTGTCAGTGACCTTGGGGAGAGGTTTGCGGGTGCCGCTGTCCTGGCGCGGTGAGACCTCCGCATCGTTTGGCCGTGCCGTCCGGCCGGACTGTTTTGCATTCTCGGTCACGGTCTGTTGGGAAGTGTTTCCATGGTCGAAATTTTCGACCTTGAAGGCTTTCTCACCCAGTTTTTGCCTGAGGGTGTCAACCTCCTGGCTTGTCAGGCTCACGTATCTGTTGTCGCCCGACAGGATGGTCTTCCGTCCGACGAGGTCGGCCACTAACTCGGCGTCCTTGCTGAAAGTCTGGAAGAACTCCTTGCCGTCTTTGGAGTGCATCTGCAGCAGAACGACGGCATCCTTGCCTTCTTGTCTGAGCTGTTCGGAGAGTGTGTTGTGGTGGGCGGCACGCTCCTCGTAGAGGACTTCCTTCTCGGTCTTGGACTCCTTCGCGGGGGCGGCGTCTTTTGTCTCTGCGGAGGGCGCCTGTTGCTGTGTGGTTTCTTGTTTCTGTTCCGCCTTGTAGAGCGTGAGGTTGTCGAGGTTGACGTTGGCCAGTTCCTTGGGGAAGTATTTCATCATCAGGTCGGTGATGGGGAACTGGTGCGCGAACCATCTGTCACGGTCCTCTTTGGAGAGCCTGTGGGCACCCGCCTTCTCACCGTTTATATATAGGCGGATGTCGAACATGCCGGCGACGTGGAAGTTCTTGTGTACGTCGTACTGGATGTTGGCATCAATGGGGAAGTCGAGCGTCAGTTGGGTGTTCTGTTTGGAGCCGGTGGTTTTGGTGGAAACCTGGGCAGCCTCTCTCGTCTCAGCGGAAGGGGAAGGGATTTCTTTCCCCTTTGGCTGTTGGGCTTGGCCGTCTTGGGCGGTTTGGGCTGCTTTTTGTTCGGTAGCGGCAGGGGATTGCAAATCCCCGTCTCTTTGGCTTGCTGATGGCAAATCTGCTGGAGCAATAGGGGAAGGGATGGCTTCGCCCATGGGTTGTTGCGGTTGGGCCGGCTGGGCGGCTTGGGCGTTTTGTGCAGCCTGCTGCTGTGCCAGGAACGTTTGGCGGTCCTCAGGGGAGAAGGCGAGGAAATGGTCGTTGCCGATTCTCTCGCCTTTGGCGTTGATGATGACAGGGAAGATGCCGTGGAGCATCATGTCTGCCTTGACCGCCGAGAGGTTCTCCTGGTAAAGGGACGCCACGGGACGCTGCTTGCCTTTGATTTCAGGCCGCATGACCTCCGTGGAAGGCGAGATTTTCTGGGAGAGCCGTTCCGCGTCTTGTCCGAACGTTTGGTACATGAACTTTTTCGTGCCGTAGTCACGCATCCGGATGAAGACCATTTCCGTCGGATGGTTCTTCTTCGCTTCCGCGTGTATTTTGGAAAGCGTGAGGATCTTGCGGGCCTCGCTGCCCAGTGAGGCCTCTTTTGTGGAAGGCGAGGTCTGTTTTTCCTCCTGCCTTGCCGGTCTGTCCTTTCCTGCCTGGGCAGAAGTATCCAGTTCTTTGGGAGGGTTGTTGATGATATGTGAGAGCAGGCTGGCGATGGTCCTGTCATTCGCCTTGAGGATGTTGACCGACCTTTCCTTGCCTTGGTCGTCATTGCCATACAGTCGTATAGAGCCGTCCTTCTCGCGGATGACCCTGTTGACCTCGAAGGCGATGCCCTTGGACGTTGTCGTCATGATGGGCTGTTCCGGGGCGATGCCGAATCCCCGGTTGCTGCCGATGAATTCGTCGAGTTTGGAGACGATGTCCTTGGTGTCGGTATGATGGCCGTTTGGGGTCTGCTGGTTCGGGGCATCTGTTTGGGAGGGTTTCTGGGCAGAGGACTCCTCTTTTTGATGGGACTGGTTTCTGGTGAGCTTGGGATCCGGCAGCTGGTCGCAGATGGCCACCCGTTGTCCCGCCCTGATCAGTTTGGGAAGGTAGGAATCCAGGGCATGGTGGGGGAATCCCGCCATCTCCAGTGCTTTCCCGTCAGGTCCTTTCCGGCTGTTGCTCCTTGTCAGCGTTATCCCGAGAATGGAGGAAGCTTTTTGCGCATCCTGCAGGTAAGTCTCGTAGAAGTCACCGACACGGAAGAGCAGCAGTGCGTCGGGATGTTTGGCCTTAAGGTCGAGGTACTGCTTGAGGATGGGAGACAGCTTTTCCTGCTGGCCTGGCTGCTGCGGTTCGGCGGCGAACTGGCCGTTGGCTTGTTGGGTCTTTGTTCCCGTTGCCTGCAGCTTCTGTATCTTGGCCTCCGTTTCCGGGGTGGGGGAGAGACTGTCAAGATGAAGGGCTGTCCTTGAGACCGGGCGGTCGAATGTCAGCAGCGACCCCGTGTCCGTCCGCTGGATGTCTATGAGTCCGTTGCCCCGCAGCGCCATCTCTTGCATCTCGTAGGGGAACTGTCTGGAGGTATAGGCGTAGGTCTCCATTTGCTTCAGTTGCCTGGTGTCGATGACCGCATGGAGGTCCTCAGCGTTCCAGTTCTCGAAGCGCAGCGACTTCTTCCCTTCAAGGAAGGGATGGTCTTCGGTCCTTCTGACGGTATAGCTGTTGTTCTCTACTCTCTGGATGTCCAGGCGGTCCTTCCCGTCATGGAACGACAGCCCCACGAGGGCTTGCCGTGGCGTTTGGTCAGCCGCTGGGTTTTGGGAGAGCGCCCTGGCTATGGTCTCGGCCTGTTTGGGTGACTCCGTGGTGAACAGCCATTGGTCACGGCCTTGGTTCTTGGACTTGTCGCCGTTGCTGTGGAAGAACAGGGCGTTGCGGTCATCCTTCTTTCCTTGCTGTGCGTCATCGGTGGAGAATCCCAGTTGCAGGATTTCCCTGAAGGATTTGCGGGTGGCGTTTTGCAGCTGTTCCTGGGAGGGTAGGTTCTGTTGGGTCATGAGGTGTGCGTTTTGGGGTGAGACATGATTGTTGGGGTGAGTCATGAAAGAGGGGAGAAAGGATTGGGGAGTGGTTACCCCAATCCTCGTTCAGAGAGTCAGCGTCCGTGGTGACGGAGGCTATCGGGCCATCGCCTTGGCTTGCTTCTGGGCCTGCTTGTTCTCCATCTCCGCAGGGGCGTAGTACTTGCCCACCAGCTGTTCGGGAGTGGCTTTCTGTCCTTTGAAGGCCGTCCAGTCCTCCTTGGAGATCTCCTTCGCGTCGAGCTTGACACCGTCGACGACGCCGTTCATGAACGGCTTGCCCTGGAACTGCCACACCTTGACGTCGGTGACCTGCTTGCCCTCCGGCACCTTGTATCCCGAGAGGTCGGCGGCCTGCGTCTTGGCCTGCGCCTCCGGCAGCACGCGTGCGTACTTGCCGTCCATTCCGACAACCTTGTAGGGAATCTCCTGTTCCTTCATCGTCTTCATGAGGTCGGGCATGTCGGCCTGCTTGACGTTGATGTAGGCCAGCTGCGCGTTCGGGCCGTCCTTGATCTCCTTGGTGGGCTTGTCGGTGAGCTGTGCGACCTTCGCGGCGTCTGCCCCGTAGGTCTGGTAGAACTTGCCGTACTGGCCGTCGCGCTGCACGAAGGTCATGCGCTCCTGCTCGCCAGTGCCCCGTGCGTTCTTCCACACGTCGACGGGGCTGGCGCCGGTCTTCTGCTCGGTCTTCTGCTCCGCGGCCTGTGCCGGTTTCTGCTCGGTGGCCTGGGCGGGTTTCTGCTCCTGGGCCTCCTGTTTCTTCTCGGGGCGGTAGCGGTCGATGTTGTCGGGCAGCTTCTGTCCTGCGAGTTCCTTCTCGAAGTACTTCGGCAGCAGCGAGGCGGCGAACGCCGTCTTCTCCTCCGGGGTCTTCTGGTCGAAGAACGTCTTGCGGTCCTCGATGGAGAGGTGGTGGCCCCGTCCCTGCTTCTGTCCGTCGATGTAGAGCTGGATGTCGTAGACATGGTCGAGCGCCTTGTTGGGCACGACGTTGACCTGCACCTTGGAGTCAGGCTTGATCTCGACGGTGTCCGCCTTGCGCTCCTTCGGCAGTTCCGCCTTCTGTTCGGGAGCCTTCTGCTCCTGTGCTGGCTTCTGTTCCTGCGCCTCCTGCTTGCGCTCCGCGTGGTGGCGCTCGATGACCTCCGGCAGCTTCTGTCCCGCCAGTTCCTTCTCGAAGTATTTCGGCACCAGTTCGGGCCCCGTCACCTTCTTGTCGAAGAAGTCCTTGCGGTCCTCGATGGAGAGGTGGTGTCCGGCTTTCTTCTCGCCGTCCACGAAGAGCTGGATGTCATAGACGCGGTCGAGCACCGGGTTCTTGGTGATGTTGAACTCCACCTTCGAGTCCGGCTTGATCTCGATGGGCTCCACCTTGCGCTCCCTCGGCTGCTCCGCTTTCTGCTCGGCGGCGGGGATGGCTTCGCCCTTGGGTTGTTCCTGCGCTTTATGTTCCTTCTGTTCGGCGGCAGGTGCGGCGATGGCCTCGCCTTTCGCCTGCTGCGTCTGTGCAGGCTGCTGTTCCTGCGCGGGCTGTGCCTTCTGCTCGGCGGGCTTCTCGGCAGTCATGGACTGTCTGGCGGAGCGCAGGTCGTCGAGGTGGGTGGCCAGCTTGGAGAGGGAGTCATCGGTCAGCTGTGAGGCGGAGACGGACTTCTTGGAGCCTTCGATTTCTCCGTAGAGGGAGACGGTCTCGTTCTTGGTGATGGAGACGGTCTGCACGTTGATGGTGGCGCCCTTGCTGGTTTCCAGGGAGACGCGTTCGTTCTCGTCGAGTCTCACCTTCTGGTCGGGACCGATGGCCGCACGGATCTGTTCCGTCGCCTTTTCCCGTGCCGGTGATTGGCTCGCTGCAGCCTGTTGCTGCTGGTCAGCCTTCGGCTGTTCCACTTGGGGTTGTTGTTCTTCGGGTCTCATGATTTTTTCCTCCGAATTAGGGTTAGACATGTTATTTGTAAAAGAAGAGTATTGTCGTGTTGTCATCCTCTCCGCGTGGTCCTCGGCCTCCCTGAAGGCCTGTTGCTGCAGGTCCCGGGAGCTGTAGAAGTCCAGTGCGCCGTCGAGCACCTTGCGCTGTGACGCGGGGGAGAGGTCGTTGAAGTCGGTCCGGTCGGTGTGGGAGTCTTTCCCCGCGTCCTTCCTGACCAGGAAGTCGTACGCGTCCGCCACGTTGTGGAAGAGCGTGATGTTGTTGAGGTCATCGACGATGAGCGCCCCCACGGACTGCAGGCCGCCATCCTTGTCGTACACCGTCCTGGGGTTCTCGAACGGCATGATGATGTCGGTGAGGTGGCCGTTGGCGTTGGCGTGCTGCATCAGGCGCTCCCGCTTCACCTGCAGGTCCAGGTTCTGGTCCATCATGTCGTTGAGGGCGCGTCGCAGCACCTCGAAGCGTGCCGTCTCGTCGAGCGAGTCCAGCGGTGCGGGACCGCCGTTGCCGTGCAGGATGATTTCGCCCTTGCGGTCGACCTCTATCATGGACACGTCCATGACGGGGTGCCTTGGGTCATCCGCCATCTCCTCGTCACCCGTGGGGATGTTGTATATGCGGCTGCCGAGCGTCACCATTTGGTCCAGCGTGTGGTTGGTGATGTCCCTGACCAGGTCCTCCGTCTCGTGGAGGGAGTGCGGTTGGTTCTCCCGCAGGTCATAGTCGGACAGGAAGCGCCGCATCCTCTCGTACACCATGTCGATGTCGGCGTCCACCACCTTCTCCCGCGTGCCGTGGTTGAGGTTCTCTATCTCATAGCTGGCGCGGTACCTGCCCTCCTCGGGGCCGGAGAGGATCTGTTGGAAATAGAAATGGTTCGGTCCGAAATCCACCATCAGTCCGTCGTACCGTATCTGGTCGGGACCCGTGGTCCGTCCGTCGTCACGGCAGTAGCTGATGGGGTCCATGAGGTTGTAGGGCATGTTTTTCTCACGGTCGGTGAATCCCAGCCGGGAGATGTCCGTGATGATGCCCTCGATCTTGTTGCCCGTCTGGGTGTACCGGCTCTCGGTGTCATCGGGGTTGAAGACCATCTGTCCCATGTTGGACTCGCCCGTCAGCCTCACCTCCTTGTCCCATGGCGTGACGTTGACGTCGGTGCTGATGATGACCACCTTCTCGTTCCAGTGCGGGTCACGGTTCTCGAAGAGCGTGTAGAGGTATTTCTCGTTGGCTTTCGACTGTTCGGACTGTTTTTGGGCAGTCCTGCTTTGTGTCACCTCGTCGAGCGTCGGGTAGGAGAGCGACGCTTCCGCCAGGTTCCACCGGCTGACCGCCACCGCCTCCTTCCGGGCGACCATCCGTGCTATTCCCATCGGGTCGGTCCACGTCTCGTTGACCGTGTGTCCCGACTCGTTCTTCTCGGTGACGTGCAGCTGTCCGCTGGACTTGTCGTAGCCGCCGACGTGTATGAAGTTGCCGTTCCGGGCATGGAGGACGGTGTCGGTGATGCTGCGGATGAACGTGTCCGACACCCTGCCGTTCTCCAGCGAGCTGTCCGCGAAATATTCCACCATGTTCGCGTTCTCGATGGCTTTCTGCAGCGGTTGCCCGAGCTGTTCACGGACGACCGTGTACGCACGCTCGTTGCCTCTTGTGGGCGACTCCAGCGGGAGGGTCAGGTAGTCCCCGTTGGCGTTCTTGCCGTGGAGCAGGAGCGTGTCCGACGCTTTCCGGTATTCGACGGACACGGGTGCGATGACCGTCTCCGGCCTGTGGCTCCCCTTGGGGCTGAAGTCCAGGAAGGGCGTCTTCACCCATCCCCCGGTGTCCATGTAGTGTCGGTCCTCGGTGTCGAACTTGACCGGCATGACGATGATGCCTGAGTCACGCAGTCGTGCCTTGATGTCCGCGAGCGGGTTGGCGATGGCGTGCAGGTCGGAGTATGTTGTAGCAGAAGGGGATGGGATGGCCTGTGATGACTCGTCTTTCGCCTGCTGGGAAGTTTGCCCGGGGGTGTGAATGCTTAGTTCATTGCCGTCGGTGACGGTGACGTACTGTCCCTTGCCGGTGACTTCGGCCAGGATTCTGTCGATATCCCTTGCGTCGAGCTTGGTGACTGCGAATCCACGGTCGTAGTTGATGGGCAGCTCCAGGAGGGAAGAGAGACGCTGCGCGTCTTTGCCGTATGCCTCGTATCCGTCATCTTTGCGAAGGATGACCAGTGTGTCGGGATATCGCTCCTTGATGCCAGCCATGTTCTGCGTTTCGGCGTCCGTCAGCTTCGGTTCTGCGTTCACAAGCTGTTGTACGAAAGCTTGGAACTGCAGGGCATGCCTCACGTCAAGGAACTTGACGGTCAGGTCATCGCCCCCGTTGTTGACCATTTGTTGGTCGGGGTGCTGCTTGAAGTAGTTCTCCGTCAGGGAGTCAATGTTTTGCGCGTCGATGTCGTTGCCCACGGCGTAGCCCAGTTCGACCTTCTTGCCCTCGTACGGGGCGATTTCCAGATATTCGGCACGGATGCCGCTGTCGTTGCCGTAGAGCATCAGCCTGGCCCCTTCTATCTGTTCGTCATTGTCGCGTTGCCATTGCGGGTTGGCGAAGGGCAGGGCGGCTTGGGCTTTCCGCTCGAGATCCTCCAGTTTCCTGACTTCAGGCAGCAGGTCCGCCTGTCTCTTGAAATCGATGGCGTCGTTGATGTCGAAGAACGCATAGGAATCCTCTCCTGCCACCAGTTTCCCAGGATGTTGCTCATTGTATCTCTTCGCCAGCATTAGGGCGTCGGTGTTGTCGCTGTTGTCCCGGTCGATGAAGACGAAGGCTTGTTTCTCGCTCTCGTCCATAGGAAGCACCATCGGTACGATGTGCGTGTCCTTCCCGTCGATGATGACTTCTCTTCCGGGAATGAACAATATGTTACTGTTCGGGAAGGCGTTCTGTACATGTTCGCGGGCATCGGCAATGGCCTTTTCGCAGTGTTCGTCTTCTTGTCTGAGCCTGTTGTCGACGGCTTCCTCCAGTGACGTTTTCTGTTGGCTGCCGACACATGCCTTGAGGTACTTGTCATCCACTTCGCTGATTGCCTTTGTCAGCAGTTCAGTCGTTGTCAGGTCATCCAGTTCGTTGATGTGCATGAAGGCGTTGTCGTCTCCGAGCTGCACCTGGATGTCGTCATGTGAGATGTCGATGGTGGCCATGGAGTCCTTGAAGTCGGTCTCGTAGGTCTTGATGCCAGCATCGTGCATGTCATCCATGAGCGCGGCCTTGAGGTTGCTGGTGATCTGTGCGGCCGCCATGCCCATCGTGTCCATGGCGGCATCCGTGTCGAGGTCTGGGATGCTTGTCCTCTTTGTGGCACCGTCGGCGTATTCTGCCAGCGTCAGCCTGCCATCGGCCATTTCGATGGAGTAGTCGCTGTCCCAGAGGTCGACCTCGGAGACGTTGGCGGTCCTCATGATTTGCATGAGTCTTTGCTGTTCTTGTTCGACCAGTGCCTTTTCTGCGGGTTGTCCGTTGAGCGTTTCCGTTGTTTGTTGGGAGGATGCCAATGGGTTCTCCTCCGACGCATCCATCTCTTCGGAGCGGTTTTGGGAAGATCGGAAGATATCGTTGAGCAGGAGGATCTTGGACTCGTCGTGGAGCGAGCTCAGGGAATGCCTGACGCCCTCGGTGTCCTGGACGTAGATCTGGTCATCGGTGAGGAACCCGATTCTCTCGGGGATGACGATGGCGTCGTGGAAGTTGTTGTCGTTGTCCCGTGCATGCACTTTTACGGGCAGGTCGTTGA
>Ga0256407_10003902_pt1 | contig 25703 bp, 30 predicted proteins | sample RumenRJG_04DNA_FD_193489 | JGI IMG/M metagenome (GOLD analysis project Ga0256407, IMG submission 193489) | Bovine rumen microbial communities from Lethbridge, Alberta, Canada - RJG_04 | ecosystem: Host-associated > Mammals > Digestive system > Stomach > Rumen | place: Canada: Alberta... | reverse complement strand
GAGGTGAGCTGCATGAGCGTAAGCTTCATATCGGATCTGGAGCGGGGGAAAGCCACGGCGGAACTGGGAAAAGCCCTGTTTCTGGCCGGCCTTCTCGGCCTGGATCTGGAACTGAAGGAGAGGTAGGGCATGAGAACACTGAAGGTCCGGATTGAGCGGGGCGGAAGGATGATTTCTGTGGGAGTCATCACAGAAAAGAATCCGATGGAGGCAGAGTTTTCCTACCTTCCGGAATATCTGGAGAGGGCGGACAGCGTGCCCATCTCCCTGAGCCTGCCGCTGCAGACGGAAGCATTTTCCAGCGGACAGACAAGAAACTTCTTTGACGGAATGCTGCCGGAGGGATTTACCAGACGGTCGGTGGCCCAGTGGGTGAGGGCGGACGAGGATGACTATCTGTCAATCCTGGACTCTCTGGGAAGGGAGTGCCTGGGAGCCATCCAGATCGTGGAGGAGTCTGCGGTACCGCCGGAGCCGGAATACCGGAAGCTTTCCATGGAGGAGATCCGGGCGCTGGCCGCGGAGGGCGCATCCCGGTCTGCGGAAATCCTCAAGCAGACTCACCTCTCTCTGACCGGGGCAACGGGGAAGGTGGGCCTCTATTACCGAAAAGAAGAGGATGCCTGGTACTTCCCCGCGGGGACGGCGCCGAGCACCCACATCGTGAAGCAGAGCCATGTGCGGCTGAAAAATATCGTGCTGAACGAGCAGCTGGCCCTGCGCACGGCGGCAAATGCGGGACTCGATGTGCCGGAAAGCTTTATCATCGATGCCGGGGGCGGGGAGGACAAGGATGTCCTGTTCGCCACCAGGAGATATGACCGCATTTTCGGGGAAATGCCCCGGTATGCGAATTCCATGCCCATGCCCATGCGTCTTCACCAGGAGGACTTCGCCCAGGCCCTGGGAATCCGGGCCATCAATAAGTATGAACAGCCGGGGAAGAACTATCTTTTCCGCATGTTTGATGTGCTGCAGAAGTATTCCGCGGACCCGATTGCGGATCGTATGAAGCTGTGGGACGTGGTGATCTTTGATTACCTGGTGGGGAATACGGACAATCACATCAAAAACTGCTCTCTCTTGTACAGCCCGGACCTCAGGCAGAAGCGCCTGGCGCCGGCCTACGATATCGTGAGTACGGCCGTGTATCCGGAAAGCACCCGAACGATGGCCTACCGGATCGGAGATTCGGCGGAGCTGGATGCGATCAGCCGGGAATCCTTTGTGATGGCAGCGGAAGAGCTCCGTATCGGACGATCCCTTGCCATGCGGCATTTTGATGCGCTGGCAGACCGGTTTGAGAAAGCCCTGGAAGATGCGGCAGACACTCTTCGGGAAAGCGGATTTGTGCACACCGACGAACTGCGGGAGGCCATCCTTTCCCGGGGCGGTTATTCAAGGCTGTGACAGGGAGCGCAGTCCCGGCAGGCAGTAAAAAAGACACAAAGAACGATGGACGAAACAATGAATACCATGACAGAAAACAAAACATCAGAAAACAGAACAGCGGAACACAGCCGTCCAACCCACATCCGGGTGCGGGGCGCAAAGGTCCATAACCTGAAAAATGTGAACGTCGACATTCCTCTCAACCAGATCGTGGGAATCGCCGGCGTATCGGGTTCGGGGAAGTCCTCTCTGGCCCTGGGCATCCTCTATGCGGAGGGGTCCAGGCGGTACCTGGAATCCCTGTCCACCTACACGAGAAGGCGCATGACCCAGGCGGAAAAGGCAAGAGTGGATGAGGTTCTCCACGTGCCGGCGGCCCTGGCCCTCAGGCAGAGGCCGGGCGTTCCGGGCATCCGGAGCACCTTCGGGACGGGGACGGAGCTCTTAAATAACCTCCGGCTCATGTTCTCGAGGCTTTCCTCCCACCGGTGTCCCAACGGACATTACCTTCCCCCGTCGCTCCACGTGGCGGCAGAGCTGCCGCTCACCTGCCCGGAGTGCGGGGAGGTCTTCTATGCGCCCGGGGCAGAAGAACTGGCCTTCAACAGCCAGGGCGCATGCCCCCGGTGCGACGGCACCGGAATCATCCGGGTGGTGGATGAGTCAACGCTGGTTCCCGACGAGTCCCTGTCGATTGACGAGGGGGCGGTTGCGCCCTGGCAGACCCTGATGTGGTCGCTGATGAAGGACATCGCGAGAGAAATGGGCGTGCGCACGGATGTGCCCTTCCGGGAGCTCACGGAAAAGGAGCGGGAGATTGTCTTCCACGGACCGGCGGTCAAGAAAAACATCATTTACCAGAATAAGACCAGCGGCGCAGCCGGCGACATGGACTTTACCTACTTCAACGCCACCTACACGGTGGAGAATGCCCTTGCAAAGGTGAAGGATGAGAAGGGCATGAAGCGGGTGGAGAAGTTCCTTAGGCAGAGCATCTGTCCCGACTGCGGCGGAACGAGGCTTTCCGAGGCGGCGAGAGCACCGAAGCTTCGGGGCATCTCCCTGGATAAGGCCTGTGAGATGACCCTCTCGGAGCTCTCCGAATGGGTGGACGGCGTTCCCGCCTCCCTTCCGGAGGAAATGCGCCCGATGGCGGAGAGTATCTGCGCTTCTTTCCGGGGGGCGGCGAGAAGGCTGAAGGACCTGGGGCTTTCGTATCTGACCCTGGACCGCAGCGCCTCCACCCTGTCCACGGGAGAGCGGCAGCGGATGCAGCTGGCGCGGGCGGTGAGAAACCGCACCACCGGCGTTCTCTATGTCCTGGATGAGCCCTCCATCGGCCTTCATCCCTCCAACCTGGAGGGACTTCTGGGCGTGATGGAGGATCTGCTCGCAGACGGCAATACGGTGGTTCTGGTGGACCATGACACCAATGTGCTGAAAAAGGCCGACTGGCTTATCGAGCTGGGGCCGGAAGCCGGTGCCGGCGGCGGAAGAATCATCGCCGAAGGGCCGATTTCGGAGGTGGCAGAGAATCCGGCTTCCAGGATTGCCCCCTTCCTTACGGGGGATAAGGTCATCGACACCGGCCATCACATCTTAGCGGAGGAGATGTTCTCGCTGGGAAGAATTCACCTGTCCACCGGCAGCATCCATACCGTAAAGCCTCTGGAGGCGGACTTCCCGAAGGGGAGACTCTGCGCAGTCACCGGCGTTTCCGGGTCCGGCAAGACCACCATGATCCTGGAGAGCCTGATTCCCGGGCTTCAGGCAGCCCTCGCCGGAAAAGAGCTGCCCTCGCATGTGAAGGAGATATCCGCAGAGGGAATCCGGCATGTAAAACTTATCGACGCCACGCCCATCGGCATCAACGTCCGGTCCACCGTGGCGACCTACGCGGACGTCCACGACGAGCTGCGAAAGGTCTATGCAAAGACGGCGGATGCGAAAGCAAAGGGATATAAGGCGGGAGACTTCTCCTACAATACCGGCAGTCTCCGGTGCCCGGTCTGCGACGGCACCGGCACCATCAGCCTGGACGTGCAGTTTCTGCCGGATGGGGAGATTCCCTGTCCCGAATGCGGCGGTTCCCGGTACGCGAAGGCGGCGGAGCTTGTTAAGAGGACCCCGAAGGGGAAGGGCGGCCCAAAGGCCGGGAGTGCTGCATCGGAGTATCCAGCGGCGCAGAGCACTGCGCAGGACATAAAGGCTCTGTCGTTGCCGGATCTGATGAATCTGAGCATCGACGAGGCGCTTCTTGCCTGTGAAGACCTTCCGGCGGTGGCCAGGAAGCTTTCCGTCCTCCATGACCTGGGACTGGGATATCTCACCCTGGGGGAGGAAACGCCCAGCCTTTCCGGCGGCGAGGCCCAGCGGCTGAAGCTGGCCTCCGAGATGGGAAGAGGCCAGTCGGATTCCATATTCATCTTCGATGAGCCCACCATCGGCCTCCATCCCCTGGATGTGGAGACCCTTCTCAAGGTATTCCGCAGTCTCATTGACAGCGGCGCTACAGTCATCGTCATCGAACACGACCTGGACGTCATCCGCAACGCCGACTACATCATCGACATGGGCCCGGGCGGCGGCGAAGACGGAGGACGAATCATCGCCCGGGGCACGCCGGGGGAGATCAAAGAGAATCCGGCCAGCATTACCGGGAAGTATCTGTGAGAAACTTTGGGATGTTCCGGGGAAGTATCTGTGAGAATCTTTGGCACAATCCGGGTAACTATCTGTAAAAAGCAGGAAGATTGTGTTAGAATAAAAAAAGCATACGGATGTTTCGACTGCATTGCAGCCAGTATAGGACAAGGAGGAAAACATGAAGTTGAAAAAGCTTATGGCAGCAGGCTTCATCACCGCTGCCCTCACCCTGATGATGTCGATGAATGCCTTCGCATTCGGATGGCAGATGACCAACGGCCGCTGGTGGTACGGCACAAACGGCAACAATACAACCTGGCTGGCCAATCAGTGGATGCTGATAGACGGATACTGGTATTACTTTGACCAGAGCGGCTGGATGGCCCAGAACCGGTGGATCGGCGACTATTATGTGGGCAATTCCGGCGCGATGCTTACCAATACCTGGACACCGGACGGCTACTGGGTAGGTGCTGACGGCAAGTGGGTAAGAAACGGAAACTCCGGTTCCGGTTCCGGCTCCACAACCCAGAAAGAATACAAGTGGACCGGCAGCTATTCCATCCTGAACTCCAAGACCGAGATCTGGGGCACCCAGTTCTATGGCCACGACTATATGAGTGCCAGCGGCTCCAAGATCAAAATCAAGGGCTACTTCTATGAAGACGATTCCAACTACATGGGATATCATGAGAAGACCTTCAAGGTTGACGAGAATACCAACTTCTTCGGCGCCGGCGGCAATGACGATCCCCACGACATGGAGAAGGCCGAATTCTTCAAGATGCTGAACAAAAACAGCGGCCTGCAGCTGACCCTGGAAGTGGAAGACGACTATGTGACAGAGGCAACGCTTAGTTCATAATTTCATGAGTTTATAAGTAAATAAGCAAGAGAGATGCAGGGCCGGCGGAAACGCCGGCCCTGTTGTTTTGCCTGAAGCGGCAGTGCTTTTTGGATTGGTTCAGCAGGGGCGGGCGAGCCGTGTCTTTGGTATAGGGAGTTTTACGAGCGGGCTGTATCTTTTCGCTCCTGGCGCCCCGCTAGGATACCGCCCGCTGTCGTGGGGCAGGCGCGAGGCAAGCTGGGTGCATCCTGCAGACTGTTGAAGTCCCGGAAAGATTCATGACTGCGGAGGTTCAGCGAGCGTGGTGTATCTTTCTGACTGCTGGAGTATTGGAAAGATGCAGGCCTGAGAAGGTCCAGCGAGCGAGGTGCATCTTTTTGACCATCGGCATTGTGTCAGGATAGGGGTTCAGCCAGAGTTGGAGAGAGAAAGCAAGCTGGGCGCATCTTTCAGGGTGTTGGAGTCCCGGAAAGATTCATGACTGCGGAGGTTCAGCGAGTGTGGTGAATCTTTCTGATCACTGGAGTATTAGAAAGATGCAGGCCTGCGGAGGTTCAGCGAGCGTGATGCATCTTTTTGACCGGTGAAGTTCTGTCAGGATTACGGGTCTGGCCAGAGGTGGAGAGGAAAGGCAAGCTGGCTGTATCTTTTTCGTTCCTTGCGTCCCGGCAGGATACCGCCCGCTGTCGTGGGGTAGGCGCGAGGCAAGCTGGCTGTATCTTTTTCGTTCCTTGCGCCCCGCCAGGATACCGCCCGCTGTCGTGGGTTCACGGATGGTTCCGGTTTATCTGCAATTCCCACCTTTTCGGTGGGAAAACGGAGATCGGATCTGTGGTAAGATCATGCTGCATGATGCGGGACGTAAGCACGCAGCGCGCAAGGCTTGCGAGCGAGTCTTAAACAGTATCTGTGGTAAAAAAGGGGGTAATACTATGGCTAAGGTGAAACCGACGACAAAGATCTGCAAACACTGTGCGATGGAGATTCCTTATAATGCGAAGGTATGTCCGAACTGCAGGAAGAAGCAGGGAATGGGATGTCTGCCGATTGTTCTGATTGTACTTGGGGTATTTATTCTGATTGGGATTGTGACGCCGAAGGGAGGAGATTCTGACTCCGGAGCGAAGGAGACGAAATCGGCCAAGACAACGACGCAGTCGGAAAAGAAGGAGAAAGAGAAAAAGACAGAGGCGGAGACCGAACCCATCGAATACACCAGCGTTACCGTCAATGAGATGATGCAGGACCTGAAGGACAATGCCATGAAGGCCCAGGACAAGTATAAGGACCAGTATCTTGAGGTTACCGGGCGCATGGATGTGATTGACAGCAGCGGCAAGTACATCTCCCTGTATCCGGATGAGATTGCCATAACCGGCGTGAAGTGCAATCTGAAGAATGATACGCAGAAGGCCCAGGCCGCCAACATGGCCAAGGGCGACATGGTAACGCTCCGGGGCAAATGCAAAGATGTGGGAGAGGTGCTGGGATATACCCTGGATGTGGATTCCATCGACGGCTATTCCGAGGAAGCGGCCGGAATCGATGTCGCGACGGATGGAGAGGGCTATATCACGGTCACGGCCGGTGAACTGGAGGAGATTATTGAGGCAAACGCCATGCAGGCCCAGAATACCTTCAAGGGAAAGCAGGTGGCAGTCACCGGAAAGCTCGGCAATATTGACAGCAACGGCAGCTACATCAGCATCGATTCCGATAATGAGTGGAGCTTCGTAAACATCCAGTGCTACCTGAAGAGTGACGACCAGAAAGCAAAGATCATGGATATGAAGAAGGGGGACACCCTGACTGTAAAAGGCAAGTGCAAGGATGTGGGCGAGCTGCTGGGGTACCAGATCGATATCGAGTCGATAGAGTAAAAAATATTTCTGTTTTGTAATATATTGTAATGTAAAGTAAACTTGACATCCCTCCTCCGATATGTTACTCTGCAGATGTAAAACAAACTTTACATCAGGACGGAGAAAAGATGAAAAACCGCATAGAAGAAATACGAAACAGCAGGGGAATCCTGCAGGAAGAACTGGCCAGGACGATGGGCGTTTCCAGACAGACCATAAGCTCACTGGAAAACGGCCGGTATAATCCGTCCATCATGCTGGCCTACCGCATTGCAAAGTATTTCGGTATGACGATCGAAGAAGTTTTTATCTTTGAGGAGGAGTGAAGATGAACAATAATAAGAGACTGGTGCTGAGTATCTTCTGGATTGTTCTCGGTATCACCCTGATGATTCTTTCCATTGCAGAGGTTCTGGATGATTCTGTATATTCCGGCATGGGCGGTGCGCTCACGGCGGTGGGGGCGCTGCAGCTTATGAGAAATCTGAAGTACAGGAGAGACCCGGAATACCGGGAAAAGATCGACACGGAGCTGGGCGATGAGCGCAACCGCTTTCTGCAGATGAAAAGCTGGTCCTGGGCGGGATATATCGCCGTCATGGTCCAGGCAGCCGCTTCTGTTGCGGCATATTTCATGGGACAGCGTACGGTGCAGCTGGTGCTGTGGTATTCTATCTGTCTTCTTGTGCTGGCATACTGGGTCTCCTGGATGATCCTCAGCAGAAAGTATTAGGAAAATACACTAAAAGAATATCGTTCGCACATTCTGACGAATATCGCACAAAAGGCAGGGTCCGGCACAGAAGCATGTGCCGGGCCCTGTCTTTACGCTCGGGGACATTTGCGGTAAAATATCCGGTGTAGCATGTAAGAAAGACAGAGCAGCACTGAGAAAAGGAAGGACCCATGCGGATCATCATTTCCCCGGCCAAGCAGATGCGGGTGGATACGGATACATTTGCCTGCAGAGAAATACCGGTATTTCCAGAGAAGACGAAGATTCTTCTGAATTACATCTCCGGCCTTTCCTATGAGGAGCAGAAGAAGCTCTGGGCCTGCAATGACCGGATTGCGGGGGAGAATGCGGAGCGGTTCCGGAACATGGACCTGAGAAAGGGCCTTACGCCGGCGATTCTTGCCTATGACGGGATTCAGTATACCTACATGGCGCCGGCCGTGTTCGAGGACGGGCAGTTTGACTATGTGCAGGAGCATCTGCGGATTCTGTCCGGATTCTATGGGGTGGTGAAGCCCCTGGACGGGGTTGTGCCTTACCGCCTGGAGATGCAGGCGAAGGCGAAGCTTCCGGGCTTTCGGAATCTCTATGAATTCTGGGGAGAGGAGCTGTACCGGGAGGTCATGGACGAGAGCCGGGTGCTTGTTAATCTCGCCTCAAAGGAGTATTCAAAGTGCATTGAGAAGTACCTTAAGCCCGGGGATAGGTATATCACCTGTATCTTCGGTGAGCCCGAGGGGGATAAGATTGTCCAGAAGGGCGTCTACGCCAAGATGGCCCGGGGCGAGATGGTGCGCTTTATGGCGGGCATGCAGGCAGAGACCCCGGAGCAGATGAAGGACTTCTCCTGGAGCGGCTACCGGTTTGAGGAAGGGCGTTCTTCGGAGACGGAGTATGTATTCGTGCGTACCGGGACTCCGGGAACAGGGAAATGACCATGAAAACCTATAACTGTATCGTCGTATTCAACTATGATAAGACAAAAGCCCTGTTCTGCCGGCGGATAAAGAACCCCTTCAAAGGAAAACTCAACTTTGTCGGCGGAAAGGTGGAGCCGGGCGAATCGGAGGAGGATGCTGCCTACCGGGAGCTTATGGAGGAGACGGGCATTACAAGGGAAGACATCCGGCTGCACCGCCTGATGGATATCCGCTATTATCACCAGGGCTTTGACCTGGAGATGTATGTGGGAATCCTTCGGGAGGATAAACCCCTTCGGGAGGAGCTCAATCCGCTGCTGTGGCTTCCGCTGACAGAGGATTTCGCCGACCGGGAGCGGTTTGCGGGGGAGCAGAACATCGCCCACATCATGAACATCGCGATGGCCTATCCCCTTCCCTGACGGGAAATGGCAGCGCCGGCCCGGCAGATTGCGGGAACAGGTAAAGAAAGGATAACAGCTTGAAACGTATACTGTTTATTGTGGGCGGATGCATCTTTCTGTTACTCGGATTAATCGGCCTCGCCCTGCCGGTGATCCCCCAGGTTCCCTTCCTAGTGATTGGGGTGCTTTTCCTGGCGCGGGGGTCGAAGAAGGTCCACCAGATGCTGGTGACAAATCCGCTGTATGAAGAAAAAGTCCGGCCTGTGATTGAAAAAAACAGGTTCCTGAAAAAATTTCTTGATGAGACCGAAGCGCAGGAGAAAGCAACAGATAGAAATCCCATTTGACTTCCCCACAATATCTAGTATAATTGATCCCGGTGCGCGGCACCGGAGAGAGAAAACAGAAAGCGGGGGAATGTGAGATGTCTAAGGGAAATGCTGTACTGAACGGGGAAACTGCGGATTCATCCGTGAGAAGATCCTTCTTCACGATGGAGAAGGATGCTGTATTCATGCCGGAGAAATCCCGGAGAAAGCATTTTATCCCGGAGGAGACATCGGAATTTGTCGAGTGGATGATTGAACTCGGCATTCGCTGCTGATCCTGCATACAAAACAGAATAGATATAACAGAATTGCAAAGACCGCACTGTCAGGCAAAGAAGCCCGACGGTGCGGTCTTTTGCGCGATAAGGCCTTCGGATGGGCGGCAAAGCCTGCCCATCTGATTGCGCAATTTCCTGCCTGCGGTATCGGGAAAAGGGTCTCTGTGTTATAATTGTTTCTGTAGGATATCTGTTGGATATACAACTCAATATATAGCGAAGAAGCAGGAAAAAACGCAGAAAAGGAAAGAGGAGGCATCAGTATGAAGCTGGCAGTGATTTACGATACAAAGACAGGAACCACCAAGCAGGCGGCGGAGTGGATTGCAGAGGGAATGCAGAAGGTTTCCGGCGTGGAGGCAGAGGCATTTAACATTGAAGCCGTCGATGAGGAGTATGTCAAAGCCGCCAGGGGCGTGGTTATCGGATGTCCGACCTACGCAGCACTCATGACGCCCGGCATGCGGACCTGGCTTCTGGAATCTGCCGGCAAGCTGCAGATGGCCGGAAAGCTGGGCGGCGCATTTGCCACCGAGCAGTACACCCACGGCGGGGCCAATCTGGTCATCCAGTCCATCCTCACCAATGAGCTGGTTTTCGGCATGCTGTGCTACTCCGGCGGCGCCTCTCTGGGCCGTCCGGTCATTCACATCGGCCCGGTGGGCGTGAACGACAATATGGAGAAGTTCAACGGCATGGAGAACTACAAGGACTACTTCAACATCTACGGCGAGCGTTTCGCGACAAAGGCAGCAGAGCTGTTCGGCAAATAAGAGCAGATATAGGAAGAGGCATACGAACGGCCATAAGAGCAGAATGCATCTCAGAATGAGACATGGAGGAGAATACAGTGAAAAAACGATTCATCACGGGAGCAGCGGCCCTGGTGCTGACAGCAGCGATTGCGGCCTCATTTTCCCCGACTGCTTCGGCGGCCACGCAGGTCAAAAAGATGACCGAGGAAGAGACCACCGCGGCGAAAGAGACCGAGAAGGCTAAGGAGACCAAAGAAACCAAGGAATCCAAGAAGGAAAAGGAAACCGAGAAGGCTGAGGAGACCAAAGAATCCAAGGAATCCAAGAAGGAAAAGGAAACCGAAAAGGCCGAGGAGACCAAAGAATCCAAGGCTGAAAAGGAAACCAAGAAGACCAAGGAGACTGAGGAATCCACAGAAGAGGAGACTGAGGAATCCAGAGAAGAAGAGACCGCCGAGACGGAAGAATCTGCGGAAACGGAAGAGACAGAAGAAACAAAAGAAGACAAAAAAGAAGATAAAAAAGAAGACAAGAAAGAAGACAAAAAGGAAGATAAGGAAGACAAAAAAGAGGAAAAGAAGGCCGGCGAGAAGGAAGAGAAACCGGACCTCCTGGAAGAAGGCATCGAAGCGGCCGAGGATCTGGGCGATGCCGAGATTCCCTTCTGGTACGGGGATTCCGAGACCCTGCTTGCCGTCAAGGAGTATGTAGAGAATGCGACGGATGAGTCTTCTGAAGACTTTGTCCCCGTCGAGGACCGCATCGCCATCTTTGATTTCGACGGAACCCTCTACGGAGAGCGCTATCCCACCTACTTTGACACCACCATGTTTGTGCACCGGGTGCTGTATGATGACAGCTGGGAAGCACCGGAGGAGTTAACCGAGATCGCCAAAGAGATGGAAGAGGGCATGAAGGCGAAGAAGATGCCCGAGGGCTCCGAGGAGATTCTGCAGGAGGCTGTTCCCAAGGCCTATAAGGGAATGACGGTGTCCGAGTACGAGGACTATATCCGCAGTTTCATGGACTATCCGGTGATGGGATTTGACGGACTCACTTACGGGGAGGGCTTCTATCTTCCCATGATGTCCATGGTGAAATACCTCTATGACCATGATTTCGAGGTCTGGGTCAGCAGCGGCACCGACCGCATTTGCGCCCGCACGCTGGTGGACCAAGGCCTGGGCTGGTGGATTCCCCCGTCACGGGTGATCGGAACCAATCACACCATCGTGGCCGCGGGACAGGGGGAAACCAATCCCCAGAAGTACACCTATAAGGCTGACGATGACGTCGTCATGGGCGGTGAGCTGGTGGCAAAGAACCTCCGCATGAACAAGGTTTCCGCCATCGTGCAGGAGATCGGCAAGGTGCCGGTTCTCGCCTTCGGCAACAGCACCGGCGACCTGGCTATGGCCCAGTATACCGTGAATAACAGCCAGTACAAGGGGGAGGCCTTCCTGCTGCTCTGCGACGATCTGGAGCGGGACTACGGCAGCCTGGAAAAAGCCGAGTCTTTCAAGAAGGAATGTGACAAGAAGGGCTTCCATACCGTTTCCATGAAGGATGAATTTACCACCATCTACGGAACTGAGGCACATCTGCTGGATGCAGAGGAGGTATACCCCTGGACGGCAGAGACGGCATCCAAAGCTACAGAAGAGGTCTTTGATGCGGTGAAAAAGGCCGGAAAGGATGCGGAGAAGGCTGCGTCCAAAACATCCGCCGATTATGACGATCCGATGGAATATCTGGCGGAGGAGCTGTCTGTACCGGCGAAGAAGCTTCTTCATGACGGTGAGGATGTGGTAGATTTCTATTCCCACCTTACCTGGAAGTCCGCTGCGGATACGCTGCCGGAGAAGTTCGACTTGAGAGACCGGGGCATTGTCACTCCCGTGCGGAACCAGTCGCCCTGGGGCACCTGCTGGAGCTTCGCCACCATGGGCGCCAGCGAGATCAGCCTCTTAAACGGCATGAACATGACCGCGGAGGAGTATGAGGAAAAGAACGGCGAGGAGATGAATCTCTCCGAGCGGCATCTGGCCTGGTTTACCGCCAACGCTCTGCCGAAGCAGGCCGACGAGCCGAAGGAGCACTCCCAGGAAGGCGAGGGCATGCACCCGACGGAGGAAGAGCCGGATATGCTGAATTTCGGCGGCAACTACTTCCTGTCCGCGGTAAGTCTCTCTTCCGGCGTCGGCGTCGTAAAGGAGAAGTTTGCTCCCTATCAGGCCAATGACGGGACACTGGAAAAGAGCTCCGACTGGAGTCTTCCGGAGGAGGACCGTTTCGGCCAGAGCTATGAGCTCATGGATGCCAATATCCTGCCGGCTCCCGCCCATATCGACGAGAACGGCGAATACACCTATGTTCCGGAGGCGACGGAGGCCATCAAGGTGGAGCTTCTGCGGGGACACGGCGTCGGCATCAACTATCACGCCGATAAATCCATGCCGGATATGACGCCGGAAGAGATGAAGGAGAAACTCATCGCCCAGTGCAGCGATATCGAAGACTTGGCAGAGAATCCGCTGCTGGATGACTATGTGAAGCTCCGCACCGGAAAGACCAAGCCGGAGAAGCTCACAGACGATGAACTGAAGGATCTGATCCGTTTCCGCCTGTACATCAACAAGATGGATGAGGACTTCTATGACCTGAAGGACCTGGACCATGACGAGCTGGCAACCCTGCTTCCCTCCGACTACTTCGGGCACCCGCTGGAGGAGGTCTGGAAGTATGAGGAGAACGAGGAAGAAAAGCACCAATATATCGGCTTTACGGGAAAGGATCCGGTCGTTTTCGCCCACTACACCTATGAGCCGGTGACGCCGAATCACGCCGTTACCGTGGTGGGATGGGATGACACCTTCCCGGCCTCCAACTTCCAGAAGGACCATCAGCCGCCGGCAGACGGTGCCTGGATCGTGAAGAACAGCTGGGGCACAGAATGGGGCACGGACGGCTATTTCTGGCTTTCCTACTATGACATGAGCCTGGCCGGAGGCGAGTCCTTTGTATACGACCTCTCGGAGGATCTCCAGAAGATGGACCACAAGACCATCCTGGAATACGACTACATGCCGGCGGAAATTGTGAGCTCCACCCTCTTTGAGACGCCGGTTTACGCCTCCAATGTCTTCGAGACAGAGGAAGATTCTGTTCTCCAGAGCATCTCGGTCATGACCGGAGACATGAACACCTCCGTGACCGCATACATTTACCAGATGGAGGAGGATGACAAGACCCCGTCGGAAGGAAAGCTTCTCGGAACGGCGACGGATACCTTCGAGTTTGCGGGCTGTCACAGATTGGACCTGCCGAACGGATACAAGCTGGATAAGGGCAGCAGGATCGGAATCAGCGTCCTGATGCGGGTTAAGACCGATGACGGAACCAAGTACTCCCTGGTAAATGCGGCCAGCCTCGGAGAGGAAGGTGTTGCGGAGTTCAATCGTCTCCATGAGGAGGAGGATCGGGACCTTAAGCGCTACAGCAAGGGCATCATCAATCCGGGTGAGAGCTATGTAAGCTTTGACGGAGCCGAATGGACCGACTGGGCGGAGGCGTCCGAGACGCTCCGCGAGACCGGGGAGAATAAGTATCTCACCTTCGACAACCTGCCAATCAAGGGATATCTCTATCCGGAGGAACAGGTGGAGAAGGCCCACGACCTGAGCCGGAAGATTCCGGTGGCCGGCGGAGAAGCCGCCGTCTGCCCGGACTGCGGCTACATGGTCCTGGAAGCAGCACAGTAACATGACAAAGAACCGTACTGTCATGCCAAGCGGCACGGCGGTACGGTTCTTTTTTGCAAAAGTATGATATAATCTGCTGAGATAAGAGAGAAGAAACAGAGGAGGAGAGAAGCGATGCTTCTGATATATCCGAAAGACGAGATGCCGAAGGTGGTAAGAAAAGTCTTTGCATTTGATACGGATGTGTTCCGGAAGGTGAGAGACTTTTATGCCTTGAACCGGGATATGCGCCATCACAAGGCAGTGATTATGCGTGACGGAGAGCCGCTGTTCTGCATCGGATACGTGAAGAACCGCCCTGTCAATGTGGATCCGGACAGTCCCCGGGCGCAGATGAAGCTTTCCCACTTCTGGAATTACGGGGAAGAAGAGGAAGGAATCGACTATTCCTACGTGGACAGATACCAGTTGATTCTGTATGACCGTCTGGAAGAATACAGCTATCATACGGCAAAGATGATACAGAAGCACAACCCGGAGACGGTGGTCGCATTTACCGATAAAAATGCCCGGTACTTCTTTGAAGAGTCCGAAAAACTGCGGATCGCCGAAAGCGAGGAAGAACTCTTCGAGGCACATCCGGAGCTTAAAAATCTCCGCACACTCCGGGGAAGCGCCGAGATCCGCTGGGATGTACAGGGCGTCTTCACAGGTCATGTCTCCAGCATCGAGATCATGACCAGCATGTACTGGCTGAAGCGGGAATTCTCCTACGGACCGGAGAATCCCGACAAAACCTTCTACCTCATCAAGCAGCCTGTCAAGGAAAATGGAATCACGGCCCTGGTTTCGAATGTCATGGGCATCATCGGCATGCTTCATAAAAAACGGCCGGACTTCATCCCGGTGGTGGACCTGGGCGTTGCGAACGACCTGAACCAGTTTACCGGGACAAGCGGCGAGGACGTCTGGGGCATGTTCTTTAAGCAGGTATCTCCCTACAGCCTGCAGGAGGTCTATAATTCGCAGCACGTGATTCTGGACCAGAATTCCAATCTGAACATGAACCCCTACCTGACGGAGTTCGTGTTCTCCAATCAGCGGGCGGAGCTTATCTACGGGAAAGAGCTGCAGTATACCGATGAGGTGCAGGCATACATCGACCGGAAGCTTGCCCATGTTTTCCCGGAGGAAAAGAAACGGATTCTCGCGGTGGTTGTGCGGGGAAGTGATTACCTTGCGCCCTCCGTGGCAAAGTATGTTCCCCACGGAATCTCGGCGGAGGAGACCCTGGAGAAGGCCCTGGAGTATGTCCGCGAAAACCACTTCGATTACGTATTTCTGGCCACGGAGGACAAGTCCTATCTGGAGCTCTTCCGGAACAGCGAACTGAAGGACCGGCTCCTCTATGTCGACCAGGAAAGAGTCGATTACGCCAGGGAAGAGAATCACAACAAGCTGTTGATTGAGATATACGGGCAGGAGAAGAAGGACCCGATCCGCCGGACGCTGGACTATATCTGCGTGCTGGAGGGCGTGGTAAGGTGTGATGCGCTCCTGGCAAATGTTACCTCCGGCGCGGTCACCTATGCGCTGGGACGAAATCCCGGCTATGAATTTGTGGATGTGAGGAAAATAGGATAAGATGAGCGAAAAACAGATGAACAGAGACGACCTTATCTGGGAAGAGGTTAAAACAGAGCATATCGTGCAGGATGAGTGGATAGACTTCCGGAGATCGGCCTACCGGTTTCCCGACGGAACGGTCTTTGAACCCTATTATTCCTACAGCCGCCGGGATTATGTGGTGATTGTGGCCTCCGACGAGGAGGACAATTATATCTGCGTCCGCCAGTTTCGCCAGGGCATCGGGGAAGTGACCACAGAATTCGTGGCGGGAGGTCTCGAGCGAACCGACGGAAAAGAGTATCGGGGCGGGGATTCCTCCGCGTCCGAAGACGCTCTTGAGGCTGCAAAGCGGGAGCTTTTGGAAGAGTCCGGCTATGCCTCCGACGAGTGGACCCATCTGCTGACCATTCCTTCCAATGCGACCATCGCCGACAATTACGCCTATCTCTACTGCGCAAAGAACTGCCGGAAGGTGTCGGGACAGCATCTGGATGAGACAGAGTTTCTGAATGTGGAGCTGCACAGCAAAGAGGAGATCGAGGAACTGATCCGGACAGGAAAGTTCCAGCAGATGGCCCATGTGGCCGCCTGGTATCTCGCAAAAGAAAAGGCAGCTTCCGGAGAAGAGAAGAATCATCGGTAAAGTGACAGAAGATGAAGCAGATTATCATTCATGTGGACATGGATGCATTCTATGCCTCCGTGGAGATACGGGACAACCCGGCGCTGAAGGGAAAACCCCTGATTATCGGATCCATGCCGAACGAGCGGGGCGTAGTGGCCACCTGCAGCTACGAGGCCAGAAAATACGGCGTCCACTCGGCGATGAATATCAAGGAAGCCTACGCCCTCTGTCCGAACGGCATCTACATGCATCCGGACTTTGAGAAGTATAAGGGCGTATCAAAGCAGCTTCATGAAATATGGTATACCTACGCCTCGGCAGCGGAGGCCATTGCCCTGGATGAGGCCTATCTGGACGTGACCGAGCAGGCAAAGGACCTGGAAGGGGCCATAAGAATCGCCCATCGGATTAAACAGAGGACCCGGGACGAGCTGGGACTCACCTGCTCCGTGGGCGTGGCCTACTCGAAGACGGCGGCAAAGACCGCCAGCGAGGAGAAAAAGCCGGACGGCTACTTCGAGATTCCCACGGCAGAGGACTTCGTAAATCTCATGATCGACCGGGATGTGAGAAGCATCTACACGGTTGGCGAAAAGACGGCCCAGAAGCTGAACACCTACGAAATCTATACAGTCCGGGACCTGCAGAACCGGAAAGAAGAAGTCATCCGGCTTCTTGGCAAGCAGGGGCAGCTGATTGTGAACCTGGCCTTCGGCATTGATGACCGGAAGGTGACAACCTATCGTCCCGAAGATACCAAGTCCATCAGCCGGGAGATCACCTTCCAGGAGGATGTGGATGACTTTAACTTCCTGAAAGATGTCCTGGTACTGCTTTCCATCAGCGTCAAGCGCCGCGCAGACCGGTATCATCTCCATGGCGGCGGCGTAACCCTGAAAATCACCTACGCGGACATGAAGGGCATCACCCGGTCCCGCGGCGGGGTGAACTGCAGCCATCCGGCCGTCATCTGGGAAGAAGCTTCAAGACTCCTGTCCCAGGTCCATGAGCGGCCCATCCGCCTCATCGGCGTCGGCCTCTACAACCTGACAGAAGAAGAAAACCGCCAGCTGACCTTCGAGGATATTTTTGCGGAAAATGCGAGAGAAAAAGAAGTGCAGATGGAAGAACTTCTGTCCGGGCTTTCTGCAAAATACAAGCTGGACTTCGCCGGACACCTGGATGAAATCTTCCAGGGAACCGTGCTGTACCGGACCATTGAGTATATGCGAAAACACCGGAGTTAAGTTGAAATTCGCCGGTGTATTTCAGCCAGCAGTATCCTGCCGGGTTGGCAGAAGCATGCAGGATGCACCTAACAAACTTTTCCTCCGGAGTGTTTCGGCCGGATGAATCTTTATGACCGTTGGAAGCCATGAAAGATTCGGGTCAGTGGAGGAGAAGCTTGTTGGGTGCATTATTTTTGTTACTGGCAGCCCTGAAAGATTCAGGCCGGCGAAGAAAAAGAAAACTCCCTCTTGATCGAACGTATATTCGGATCTATAATGGAACCACAGACAGAACAAACGTTCGAAAATAACTGGCAAAAGACATACGCCTGCAATTAAAGAGGGAGGATACAGATATGCGCCTGTACGTTGATATGGACGGAACGATGACAGAATACCGCACAGCGGCTACCCTGGATGACTATATGACAGAAGGATTCTACGAATCCCTGAAGCCGACAGAGCTGGCAGCCTACTGCAATACCCTGGCCCGCACCAGAGAAGACCTGGAGGTGTATGTGCTCTCCATCTACATCCTTCCGCCGGCCCTGAAGGAGAAGAATGACTGGCTTGATCATTGGTGTCCGCATATCGATGAAGCCCACAGGATTATCCTGCCAAACGGCTCCGACAAAGCGATGGCGATTGCCCAGCGGACGGGAAAGCGGCTTGGGCGCGACGATGTGCTGATCGACGACCATACGCCGAACCTTCTGTCCTGGAAGCGTTCCGGAGGGCGGGCCATCAAGTGGCTGAACGGAATCAATGGTTTCGGAAAACGATACACCGGAGAGCGCATCGGCGATATCCGGCATCTGGAAGAAGTGCTTTCGGCCAGCTGACGGCCCGCCGGCTTCTGCGCCAGTCTGCTGTGACAGCCGGTTTGCTGTCATTGCAAATCTACTTTCGCTGTGTTAGAATAGTTAGCGGCATATAACTGCACAGACAAAGGAGGCACAGTCGATGATTAAGACAACGGTGTCCGTTTCGGGAATGGCCTGCAATATGTGTGAAGCCCATGTCAACAACGCTGTACGGAAGGTATTTCCGAACGTGAAGGTGACATCCTCCCACAAAAAGGGAGAGACAGTAATTCTCTCCGACGGCAGTCTGGACCATGAGGCGGTAAAAAAGGCCATAGACGATACAGGATACGAAGTAAAGGGAATCGCAGAAGAACCCTATGAGAAGAAAGGGTTGTTCAGATTCTTCAAATAACACGCGGGATTGGCTGGAAGATGCACAGAGCAGGTCCCGGGGGAAAAAAGCGGCAGCAATGCCGCTTTTTTTGTCGCCGTAACCGCGACCACAGCCGTATCACCGGAGAGTAGAATAGTATCAGACAGCAGGAACAGAAACTGCTGAAGACATCAGGAGGATACGGAGGAAATAGAGATGAAGAGATACTATATCGAAGATGTGAGATGTGATGTGGTCGGCGCGGGAATGGACGCCTGTGTGGTTATCGGCGGCGTGAAGTACCGAAGCAGCGACGAGAACGGCGATAAAGAACGGTGGCTCTATCTGGAAGAGATCGAAGGCACCTTCACGGAGTTTTATGAGACAGAAGAGGACATCTTCGATGACCTCTGCAGAGACAACATTCCCCAGGAAGAATTCGAAGCCTGCCGCGAGAATAACCGCATCGGTGAAATCGACGGAATAGAGCTTCCCACAGAGTATGAGGAACTGTTCGAAAACTTCCGGGATCATGAGGATTCCCCGGCACTGCCGCTTCTGCGGTATCTTATCCTGATAGTGCGCTGTGACATGGAAGAACTTGCCCCGACCATCGCGATGGGGAGAGGAAGATATATCGATGAGGTCCAGGTTCCCAAGAGCGATCTGGAAGAAGAGGAGGAAGAGGAAGAATGATAGTGCTTTTTTCAAGAAAAAGTACGCACCAAAAAGATACCAATCATGGCCCTGGTGCGTCCGCGCAAAACGCAAAATTATTTTACGCACTATCGAAAGTCTTTCTTAAATCTGGTGCGTTCGCGCACAGAGCCTGCCTGCTGTATAACAATGCTTTGCGGAGAAAAACAGAGGAAAACAGGCTGTTCAGCATACCAGAAAATGTTACATGTACATTCTGGTGTGAAAAAGAGCTGTCCCTGCAGTTAACGCGGCTTTGCATGAACGCACCATAAGAGGAGTATCTTCCAAATGATGCGTAAAAAAATTTCATCGATTGCATGATCGCACCAAATCTCAGGAAATCTATAGTGTAGTACGCAGAAAAACAGACAGAATAATCATAATATATAATCTAATTCGAATATAGTGATATTACGGTGAAAAATAAGGTCCAGAAAGCATACAGGATCTACATGCGGCCACATCTGCGAACTGCCGGATGATTCACCTGGCAAGGCTGCCTGCTTTTGTCGCGGAAAAAGCGACCAAACAGGGATCCTGGTCTGATACTATAATCATGGAACTGAAAAACAGTGCAGAAACGAGGAGAAATGTTATGAAGAAAATACTTGCAGCAGCAGCGGCAGCCCTTGTTTTATCGGCATGCAGCAGTGGTGTAACCCAGGAACAGTATGATCAGGCCGTAGCGGAGGTTTCCCAGTACAGTGCGGAACTGGAAGAAGAGAAGGCAGCAAACGAAGCCCTGAATAAGGAGCTTTCCGAGGCAAAGGGAAACTACGAAGAACTCTCCAAGGAATACTCCTCCTACGAAGAGTCCATGAACGCTTACAAAGAGTCGATGGCGGAGTATGAAGGTCTGGCTGAGGCAGAGGTGGAGAGAAGAAGAATAGAGGCGGAATCCATCGCTGAGTCCGAATCCATCGCAAAAGAAGAGTCCAAGGCAGCGGAAGAGGCATCGAAAGAGGCATCCCGTGCAGCAGAGGAGGCATCGAAAGAAGCCGCAGAGCGTATGGGATATGAAACCGGCATCACCTTTGACCAGCTGGCTCGGAATCCTGACGATTACGAAGGTCAGAAAGTCAAGTTTACCGGAAAGGTTCTGCAGGTCATCGAAGGAAGCGGAACAAAGAACCAGATAAGAATGTCGACTAAGGGCAACTGGGACAATGTCATCTATTGTGAATATGAGAAGAGCATCGTCAGTTCCAGAATTCTCGAAGATGATAAAATTACCATATATGGCCGGTCGGCAGGGCTCCTCAGTTACGAATCAACAGGTTCGGGAGTGATTACACTGCCCTCCATTATCATCGACAAGATAGAGCAGAAGTAAGCACTATCACCCCATCAGCCTTTTCTCCAGCCAGATCTGCAGCGTATCCGCCGCTGCAGACAGCGTCTTCAGCTGACCCTGGATGCGGGCAAAATCCTCCATCTCGTTCTCGGAGATTTCCCCATCCACGGTTATGCTGATGAGCTGATTCTTTTCTTCGTAGAGGGCGTTGACAGACTGGAGAATCTCCAGAGTAATCTGGGACAGCGCCTTCTCCGTCAGCTGCGGCACATACTTCTTGCCGATGGGGCAGCAGGTCGAACAGTAGGCGTTCGGCAGCAGCGGATCCTTATAGGCTTTGGCCATCTCCAGGACATCCTCCGGCTGGGCGGATGTCTTTTCTGTTTCTATATTCTCGATGCGGTCTGCCGTGATAAAGCTCATTTCCGCAGCGGCCGCCTCCCTGGTAAGACCGGCATTCTCCCGGCTTTTCTGGTAAATGGTTTTGTTCTCTCTGGTTGATTTTCTCGGCATATGTAAACTCCCTTCCTGTCAGGGGATGGATTCGCAGTCACGTTCCTTTCCCTATTCTACAATAACCGCTGACAAATCACAAATAGAGGCCTCTATTCCGTAATTTGTGCCGTGTTAATTCGGCACCGCCTGTTTTACAATAACGATAAGTAAATCACAAACCCACAGCAGAAAAACCAGAGAAAGGAGGCGCGCATGGGAATCTTATTTTTTGTGATTATGATGATTATTGTTTTTAAAATGACCGGGTTTATCTTAGGAATCTTCGGAAGATTACTCGGAATGTTTCTCAGCTTGATGCTGCATGTACTTGGCGGGATCCTGGCAGTCGCCTTCTTTGGAGCGGCTCTCATCGTAATCCCCATCGCAATCATCGTCGGAATCTGTTCCCTGATATTTACGGGCGGACAGAAGATGTTACTTTGATAAGGAGGTTCACGAAATGAACAGAGCAATGAAAGTTATACTGCTGGTGCTGGCGGTACTTTACTGGATTTCCCCCGTGGATGCATGTCCCGGACCGATCGATGATATCCTGTTGATGGTGCTGGCTATCTTGGCACAGAGCAGATCGACAGTTACCAAAACAGACATATAACAGTTCTGTTTTGAGAAATCAAAGAATACTTCAAAAAAGCGCCGGACCCTCAGGTCGTGTATCGACCGGGTCCGACGCTTTTGTATTAATGCCCTGTACGATATACCGTGCAGCCGAAGAGACAGCGGAAAAACATGTCTCTGCGGGCTCCTTCCGGAACCGCGGGGGATGTTTTTGACCTTGCAAGAAGCATGACGATGGCCGCGGTACTGATGGCGTTCCGGTACAGGGTTTTCTCCATTGTCGGCACATCGCCGGCCAGTCGGACAAAGAGAGAGATCAGCGCAAACCCGGCAGAGGAGAGGAGAAGGAAGAGGATTCCCTTTGTACGGTCCGATAACTGCATAGCACACCTCCCAAAATACAGTCAGCTAAGACATTTACCCGATAAGCCGGAAGTGATTCTTCCGGAATTCTATCAGTCCATCTTTTTTCATCTTCGACAGTTCCTTGGACATGTTCGTCCGTTCCAGATTCAGATAATCCGCCAGCTGCTGGCGGTCAAAGGGAATATCAAACTCCCGGCTGTGCTTCTTAAGGGAGACCGAACTCAGATATGCCAGGATTCTCCCTCGGGCGCTTTTTGGCGCGGTGTGAAAGCTCCGGCCCGACAGGACCAGGTTTTTGTGCAGTGAGATGGTCAGGATACTGCTGATGATTTTTGGTCTCCAGGATGAGGAATCACTGCCGGAATTTGCGGGGCAAGCACTTTTGTCTCCTCTGGGAGAGGATGGAACCGACAGGTCCCCGACCCGCAGAAAGAGAATGCGGCAGGCTTCATTGGCCCGGACATCGACCAGGAGCACCTCGTCCGGAAGCATGGCGTAGGTTTCCGCGAAGAACTGCCCCTTCCCGACATGGCTCAGTATGGTGCGGCTGCCCCAGGGGTCAATGCTTTCGATGGTGACACTGCCTAAGAGGACCAGGCCCATCCGGTCTGTCCGGTCGCCGGAGTGAAGGATAATCTCATCTTTTTCGTAAGTCTTTTCTTGTGCCGACAGGGCAGAGAGGCATTCGGAAAGCTCCGAATCCGTCATGCCGCGGAACAGAATATTGTTTTGCAGGTCATTTGAATTCATAAAATATCTCCTGAAAACATTTCCAAAATGTGGTTCAAACCACATACAATCCTTCTGTACTGTAATATAATGTGGTCAGAAAATCAAGAGGAGGCAGCGATTATGGTTCGCAAGATTATTCACATAGACGAGGAAAAGTGCAATGGATGCGGCATCTGTGCCGATGCATGCCACGAGGGAGCTATCGAGATCATTGACGGGAAGGCGAAACTGGTTCGCGAGAACTTCTGCGACGGATTCGGCGACTGTCTGCCGGGATGTCCCATGGGAGCAATCACATTTGAGGAGAGAGAAGCGCCTGCCTATGATGCACAGGCAGTAAAGAAAGCACAGGAGGAGAAGAAGATGGGAGAGATGAACGCAGACAACATGGAGACCATGATGCATGAACATCATGAGGGGGGATGTCCGGGTTCCAGAATGATGCAGTTTAAGCGTGAAGATATGCCGGCGGCTCCCGGCGTTATGCCGGGGATGGCACAGGGGATGACGCTGGGGATGGCGCCTGAAGCAGCCCCCGCTGCATACGTAAAACCATCATCCCGGCTCGCCCAGTGGCCCTGCCAGATAAAGCTCCTGCCCACGCAGGCACCCTTCTTCAACGGAGCAAAGCTCCTTATCGCGGCAGACTGCACAGCCTACGCCTATGCCAACATGCATGAAGACTTCATGAAGGGCAAGGTAACCCTCATCGGCTGCCCGAAGCTGGATGCGGTGGATTACAGCGAGAAGCTGACGGAGATCATCCGGGACAATGATATAAAGAGCGTCACCATCGTCCGTATGGAAGTGCCCTGCTGCGGCGGCCTGCAGAGAGCCGCGGAGACGGCGCTCAGAAACAGCGGCAAGTTCATTCCCTGGCAGGTGGTAACTATCAGCAGAGACGGAAGAATACTGGACTGATTCCGAAGACATCTTCAGCATTCGGCTCAAACGTGCTAAAATGGTACCAGAGATACCATAAATAGAAAGCCGCGGAGGGCAGAAATGAGAAAAATACTGATTGTCATCGATATGCAGAATGATTTCATTGACGCAGCGTTGGGAACAAAAGAAGCAGTAGCCATCGTGGATGCGGTGAAGAAAAAGATCTGGACCTATCCGGCGAGAGATATCATCGCAACCATGGACACCCATGGGGAAAACTATATGGAGACGCAGGAAGGAAAGTATCTTCCTGTTCCGCACTGCATCAAAGGCACAAAAGGGTGGGAGATACGCCCCGACATTGCAGAACTGCTGAAGGGAGCGAAGATATACGAAAAGCCCACCTTTGGAAGCACGGCGCTGGCCGCAGACCTGAAGGCACTTTCGGAGCAAGAAGAGATCGAGCTGGAGCTTATCGGTCTCTGCACGGACATCTGTGTGGTCTCCAATGCACTGCTCCTGAAAGCCGCGATGCCGGAGGTAAAAATCTCCGTGGATCCTTCCTGCTGTGCAGGAGTGACCCCGGAAAAGCACATGGCCGCCCTCGAGACCATGCGGTCCTGCCAGATACAGGTTGAGGACGCCTGAACCTAAGACAGACATACAGCGATACCAGAGAGATATTACAGCGATACTACAGCGAAACGCAGCAGTTTCCGGAAGAGAGAGTCCGGAAGCGGCTGCGTTTTTGTCGCCCTCAAAGCGACCCGTTTATTTCAGGTGAAAACTATAATCATACTGCAGCGGGGAGTTGAGGACAAAGGCGAAAAGGAGGTAACAGATGGACTGGAACGAGCACGAAAGATACTTTCTGGAAGTGGACAGCAGGACGTTTCACGCAGATCGCACCTACGAGGAATACAGGGAAGAAATCATCCGATATCTGATGCTCTGCAGCTGGAGGTATTCCCGCGAAGGCGCCATATCAGTGGTGGAGCATTACGAGTCTTACATCAGACAGGCGTATGCGGATGGAAAAACGGTTGACTTTGTCGCCATTGATGTGGGGTATGCCTGCGGGTAATGTGCAGCTCACGTATCAGGAAGGAGGTTGTGCCAGATGAAGCATATGACCTACTCTGAATTCAGAAATCAGTTTCCTACGGTGGAACAATTCCGGTGGGCCTACGGAAATCTCACAGAAAAGAAAGCCAGGGCGCTGATTGATGCGGAGGTATGTCCGACTCACATCAAAGCCTGCATGTACACTGCCTGGCGGAGTGCAAGAAAAGAGGTATTACTGGCAAATGTTGCCGTACACCTCCTTGACGACGGCGGATTAAGCATCACGTTCTTCGAGGACGACAGCGAGTTTGACGGGAATGATTTTGAGTACATATATTCACTGGATGCTGACAACACGGCACGATTTCTTGACAGGATTTCACATGGATGGGCAGACCCAAAGGAAAACATAAAGGACTGGCTGGTAGATAACATCCGGTTTGATGACTTCGGAGAAAGCTTACAGAGAAAGTGGAGAGGAATGCATCTGCACGGGACACATGTTGTTCACGAAGACTATCCCGGAGGAATTCACCGGGAGAGCAGGTTCTGATTCAGGAAGCATGTACGAAATCGTGCATGAGAAAGGAGAATCCCATGAAGCAGCTGTTCGTCGTAGTTTCCCGGAATATCGATGAAGAGGTAAAAACCGTCGTATGTGAGGACTTTATCGAGGCCTGCGCCACACAGGCAGGAATGCTGGTGGGAATGCCGGCAGACGTTGTGAAGAACATTCTCAAAAAGGAGGAGATCCTTCAGATCAAGGAAAACATTGAGAAGGTCGGGCGTGACAGACTGGCAAATGACGAAGAAGAGGTCTACATTTTCTGGCTGCCTGAGCGAAGTTCCATGCGGTAAAAATTAAATCGGCTTATGAAAGGGGCTGTAACACTATAATCTAATGCTACAGCCCTGCGAGCGGGTCTTGAAGTTACAGTTCAGAGATTAACCAAAGACTGAAGTAATAAGGGTTTTCACACGCTTGTTGTGAAGATTCTACAAAGTTCCAGTGTAAGTTTTATATATTATCACGAGAAGGCAGAAACAACGGTGTCA
>Ga0256407_10003901_pt1 | contig 25714 bp, 7 predicted proteins | sample RumenRJG_04DNA_FD_193489 | JGI IMG/M metagenome (GOLD analysis project Ga0256407, IMG submission 193489) | Bovine rumen microbial communities from Lethbridge, Alberta, Canada - RJG_04 | ecosystem: Host-associated > Mammals > Digestive system > Stomach > Rumen | place: Canada: Alberta | collected... | reverse complement strand
TTAATAAATTAATTTTATGTTTTTTAATTTGTGTTATATCTAAAGTAAAATATTCTTGAAATAATTTACTTACACCTTGAATTTTCCCATTTTTATTAATGAAAACAAAACATTCTTCTTTATTATTATTTTGATTTTGTTTTTTATTTTGTTCTTTTAATTTCATATTTTTAGTCTTTAAGTAAAAATTATTATGAAAATTATGTTTAAATTTATTATCATAAACCTTAAAAAATAAATGTAATTTATTCCCATCAAAAACTACTATTCCAGTCATATTAAATATGACAGAATATTTTTTTTTATTAAAAAAAATAATTTCTTTTAAAATAACTTCAATAAATCCTAATCTAAATTTTTCTAATAAATTAAAATCATAACTTTTTTTTAAACTATCAGGAAAATAATCATTAATTTCTTTATTTTTTAATTCATTTAATTGATATCCTAATTTAGAACATAAATTATCTGATGCATATTCTATTATAAATTTCCAAGAATTTTTTTCTCTTTTTGAGTCTATAATGAGAATTGAATATTTTTCAATTTGACAAGTAATTTCAAATATATTTTTAAAACATTGATTTATATTTTTTGGTAATTCTAAATAAAAAAATGAATAAAAAATTGTTAATTTTGCACATAAATAATATGAACTTATTATATTTGATAAAAAAAATTGTTTTAAAACTTTATTCATTTTTTTTAATGATTTCTTTAATTTTTTCAATAATTTTTTAAATTCATCAAATGAACAATCTTTTTCTTTAATAATATTTAATGATTCAATATATATATTTAATATGTTTGTAATAAGATTTTCAATTATTATAACTTTGGAAATTTTTAAATATAATTTATATATCTCTTTAAATGAATTATTTGAATGTTCATTTTTTTTTTTATTTTTTGAATATTTTAAATTATTTTGATAATCTTCTAAAATTATATTTTTTATTATTTTAAATTGTAATTGTATTAATCGACTAATTTTATAAGACTTAGTTGATGAAAATTCTTCAAGGTAAAAAAGTCCTTTATTATAATTTTTATCAAAAATAATATAAAAAAAACTAAGACCTAAATAATAAGTTTCATTTTCATAATTTAATTGTTTTTTAAGTATCTGTATTTTTAAAATATTTTCTATATATTTATACATAATTGGGAAATATGTTTTTAAAATTTTATATTCATATCTTGTTCCATTTCTAATTTGATTAATTATATCTAAAAAATTTTCTGATTGTATTATAAAATCTTTATAAGTATATTTTGTACAATAACACTTAATCCCTGGATATAAGATACATTTATTTGATTTTTTATGATTTTTAAATACAATATCAAAATGTTCTATTATTTCATATATTAAATCAGATCCAAAAATTTTTTCAGGATGATTTAAAATAAAAAATATTTTATTTAATAATTCATATGAATTTTTATTTATAGTTTTTCCTTCAAAAAATTGAAAAATAATTTTTTTTTCAATAACAAAAAAAAATTGAACAATAATAAAAGATAATATCACTTCAATAATCAATTTAAAAATGATAATTGTTAAATTTTCTTGTAAATATATTAAATTATTTTTTAAATCAAATAAGAAAGCATATTCAATAATACATGAAAAAAAACACATTGAATCAATAAAAAGAAGAAATAATCTAAAATTCGAATTAGTATAAAAATTATTTAATTCTTCAAGAAAGAAACTAATATAATAACAAATATATAATAATCTAGTAATTGATTTTATAAGAACACATATTTTAAAAGGGACATAATAATCTAAAACTAAAATTCCTTGAAAAAAAGGAAATAAAGATAATTTTAATTGAATTTTATTTAATTTTATTACCATTATAGATGTAGTTAAACTACATGGTTTTGAAATTATATAAGTAAAATAAAAATTTATTATTAGAAGATAAATAATAATAATTGATTGAATTATAATTATTATATAATTACCAAAATCTCTGCAATCATTATTAAAATGTTTTATTAATTTATAATTTACATTATTCTCATATATAGGATTACAAAAATAATTTTCAAAACATATCATAAATATATATGGTGAAATAATAAAATTTAAAAAAAATATTGTTTGAATTGTAAATTTAAATAATGAAGGATTTGATACTTTATTATAGTTTTTTAATTGTTTGGAAAATTTAATAATAATAATCAGACTTAAAATTATAAAAAAGAATATAATTATAACTAAAATAGAAGCAATATTTTTAGCATTGAATTTATGGATAATTGGTAATGTAGTAATATATGATAAATAATAAGTTATATTGTATTTAAAATGAATATTCCAATCATGTGTTATTAAAAAAAGAGGAATTATTCTAATAATCATTAAAATACTATTTAAAATATTGTTTTTTGGGAGATATCTTTCTATTATTATCAAAAAATTTTCAAAATTACTTAATTTTGCCATTTATATATTTTATTAGTTAATTATAAATAACTTAGATTAAAAACTTTGCTTAATAAATTATTTATTATATTTTTCTTATATTAAAAAAATTATTATAGATGAATTTATTTCTTAATATTATTCTATTTTTAAATAAATTTTTAAAGGAAATAATAATAATAAATAAAAGACATTTATATGTAACATTTATATATTCTATTAATATAAAAATATTTTTTTTTTATTCTATTTTTTTAAAAAAAAAAAAGAAAAAAAATTTAAGAAAAAATTAAATTTTTTACTTTTAAAAAGAATAATAATATGCCGAAAAGAAGAAAAATTGAAAAATCCAATAACCCAACATCCAAAGATATAACTTCAAAATCAAACAACTAAAATAAAAAAACAATATCATTACCAAATAAAAATTCAAATAAAATAAATCAAAAATTTAAAAACCAAAATCAAAAAACGAAATTTTATGAAATAAAATATAAAAACTTTTTCAAAACTCAAAATCCCAAAATTAAAAATTCATTTCAATCAAGTATAATAGAATTTAATCCTCAAATATATAAATTTTACATAAACAATCCATCATTAAACGTAAATGAATTAAAATATAAAAACAATACAATAAATACAAGAAAATATAACATAATAACATTTTTACCAAAATCACTTTTATTTCAATTTATGAGATTTGCAAATGTATATTTTTTAATAATTGCAATTATACAATGTATACCAATAATAAGTCCATTAGGTGCATTTTCTGCAATAATTCCTTTAATTTTTGTATTAACAGTTTCTTTAATTAGAGAAGGATATGAAGATTTACAAAGAGCAAAAATTGATAAAGAACAAAATTGTGAAATTTGTGAAGTTTATAAAAATGGAAAATGGGTAAAAATTAAAAGTGGTGATTTAAAAATGGGAGAAATTATTTCTGTTAAGAAAGATTCAACTTTCCCTGCTGATTTAGTTTTACTTGATTCAGATTTACCAAATGGAATTTGTTATATTGAAACTGGGACTTTAGATGGAGAAAAAAATTTAAAATTAAAGGCTTCGCCTAATTTTACTCAAGGGAAATTTAATTTAAATAAAAATGATAAAATTCAAAATTTTATTGAAAATGAAAATAATATGATTGAGTCTTTTAATAATAGTCATAATTATATTAATAATACTAATAATTTAAATGTTATTAATGAAATTAATAGGAAAAATGAAGGGAAAATAATTAAAGAAAAAAAAAATGATTTTCAAATTAAAGGTACTTGTCAATGTGATTTACCTAATCCTAATTTATATCAATTAAATGGGAAAATTAAATTAAAATTAAATAATGAAGAATGTTCTTTTCCATTAGAAGCTAAGAATTTATTATTAAAAGGTGCTAAATTGAGAAATACTAATTGGATTATTGGGATTATTATTTATACTGGTCATAATTGTAAATTATTAAAAAATTCAAAGGAACCTTTAGGTAAGTTTAGTTCTATTGAGAAATTAATGAATAAATTATTAATTGCTATTTTATTATTTCAAATTTTTTTAAGTTTTTTATGTTCTATTTTTCATTCTATTTATTTTAATCAACATAAAGATTTAATAATACAACAAAGATATATTAAAACAAAAGAAGAAAGAGAAAGAATAACTTATATTGATTTTTTATATTTTAATATTAAAGTTGATTCTTTTTTATCTTTTTTTACATATTTATTATTATTAAATACAATGATACCAATATCATTAATAGTAACATTAGAAATAGTAAAAGTAATTCAAGGTATTTTTATAGGAATTGATATAGAAGGATATTCAAAAATAAGACATAAATTCATTACACCAAATTCAGTTTCATTAAATGAAGAATGTGGTTCAGTTAATTATATTTTCACAGATAAAACAGGAACATTAACTTGTAATAAAATGTCAATGAAATTTTGTGTAATTGGTGATATATGTTATGAAATAATAAAAAATGATTATGATAAAAATAAAGAATTTAGAAAAAAAGAAATTATAACAACAATACAAGATTATGATATGTATAAAGCATCTATTCAAAAAAATAAAAATAAAGTATTAGATATTATAATATATAATAATTATTTAGCAAAATCAAATGATGATTCAAATATTACATTAAAATTAGATAGAACTGATAAATTAATAAAAGAATTTTGGACTGCTTTAGCAATTTGTCATGATTGTACTATTCAAGGAGGAAAATATATTGGAATGAGTCCTGATAATATTGAATTAGTAAAAACTGCTAAATTTCAAGGTTTTAGTTATGAAATTAGTGAATTGAATAATAAAATTATTTTATTTTTAGGAGAAAAAAATAATAAAATTAAGAAAGTTTATAATAAAGTTTGTCAAATTGAATTTTCCTCAGAAAGAAAAAGAGAAAGTGTAATTATTAAAGATGGAAATATTTATAAATTATATATTAAAGGAGCTGATAATATTATTGAAGAAAGATTAAATGAATCAACACCAAAAGAAATTTTAAATAAAGCAAAATATTATGTAAATTTATTTAGTTCAAAAGGTTATAGAACTTTATTTGTAGCAATGAGAATATTATCAGAAAAAGAATATGAAAATTTTTCAATTGAATTAAACAAAGCTAAAATGGATACAGAGAAAAAAAATGAAAAAATATCATTATGTTACCAAATGGTAGAATCAAATTTAACATTAATAGGAGCAACAATAGTAGAAGATAAATTACAAGAAAATGTACCAGAAGTAATAAAAGATTTAAGATTATCAGGAATAAAAATATGGATGTTAACAGGAGATAAATTAAGTACAGCATATAATATAGGATTAAGTTGTAATTTAATAAGTAAAGATATGAAAGTATTTAAAATTGAAGGTAAAAAAATGGTAAAAAATGAACATTTAGAAGATATAAATAAAGAAGAAAGAATACAAACAATAGTAAAATTTATAAAAGAATTTTCTCATTATAAAGGATATTTAAATTCAATGGATAAAAAAACAAATTTAAATTTTTCAATATTAATAGATGAAAATGCTTTATTTACAATAAATGAAAGTGAAGAAATATCAAAAATGTTTTTAAATGTAGCAAAAGATGCAATAACTGTTATTTGTTGTAGAGTATCACCATTACAGAAAAGTCAAGTTATAAAAATGATGAAAAATTATGATAAAAGTAAAATTACTTTAGCAATTGGAGATGGAGGAAATGATGTATCAATGATAATGGAATCTCATATTGGAATTGGAATATATGGAGAAGAAGGTTTAAGAGCTGCTCAAAGTTCAGATTATGCAATTGGAGAATTTCAAATATTGAGAAGATTATTATTTTTTCATGGGAATTTAAATTTAATGAGAAATAGTGAAATGATTATATATTTTTTTTATAAAAATTTTGTTTTTACTATTATACATTTTTTTTATGGTTATTTAAATGATTTTTCAGGACAGACTATAATTGATGATTGGTTTATTACTTGTTTTAATTTAATTTTTACTTCTATTCCTTTAGCAGTTAAAGGAATTATTGATATTGATTTAAGTCCTGTTGATGGAAAAGTTGTTTATTTACTTCAACCTTATTTATATTTTGAAGGGAGAGAATATCCAAAATTTACTATTTTTAATTTTATTTTAGAATTAATTAAAGGAGTTTTTCATTCTTTTATTAATTATTATATTTGTATTAATGGAAGTAAAAGTGTTATTAATTCATTAGGTCATGTTAAATGTTTATGGTATAATTCAGTTATTTTATATACAAATATTATTATTATTGTTTCAATTGATTTAATTGTTATTACAAAATATCATACTTGGATTAATTGGGTTTTATTATTTTTTTGTACTTTTTTTTTATATATTGTATTCTTAATTGCTGTTCATAAATTAATTATGTTTAATTCTCAAGGAACTATGCAAATTGCTTTTTCTTCTTATAGAAGTTGGTTATTTTTTATTTTAATAGGAGGAATTTCTTTTATTTCAGAATTGGCTATTTTAGCTTTTAAAACTCTTTTTATTAATAATGTTAGAAATTGTATTAAATTAATGAAAAATAAAGATGATATAAGTGAAATTGAGAAAAAATTAAATTTTATTTCTGAAGATGATAATTCTAATAATAAAAATGATTCAAATTCAAATGATGATGAAAATGATATTTCTAATATTAAGAAAAATAATGATAATTTCAAAGGTGAAAGTACTGATAATATATTACAAGCAACTAATACTGTAAGATCAGCTTCTTTAAATATGAAAAAAAAAAATTTTAATGATGATAATTTATTTTTACCTGAAAAAGAAGAAAAAGAAAAAAAAAAAGATAAAAAAGAAAATAATAAAAATTTTCAAGGTAATTTTTCTATTGTTGAATCTATAAGTCAAGATGAAATGACTTCTAAAAATGAAGAAGAATTAAAGAATATATAAAAAATTATATCAATTTTATTATTTATACATTGGATAGTAATATTGCTAATTTGGGTAATTTTTAAACTCAAATATAAATAAAAATATATTTATAATATTTTAATATATTAATAAATTTATATTAATTATACTATTTAAAGATTTTTATTTTTTTTTCATTAATTATATTATTTATTTTTTCATGTATATTAAAAGTCAGTTCTATTTTTTTATATTTTTAATAATCAAATTATAATCCCAAAAGTATAATATTATTTTAAATAAATGCAGGGAATAAAAAAAAAAATGTAAAAGATATTAAATAATAATTTAATAGGAATAATACTCCTTTAAATTTATCTTTATCATTAAAAAGTAAAAACTTAGAAGAAAAAATAATAAAATCATCAAAAAATTCTTTTACTATTAATTCATATAAAGAAAAAGGAAAACAATTAAATTCAATTTCCTATTCCCCTAATAATATACAATATTTTAATAAAACAAATTATTCTAAAAAAACTACAAATAAATTAAGTCATTATCAAACAAATTTACCTAAATTATTTCCAAATAAAAATCAATTAATAAATAATTTAAATTCAAAAAATAAAATTATAAAAACAGATATTTTAAATTCAAATTCAGATCATTCATATTCAAGTACATATAATTCTTCAGCAAGAAATTTTTTAATTACTGAATCAAAAATAAGTAAATTTAATTCTTTAAAAGGGGAAAAAAATAATATAATAAAAAATAAAAAAAAAAATTCTACTTTAAGTTTAATTAATTCAAGAGATATTAATAATTATAATAAAAATGAATTACCTGAATTAAAAAGTAATAAAATTCAAAATAACATTTCTAGTGAAAGAAATAATAATAAGAAATTAATGAATTATATTATATTAAATTCTAGTAATTTGAATGAACCTATTAAAACTAGTTATATTGATGATAATCAAATAAATAATAATAATCAAAATATAAATAATAATAATATATTATTAAATAATACTTTTGATAGAGAATTTCATAATAGAAAATTTTCTGATGATACAAAAATTAATAAATATTCCATTAATATAATAAAAAAAAGGAAAAAAAGATTTATTAATACTAAAAATGGATATTCAAAAAAAAAAACAATGAAATTGAATATAATTGATTCTAATATAAATAAAATAAATAAAAAGAAAAAAAATAATCAATTTCATTATAATTCAGATGATGGAATTAATATAAAAATAAAAGTTAATAAAATTCAAAAACAATTTTTTAAAGAAAATTCTTTGAAATTAAATAATTTATCTAAAATATCTGAAAATGTAAATAATGAAAATTTAAATAAATCTTTTAGTAAATTATATGGAAAAGAAAAAATTAAAAAAATATTATTAGGAGAAAGTGATAATTTAAATGATAATAGTAATGAATGTGATTATGAAGATAATAAAAGTGAAAGTCAAATGTCAAAAAAAGAATTAAAAAGTATTAATTCATGTTTAAAAATGAATTTGTGTTTATTTTATAAGAAAAAAACTAATTCAAAGATAAAAAAATATAAACAATATAAAATATTTGAAGAGGGAATTTCAGATAAATTAAATAAAATTAAGAAAAATAGTAATGTTAATAAAGAAAAAATATTAAAATTGTTACAAAATAAAATTTATAATTTTATTACTGAATCAAATAATAAAATAAAAAAAGAAAGAGAAAAAAGAAGTTTGAAAACACTTAATCAAATTAATAAAATTTACATTCCATTGATTATAAAAAATACTAAGCAAAATATAAAAATAATAAAACAATTTGAAAAATTATATTTTAAATTATTAAAGATTGCAACATTTATAGTTGATCCAAATATAAATTATATTAAAGATATTTTATTATTAAATTATTGTCAAATTGATATTCCTAATTTAATTCTAAAAAAAAAATATTTGGAAAAAGATAATCAAATTGAAAATCCAATAATTATTAATTTTCAAATAAATAATCAAACGAGAAAACTTAGAACAATTCGTTCAATTAAAAGAAGAGATTGTTCTCAATTATCTTTTGATAATTCATTATTTATTTATTCATTTTGTAAAAAAGATATAGAATATGAAGTAAAAAATTATAATTGGATAATTAAAATAATATCAAATAATATAAATCAATTAAATAAAAATAATATAATATTAAAAAAGAATGAATGGAAATTTAATTCAATTAAACAAAATGATAATAATAAAAATGAAAAAAATAAAAAATTATTTAACTCATTATTAACTAAAAATGATTTTTATACAAGATTTAAAGAACATAAAAGAAATAATACAGAAAAAATCTCTTTAAAATCAAGTAATATATTTTATTTAATTAATCAAATAAAAACAAATAAAAAAACAAATAATTATATAAATAATAATGATTTAAATAATAAAATGATAAAATCAATAAATAATATAGATTTATTATTTTTTCATATTAAAAACAAAAATTTTTACGGTTTTAAAAAAGTATTTGAAAAAAATAAAATAAATCCAGATTTATGTGATTATAATGGAAATTCTTTATTAATTTTATCAATAAAAAATAATTGTTTTCAAATTGCAAATTATTTATTAAATATTGGTGCTTCAATTAATTTACCAAATAGAAATAATAATACTCCTTTACATTTTGCTTTTTCTTTAAGAAATTTTGAAATTGCTGATATGCTTATTAGACAAGGTGCAAATGAAACAATTAAAAATAAATTTGGTATTTTACCTTGGGATTGTTTAGATAATAAATTGTCTATTATTTAATTAATTTTATTTTATTAAATATTATAATTTTATATAGGATATTCAAATATGATTTTTATTTTTTTATCTTTTAGGATTGAAAAAAAAAATATTCTTTATTTATAAATTATTTAGATTAAATATTTCAATTAAATATTTTTTATAATATTTTTTTATCTAATTAATAATATTATTTTTAATTAAAAAATATATTTTAAATAAATTGATAAATAAATTTAATTTTTAATCTCAATTTAATTATGAATTATGTATTATTATTTATTTTATTAGCAATTGATAATAAAAAATATGAATATACAAATCATTATAAAAATAATTATTCCTATTATTATTATATTTCTTAATTTTAAATTTTTGATGTGTTCAATTATATTAAATGAGGTTTTTCTAATTTTTATTTTTTTATTATTCCTTTTAGAATTTTTATTTAAACCCTGATTTTCTCCAATATTATTATTATTTTGATTTATTTTAACATTATTTTTATTATTTAATTGAGAATTACCAAAATTATTTTTAATTGATTGTTCTTCATTACTATGTAAAATTAAATCAAATAAATTATTTTTATTTGTTAATTTTGATAAATTTGATTCTTGATATTTTTCAATTGAAAATTTCAAATTTTGTTTTCCTACATTTGTTAATTCTCCATTTTTATCAACTAATTTTTTAATTCCTTGATGATCAATATCTTCCATTAATTCAAATAATAAATTTTCTTTTTTACAATATTGTGAATTTTTTCTTACTGCTGCTAAATAAAAATAATCTGAATTTGTTATCATATAATAAATATTATGATTTTCTAATGATAATTTATTTTTTTTTCCTTTAATTGATGAATTATCAGACTTTAAAAGTTCTCTTGATTTTAAAACTATATTATTAAAATCATTTATATTATTATTAGTATCTGAATTATCTAAAAAATTCCCTATTTCTTTTTGAGTTTCTTGATTTGCTATTAAAAAATAATAAATTGATGTTGAATTATCACTTTTATCAATTATAGACATTAAAAAATATATTATATAATAAATAAAATTCTAAAATTAATAATTTTTTTATATTATTATCAAAAAAAAATTTTAAAAAAGAATATAATATTTTTTCTATATAATTAATTATATATATACCAAATTACAAATAAAAAAAATATTTTTATTTTAAATATCAATTTAATATTAAATTGTTGGAACTGGCTCTTTAAAAAATGCTGTATTAAAAAGTGTGGAACCATCTTTAACTAAATATTCTTTCCCTTTAATATATAATTCAATAAAGCATAACATAACAATAATAATAACTAATTCAAATAAAAAGAAAACAATATTTAACAAAACAGTTTTTTTACTTAATATATTTCTAATAGTTTTATAATCTTGTAAAAATGAAATATAAAATTGATCTTGTATTTTACTAAAAACAAATTCAATATTTTCTTGAACTCTATCAAAAACTTCAGTAATAATATATTCTTTAATATTTGCTTTAGTAACATAACCTTTACCATTAATTAATAAATTTTCATAATCTCCAATAATTTGACTATATTTTTGAGCGATTAATTCATAACCTAAAATAATACCTTCGAGACAATAACCATTATCTCTTAATAAAAAACTTTGACATAAACTATATGCAGTACATAAATATTCAGTATCAATACTAGGATCATTCATTTCTAAATTAACTTGTTCCCAAAAATATTTTATTTTATCAAATATTTTAAAATCAGTTGATGATGTAATTAATGATATTTGTTTTTCATAATTTGATATATCTACACTATAAGTTAATAAATCTTCTGTGACTTCACTTTGAGTTAAAATTAATTTTCTTAATGAACTCATTATTTGAGGAAGTGAATTAAAATATACTATAAAATTATTAAATGCATTTATTAAAATTGTTGATTGTTTATTATATGTTAAAGTATTATTTATATGAAGATAAAAAATAACAAAAGATGCTACTGCGAAAATTCCTACTACTATCATCATTAAATATGATATTGTTATTTTTTGTTGATTTAATAATTTTAATAATTTAACATTTGATATTGCTGCTTCTTTATTTGACATTGAATGCTTTTCATTAATTGCTACTTCTTTTTTATTTTTTAAATTTTTTTTATCATCTTTATTTAATATTGAAACTAATGGTTTTGAATTTATTAAATTTTGATTTGTTACACTTTGAGAATTTGTTATATTTGTTGTATTTGTATTTTTTGATGATGGTGATAATTCAATTATTGGATTTTTTGTTATTGGAAGTCCATTTTCATCAAATTGTAATAATGAAGTATTATTTATATTTCCTTTTATAAAATTTTCTCTAAAATTTTGAAAAGCTAATTTATTTTCCATTGTAAAATTATGTACTAATAAAATAAATAAACGTATTTTTTGTTTCATATAAAAATTTTCTGGTTTATTTTTAAAAGTTCCTTTTTCATTTTTTCCAGCATCTAAAAACATAGAAATAATTAATTTAAATATTTTTCGATTAAATTTACTAAAAAGTAATAAAGCAAAAACAAAAAAAGCTAAATTTGTACATAACCATAAAATTTCAAAAACAACCATTAATTTCTCTGAAAATCTCAAAAAATTAACTCCATTATTTCCAACTTCATCAAATAAATTTTGTAAAATGGGTTTAAAAGTATCTTCAAAATTATTAACAATAAAAAAAACAACTTTCATAAAAGAAGAATAAACTTCCATTTTCATATTTTTTCTATAAACATTAAAAAAATAAACATCAACATCTTTCATAATATTAGAAGGAGAATCTTCTTTAACAGCATTATTAGTTAAATAAATAGCATAATATAATTCTTTAAAAATATCAGATTCATAAGTTACATTTTCCCAAGTTTTAACAATTTTCATAAAATCACCATAAATTCTTCCCATAGTATTTTTTCCAATTTTTTGATCATATTTAACCATTTCTTTATAAAAACTAGAAATACTTTCTTTTAAAGAATCAATAGATAATTTTAAATAATTAAACATTTGTTCATCTGTAATATACATTTGTGAATAATCACCAAATTCAAACATTTCTGTTAATAAAGCAGATTGTAAATAAGAAATTTTATCTTGTAAATTAGAAATTTGAATATAAAAAGAAATTATAGTTTGAACTCTATTAACTCTTATTAATTGATAAGCAACATTAAAAATAGATAAACAAAAACAAATTATCATTAATAAAATAGATGAAAGTTCTAATTTTTTTACTGCAGTTTTATTAGATAAAATTTCTAATACTGCTTTTTTATATTGAGATGATTTTTTCCCAAATTTTGCAGCTTGATTTAAAATTGCCATATTATTAATTCTATTATCAACAGAAGCAATTGAACTTTGAGTAGAAAACATTGTATTCATTCCTTTAAAATAATTTTTTTGTACTGTTCCCATTGTTCCGACTGTACCACCGAAAAAATTTCCCATTGTACCTCCTTGAGTATTATTATTAAAAAAATTTTTTTGTGATGTTTTCTGTTGAATTATTGTTGCTATTTCTTTATTATTATCATTTTCATTTTCTTTATTTTCTTCATTATGATTATCAGCTTTGTATCCTTCTTCATTATCTAAAATATCTCTAAAACGAAAAATATATATTGGAATATCATATAATTTTTTTATAGCTCCTTTAAATAAAATTTGTAAAGTTGCATTTGAAATTTTTTTTTCTTGTTCATATTCAGGATCAAACATTGCATTTTGTAAAGTTGCACTTTTTTCTATTTTTACACCATCAATATTTATAAATTCATTATTTTCATTATTTTCATTATTTCCTTCAACATCATTTTTTACTTTTATTAATAATTGAAGTAATTGATTTATATTTTCATCTCTTGTTACTGAATCACTTAATTTATTTAATGCTTTTATTATATTTTGTATTAATATTGGTTTATTTCTTACAAATTCTATTGTTTCCATTTTTTTCCCAAATAAAATTGAAGTATCACATAAATCATTATTTGAATTTGATATTTCTAAACTTTTCTTATTTGGTATAAAACCTTTATCACTTAAATCTAATTCTCCATTTGCATTTAAATTAAATAAATTTTTAGAATATTGTTCAACATCATTAAATTCTAATTCATCTTTAACTTTCTCAATAACATCTAAAGTATCTTTAAATTTATTTTTCATAATATTAGTATTAATATCAAAAATATCAATAATTTCCATATCAACTTTTCTTAACAAATTTAAATTAAAAAAATAATTTTCTTCAATTTCTCTACTAATACTTAATCCATTATAATTATTATCTAAAATAAAAGACCAAGTTTTATTTTTTTTAATCATAATTTGACAAATCATCATAAGTGATTTACCAAAATGAGGTAAAGCACCTCCTCTAATATCACAAGGCATAGAATGTTCACTAGAATCAAAAATATAAGTAGATTTTTTTAAAAAATAATTTTGACCAACCATAATATAATGTAACATTGCTCTAGTATGACTTCTTCTTAAACTTTTAGGAAAAATATTAGCAAAATCTTCACCTAATAATTGACTTTGAATAAAACCTAATTGATTACAAAAATTACTTGAACAATATTTTATTTTTATTCCTTTTGAAAATTTTATTATTATTTGATTCATTGCACTTTCTGAAGAAATATATTTATCAATTACTTTATTAAATTTATCTGTCATGTCTTCTTGACTTAAACCTTTAAATGATCCTGCACCTGTGGAAATTTTATCAAATGTTTTTACTATATTTGATGGGATTCTATTACTAAACATTGTAAAAAATAAAAATGTTAAATAATAAAATTCAGCACCTTTTCTTTCATTTGAATATTTTATTAAATTTTTTTTTACTCTTTTTGATATTTTACTCATATTTGTTAATTTTTTTATTACATCTAATATTACATCTCTTGTTAGAAATATTGAATCTATTGATATTATTTCATTTGTATCGGGATCAGTTATAAATTTTAATGAGTTTTCAAATGACATTTTTGTATCAATTAAATTTTCAAATGTATTACAATATTCTATTATATTTCTATTAAATTCCATTCTTTCGAAAATATTATCAAATATTCTATAAAATTTCATTGATGATGTTGAATTTTTAAATTTTTCTTTAAATTTTTGATTATAGAAATTAATATAATTACATAATTCAAATGCTTGTATAAAATTCATTTTTAAAACATTTAATGTAAGACAACTTTGTAATAATGAATAAGAGATAATTAAATTATCTTTAATATGAGAAAAATATTCTGCTAAAAATAATGAATATGATATATGATTATATGATGTTCCATTTGCAAAACAAGTTTCCATTAAAAAACCAAATCCTCTTATTAATTTATTTGTAAATTCTTTATTATCTTCAATTCCACAAATTGGAATTGGTTGAATTTCTTTACATTTACATAAATCATTTGTACATTTTTTTTGATGTAATATTATAACATTTATTACTTCATTTGCATTATTTTTTTGAGTTTTTATTTCTATTAATGCATCTAATAAATAATTAAAACATTCTAATACTTGAATTAATTTATTTTGTTCTAGTGTATCAAATAAATAAGATTTTGATAAATTTAACATAAATTGTGAACGAAAAAAAATTAATAAATATAAAGTTGAAATTGTAAGAAACATTTTAAAAAAAGTAAAAATATAAGTTTCTTTAACTGTAAATTGAAAATCTTTCATTGTAGAAATAAATTCAAAAATAATAGAAACTAAATTATAATTATTTAAAAATCTAATAAGAAAATAAAAATAATTATTCTCTTCATATGTTCTAACATTTGTAATAATATCAAGAAATAATACTAAAAATAATAATGTAAAAGTAAAACAATTAAATTTAAATCTCCCATTATCAGTTAAGAAAATTTCATAATATTCAATACAAGATAAATCAGTAAAAAAAACAAAAAAATAAAAACGATACATATGAGTAAATCTCAAAGTAGGAATTGAAGTTCTATAAGATGAATTAATAATAACTAAACTATAAAAAGTAAAAACATTAATTAAAATTAAAAAACAACATTGAATAACAGTTAAAATTCCAACAATAATAATATTATAATTATCATCTGATGTAATAATAGGAACTTTAGCATAATCTTTATAAATTGAATTAGTTGGCATTATTAATTTTTTTTTTAAAAAAAGTAATAAAGTAAAAGAATAATATTCAACTATATATTGAGAAAAAATAGTATTTAAATAAAACATTATTTTTGGATACCAATGTAAAATAATTTTTCCAGATTGTTTTTTTTTAATTATAAAATAATAATGAAATAAATAAGCAAAAAAAACAAATTCAAATAAGAATAAAATTATTCCAATAAAATAAAATCTTGTCATTGTTAATTGAGGAAGAATATTTACTAATTGAGCTTTTCTTAAATTATAACTAATATAAAAATTATTTTTTGTATTTTCATCTAATTTCCATGTAAAGTGACTTGTAATAATAATTACTGGAAGATATTTTGGAATTAATGCAACTAAAATAAATAAAGGAGATTTTGATATTGAAAATGAAAAAAGAAGAAGAAGTTGTGCGAAAGGTGGAATTTTATTTCTTATTGCACTTAAAACATTTTTATTCTTTGTTATCATTTATTATTAAATTAAAAATAATTTTTATATAATCTAATATTCATAATATTATATTTTATATTTTTTTATTATCCATTTTTTTTATTTTTTATTTAAAAATTTTATTTTTAAATTTATTTTTTTTTGTATTTTTTTATTTATGTTTTATTTTATAGGAAAAAATATTTTATTTCAATATAATATATTTTTTTTATTTATTTATGACTAATTTATGTATCTGTAAAAATTATTGATTTTTCATTTTCAATTGATTTATTACTTTCTTCATCAATTTCTTTTATATATTCTTGTCCATAATGACTTCTAATAGAATCGATTTTTTCTTGTGTAATTTTCCTAAAATAATTCTCTTCATTATTATTTTGAAATTCTTCAAATTTAATTTTTTCTTTTAAATCTTCATAATCTTGATTTTCATTAAATATAATATCATCATTTTTCCCAGGTAAAATTTTATCAATTTTTTGAATATTAACTTTATCTAAATTTTCTTTAAAACATTTATACATTTCTAAATTAACAAAAGCATCATCAACATTAATTTCTAATTCAATAGTATCAAAATTAGGATTTTTTTCAGATAAAAATTTAATATTACTTTCCTCATCAAAATTACTATCAATAAATATTTTCAAAGATAATAAATTACCTAAAAAACTATTAATATGACCTTTTAAATTTATATTTAAAGAAGGTTTATAAGTTACAACTGATGAATTATTATTTGCTTTTTTCCATAATTTTTTTCTCATTAATGTAATTTCATGATCATTTGAAGGTTGTTTTACAATTAAATTAATTTCATTAATTTCTGCTAATTTTTCTTTTTTTTTATTAATACAAAAAAAACCATTTATTTTTTTTCCATTTATAAATATTAAAGTATGTGGAATATATTCATTAATTTGACTTTCAATTGAATGAATATTATATATTGTTTTAATATCTATTATTAAAGGATTTGAGTCTTTTTCTTTATTTGGTGATATAAAAATTTTTGGATTTAAATCTGCTTTTTTTATTTTTACTTGAATTGAATTTACATTTAAACATAAATAATTTGCACTTTGTGAATCTTCTGGAATAATAATTGATAAATCATTTCCTTTTATTAATGCTAACATTTCATCAATTTTATTTCTTACTAATAAATTATCTATATCTTCTTTTTTTGGATTTTCATCTAAACAAGCTGAATTTAAATCAATAAATAATATAATTTCTTTTAATACTTTAAATAAAAATATAATTTTTAAATGATTTAAATTTACTTCAATTTTTGGATCATAACTATTAATTTTTCTAGTTAAATAAACTGTAATTGTTATTGCATTATAATCACTATTACATTTAATTAAATCTTCACATTTTGCATCTCCTTTCCAAAAAATTTCTTTTATTGAAATAATTAATAAGAAATCATCTTTTACTTTTTCACTAAAACTCATTTCTCCTGAAATATTATTTAAAATAAAATAAGTAAAAGTTTTTAATATATTATTTTCAACTTGTTCAAATGTTATTACAATCATTGGTATTGATAATAATAATAATGGAGATGATTTTATTTCTAATGTTGTTTTTACATTTATGTAATTGTGTTTTTTACGAGATCTTAAAAATGATTTTTGTCTTTTAAATAATTTATTTACTTCATCATCATTTAAATATCTTTTATCTTTTTCATCTAAATCTAAATTATTTTTTATTTTTGTTGTTTGTTGTCTTTTAATTGTATTTATTTCATTATCACTTTCATCTTTACTTAAATTTATTTCATTTTCATTTTTAATTAAATTTTGATAATTTTCAAAAGTTTTTTTAAAAACTTGATTTTCTTCTCTTGTATAATTTCTAATAAAATATATATAATTAAATATAGAACTAATAAATTTAAAATAAATAAAACCTACATTTACATCAATAAAATATTTAGGATTTAATTTAATACTTTCAATAATTATTTTAATCATATTTATCATTTCTCCAAATAATTTAAATTCTTGTTCAGGAAAAATAAATTCTTCAGTTAATAAATTATATCCTCTTCTTTGAGTAGACATTGGAATTAATCCTTCTTTTTTTATTGCAATTTCTAAACAATATTTAGTTTTAAAATTTTCAGTTGAAAGATTTCCTATTTTTATTGGTTTATTATTTATAGGATGAAAAAATAAATTTTTATTATTATCATTTAATGAATTTATCTCATCTAAAGTATATATTCCAAATATTGTTTCTTTGAAATTTATTTTTGATTCACTTTTTATATTTTCTCTATCTTTTCTATCAATTAATCCTATTTTAAATTGTTTTTGAATTTGAAATATTACTTTTCTTTCTTGATTTTGAATTAATTTAATATCTTCTATTAATAAACCTAAAATATTATTTTTATTTTTCTTTAATTGTTCTAATATTTTTATCATTTTTTCATTATCTAATATTTCGACAAAACCAAATTTTTCAAAATTACCTTTTTTAAAATTTTCTAAATTATTAACATAATTAGGAACTGCAAAATAAACTTTGATTGACTCAATTTCAATTAAATTTTTCACTTTTTCTTCATTAACTGAAATATCTTTTTTTTCAATATATTTAATATTATTTATAATAATAAATGTTCCTTTTTCTTTTATTTTCTTATCTTCATCTTCAGTAATTTTAAATGAAATTTTATTAATTGATAAATCAATAATATGAGGAGATAATTTTTTAAAATTAATAATTGGATTATTTTGTGAATCTTCATCATTATTATCATTATTATATTCATTATTAATAGATAATTTATAATTATTACTTTCTAAACTTGGATTATTTTTTATTTTATTATTAACATTTTTTTTTTCTGTATTTATTTCTTCATTATTTTCATTTAAATCTTGCATAACATCTAATTGATTTGAACACATATTTTTATAAATTAAAAATTTATTTACAAAATTAAAAGTCTTATTATTATTTTTCATTACTATTGCCACAGATAATTTTTTTATATTAATAATTATTTGACTTTTTGGTAATTCTTCATCAAAAATTTCATTATAAATCTTTTTTAAATCAGTATCTTCATAAAAATAAGTTTTTTTAATTAAAACTCTATTTAATCCATCTAATAATATTTTTTTATTTTCAAATAAACTTTTTGGTTCATCAAATTTAATTTTTTGACTTTTAATATTTGAAATTAAACCTGTAGAAGAAGCAAATTTTTCACAAAAAAGAATTTGAAATAAACAAGAATTATAAGATTCATTTCCAAAAGAAATTTTTAATTTATCTAAAAATTTATTTTGTGATTCAATTATTTGAATATCAGACATCCAAATTTCATTTGATTCATAAAATAAAGTTTGTTTTGAATTCAATAAAACTAATGGAATTTGAATTCCAATAAGATTTTCTTCAAAATTAAATGAGTTTAAATTATCACAACTTAATTTTATTATTATTCCATTATTATTATCTTTTAATTTTCCTATTGTATAATTAAATATTTCACTTGGTCTATTTATAAAATAATATTTTAAAGGGAAAATATTTTCATCATATTCAAAAACTTTTTTTATATCATCTATATATGAAATTATTTGATTTATATTTGCTGTTTTAATTTTTGGTTTTTTTTTTTCATTTACATTTAATTTTGAAATATTTACAATACCAAAAGTTTTTTTATATAAAGTTTGAAAATATGATAAATTTGTAAATAAATTGATAATTTTAATTATTCCAGGAACAATATTAATTAATATTTTATTAGAATAAAAATCACAAATTATATTAGGTAAAAAATGAATATTTTCCCATCTTGATTTAATTATATCAATTATTAAATCAGTTTCTAATAAAGATTCTTTCATATCAATTGTTGCAATAATTTTTTGAATATTAATTGAAGTTTTATTTAATAAAGTTAATATTGAATAAGGATCAAAAATATTTTGATTATATTGAATATTAATTTTATTATTTTTTGATATAGGAAAATCTGTTAATTCTTCATTGTTAATTGATATATTTTTCAATGAAATATTTAATATTGAACATATTCCAGTTGATATAAAAAATATTTTATCAAAAATATGAATAGATAAAGAATTTAATTTAATTAATAATTGTATTTTTTCTTTTTTTTTTTTATCATTTTTATATTTAGTTTTTTCTATATAAACAGGTTCATTTATAATTCTTTCATTTTCTCTATTATTAAATATTATTTCTTCATCAAAATTTTCAATATCTTTTTGAAAAATATAAAAAAAATCTTTTTTTAAATTCATATAACAATCATATAAATCCATATAAGATGCCTTTAAATCATCATATAAATCTCCAGAACAAACATAATTAGATTTTTTAAAATTATCTAAAATTGAAGGAATAAAAACAGATAATTCTGCTAAAGTTTCATTTGATAAATTAAAAGATATTTTTCTATCAATTGATAAATTTAAATAATTAGTATCATAATTATTAATCGGGATTAAACCAATTTTATTAAATGATAAATTTAATACATTATTATTATCTTTACATACATAACCTTTTTTCATTATATTTGAATAATGACTTAAATTACGAAAAAAATGTTCAAATGCTTTATTTTCTATATAAAAATATGGCATTAAAGGAGAAAAAATATATTGTATAATTGTTAAATTTATTAATTTAAATAATGTAATTATATCTTCTTCCATTTGATTTAAAAGAAATTTTGATATGTTATTATTATTTAAATTTGTTGAATTATTATTTGATGGATTATTTTCTTGAATTTTACTTAAATTTATACTTTGAATTGAATTTTCTAAATTATTATTTTTTTTTTTTTCAGGATTAAAATAATAAATGATTTTTTCACATAATCTCAAAATAAAACTTGATTTAAAATTAGATTCATCTGGTGTTAATAAATATTTAATTGTATCTGGTTCATCTTTTAAAATTTCTTTTATTAATTCAATTAATTTATTCAATAAATTTTTTTGAAATAAATATTTACAGAAAATACTACTATAAAATTCAAATAATAAAGAAGGATTTTTTTTATCAGGTTTAATATAAGAAACACTATTTTTAAATTGATAAGAAACTTCACTTAAAAATTTTTTTTCTTCAGGTAAAAAATTTTCAGTTAAAATTTTATCTCTAATTTTATCATCATTAATAGCATCTAATAAATAATTAATAATAATACCATCAAAAGCTTCTTGTTCATTATTAAAAGGATAATTTTCAATTTTAAAATTTTCATCATATTTCTTTGAAGAAATATCTTTTAATAAAGAAGCATTATCAACATTTGCAATAGTAAAACAAAAATTATGATCTAAAATATTTAAAGTTAAAATTTGAGCATCTAATTTAAATCCATTACTTCTTTTTAATATCATTTGAATTGAAATATTTGTAAAAATTATAGAAATCATAATTTTTTTTAAAGTTTTTTTTGATAATTCATCTTGTAAATTTCCAAATAAATAATGTATTTTTTTTAAAGGAATAAAATTACTACTATTTACTTTAGTTAAACTTCTCAATTGTGAAATATTAGGAGGATATTTAGAAGGAAAATTTTGATTTTTTACTAATTCTGGAAAATTATTTGTTTGAGATGGTTGAATTTTATTTTTAATATTTGAATGTAAATTTGATAATTTTTTACCTAAAATATCAATTGAAATATCACTAAATTCATCTTCACTTGATTTATTTTTATTTATTATTTTTGCATTATCATTTAAATGAAATTTATTTTGTATTTGTTTATTTGCTAAAAATTTTATTTCTTCCATTATTGCATCTTTTAAACAATTTGAACCATTGTTTAAATTATCTGTTTCTAATAAATTTATCCATTCAAATATATGTAAATTTTTCTGTTTTGTAAAATCTGATTTCATTTCATTAAAATATGAATTTGCATTATCATAAAACATTTGATGATAATATTTCATTTGTTTAAATAATTCATTTTTATTTACAAATTTATTTTTTAGTTTTCTTATTAAATTGATTATTATTAAATTGATATTTATATTTAATTTTATTATAGTATCTGATGGTTCTCCTTTTATAAAATTTAATATAATTTCATCTTTTTCTATTTTTTGTTTTATTTTTTCTTCTTTTTTCTTTATTGATTTTCTAAAAGATAACCATTGATTTAAACTATATTTATAATAAGGAAAAATATTTTCAATTCCATTAATATTATTTTTATTTTCTTTAAGTAAAATATTAAAAATATATTCTCTACAATGTAAAATATTTTCAATAGACATTTTATCTTCCATTTTTTTTAATTCTTCAATTTCTTTATTTGTTTGTTTACCAAATAAAAATTGTCTTGATTTATAATATTGAGTATATCTTTCAATATTAATAGCATCTTTAAACCAATAAGAATCAGTATTTTTATTTTGTTTTTTTCTATATTCTTGTCTTAAACTTTTATATGCAAATCTTAACATTTCAACTCCATCTTGATAAGTTAATATTTTATCAATATCAGGTCTATAAATCCAATATTTTTTAATTTTATCAGTTTTTGAAAAATAATCAAGAAAATTAACTAAAAATAAAATTTTTTCTTTTGAAATATTTAATATAATAGGTTCATTAATATCAATAAAAATTTCATTTTTTTTTATTATTGGTTCACCAATTCCAGGTTTATAATTATCTAAAAAATGATTTAAAGTAATATTAAAATTTAAAGGTTGTAAAAAAGGATCTGGAGCATTTATTGATTCATAATCATCATCTGCAGAATGTTTATATATATTTAAAGTTAATTTTTGTATTTTTATTTCTCTTGAAATTTTTGTTATTTGTTTATTTTGATATTCTTCATTATTTATATATTGACCAGAGTAAATTTCTGCTATTTTAAATTCTAATTTTTTAATTTGTTTTTTATCTGTTGTTTCACTATTATGTCTATTATCAACTATTACAAATCTTAAAAATTTTATTGTTATTTTTAATTCTGATAATGATTTATATAAAAAATTTTCAATAAATGTATTATTTTCTTTTTTTTTTGTATGTTTAAATATTTGTTGATGTATTGCTTCCCATTTTGCTAATAAATGTTTTTTAATACTTATTGAATCATTTTGATAAGTTTTTGTTAAGTAATTTGATGTAACTTCAATTTTAATTCCTGTTATTTCTAATTCCATTTGTGATAAAGTTATTAAATTTTCTATTGATAATTTTATTTCTGTTACTTTTCCTACATTTAATTCTAATGGTATTCCTAATTTTTTTAATAAATCTTTTCTTAATTCTAATTCTTTTATATAAAATACTGTTGCTTTTTGATGAAATAATATTTTAAAATCAATATTTTCAAAGAAAGGTGAAAGTAATTTATTTATATATGACATTATAATATTCGAATTATGTTTTGATTGAATTATTTCCATATTTTTTTTTTTTTTTAGAAAATTATTCTATTTTTATTTCAATATTTAAAAATTTTATTTATCAAAAAAAAAAAAATTAAATAATATTGATTTAAAAAAATTATAATTTCTCATTTTTTATGTCTAGTATATTCTTCATAAACAATATCTTTATTAATAGGAGTAACATCTTTTCTTTTATAACCTTGTTTATATGGAGAATATGTCATTGGACTATATCCAGTTTGTGATATTGAACATCCTAAATTACAAGCCCAACAACTTCCATCTTTAAAATTATTTGAATTATCTTCATCTGAATCATTTTTATCTAAATTTTCATTTTTAATTTTATTTATATAATTTTCGTCATTGAAAAATTCATAATCTTTATAATTATACTTAGTATTATAATTATTATTATCATTTAAATTATTTTCATTATATAAATTATTGTTTTCATTATTATTATTATTATTACTATTATTATTATTATTAATATTATAATTAGAATAATAATTGTAATTTAAATTTTTATTTGGGGAAAAATTTGAATTAAATGAATTAATATCTGATTTTTGTAAAGGACCAATTGGTTTATTTAAAGGATTTAATAAATCATTTTTAATATCATCTTTAATACTTTGAGGAATATTATTTGAAATCCCATTAATATGATTTATTCTTCTTAAATTTTCTAATTCTTCATCATCTATTCCTTTATTTAAATAATCATTTTTAATTTCTGAAGGTTTAATTTTTGAAAATGATTTTGCTTTGTATAATCTTCCTTTTCTAATTCTATGAATTTGAGGACTTGTAAAATTAATATTTAAACTTTCATTTTGTTGGATAAATGGATTTTTTACTTGATTTATAGGATAAAAAGAATTAATAGATTGATTTATATTATCTTCTGAAAATTTTTTTGAAATATTATTATTAAAATCTTTATTTAAATTTTCAATATTTAAATCATTAATTAAATTAATATATTTATCAATTACATTTTTAAATTCAAATGGTTTATTTAAATAATAATTCATATCTTCAATTTTATTATTTTTTCCATCAAATTTATTTGATATTGTATTTAATAATTTAAAAAATTGTTCAATCATATCTAAATAATTTATTATATTATCTCTTAATAAATCTTCATTTATTGGTTTTATATTATTTAATTCTTCATTTTCTTTTTTTATTTGTTCCAATTGTTTAATATAATCTTTTTTTTGACAATTTTCATTTTTTAATTTTTCATATTCTTCTTTATCCTTAATATATTTTTTTTGTAAATCTTTAAATTCTTGACATATATCAAATAATCTTTTATTTGTTTCCATTAATTGATTTTGACATTCACAAAAATTTTGATTACATTGTTTGTGACAATTACAACAACAAGGAATAATAATATTATTTTTTTTGGGAATAATTACATTATTATTATTTATATTATTTAAATTGGAATTATTATTTGATAAATCATTTGTTGTATCAATTTCTTGATTATAATTATTATTAATTTTATTATTTAATTCTTTTGGAATTTTTTTTTCTATTTTTGTAAAATCTTGCTTTTTCATTTATTTTAATTTTTTTTTAATAATTAAATTTGATTGAAATATTTTTAGAATTATTTTTTATATTTTGTATTTATTCATTATTTTTATTTTTTGATTCAAAATAATATAATAAAAATTAAAAAAATAAATAAAAATCTTAATAATTAATATCTAAATTAATATTTTATTTGTCACTTCACTTAAACATTTATTATATAAATATAATCTAAGATTTTAGAGAAAAATATCATTTATAATTTTTACAAAGCACAAATATGGAATATTTATAATCAATAAATTACAATAAACCAATATAAATGATAATAATCTATGATAAATAGTTAAAATTAAATTATTTTTTTATTTTATT
>Ga0256407_10003899_pt1 | contig 25719 bp, 20 predicted proteins | sample RumenRJG_04DNA_FD_193489 | JGI IMG/M metagenome (GOLD analysis project Ga0256407, IMG submission 193489) | Bovine rumen microbial communities from Lethbridge, Alberta, Canada - RJG_04 | ecosystem: Host-associated > Mammals > Digestive system > Stomach > Rumen | place: Canada: Alberta... | reverse complement strand
ATATAGCTAATTTTCACGCAGTCTTTAAACATGTAGCTCATATCTACGACGTTGTGTGTTTTTATTTTTTCGAGGTTTATTTGCTCGAGGCTTTCACACCCCTCGAACGCTCGAGACATGGTAGTGACTTGCTCAGTGTTGAATTTGTTCGTGATTAGCGACTGGAGACTTTGACAATTTAAAAATATGGTTTTTATAGAGGTGACATATTGTGTGTCTAGGCCATCTAAGTTAGTATATTTGAGGTTTCGACAATTTGCAAACATTCCCTCCATAGTTGTGAGTTTCTCGCTTCCTTCCTGTAAAAAAGTTATGCTCTCGATTTTGGTTAAACCTTTAAATATGCTTTCAGTGTTAACATATAATTTTTTGCATGAGAGATTACAGTCGTCGGAGTTTATTTTCATAACAAAAAATGTTTTGTCGTCGTCAATGGCGTACCAGAAGAAATCTACTCCTTCTTTCAACCCCAGCGACAGTAATCTGCTGTGCATTTCCTCTTTAAAATTGCTACTTGGACAAACAACAGAATGGTTTTTCTTGTAACAGTTATCTACAAACGCTGGTTTTTTACCCCACAAAGAAGTAATTTCGCGCTCGATAGAGTCATTTTCTGGTACACACATTTGGTTTAAGTTATAACATTGCGATATGATGTTGTTTTTGCTTGTGGCTTGTGTTAGAGTAAAACCTGGTATTGATATATCTGTAATCTTACTGCACCCTGCAAACATACTATTTACTGTTGTCACTGAGTCGGTATTCCAATATAAATTTATATCTACTATTTCGCTGCAGTTAGCAAACATCTCGTTCATGTTCGCCACGTTTCTGACGTTCCAGTTTTTGATTTGAGGGATAGTTTTTAATTGTATACAGTTTTTAAACATACACTCCATGTTTTTACATGAGAATGTATTCCAGTTATTTAGTCCATATATGTCGTTCATTTTTTCACAGCCATAAAACATAAAGCTCATGTTGTTGACGTTTTGGGTGTCGAAGTTGGACAAGTCTACATTCGTCAATGCTTTGCAGTTTGTGAACATGCCACCGAGGTTTTTAGTTTTGGAAGTGTTGAAGAATGTCAGGTCGAGGTTTTGTAACGAATAGCAGTCGTAGAAGAGATATACCATGTCGACGACGTTGGCAGTATTAAAATTTTTATTCCAAAATATGCTTTTAAGGCTTTGGCATTCTTTAAACATGCTGCTGATATTAGTAACGTTGCTAGTCTGGAAAGAAGTTAAATCCAAATAAATCACGCTTTTACACCCTTCAAACATCCCCGCCATATTAGTAACTTTGGAAGTGTTAAATAAGGATAAATTTATATAGCTAATTTTCACGCAGTCTTTAAACATGTAGCTCATATCTACGACGTTGTGTGTTTTTATTTTTTCGAGGTTTATTTGCTCGAGGCTTTCACACCCCTCGAACGCTCGAGACATGGTAGTGATATTACCACTTAATTCCCATTTTATATTTATATTTTTAATTTTTTCACAATTTAAAAATGCAGAAGACATGTTTACGACGTTGGATATATCGGCTATACTCATGTCTACATATATAAGGTTTCGACAATTTGCAAACATTCCCTCCATAGTTGTGAGTTTCTCGCTTCCTTCCTGTATTAATTTTATAGAGAATAGATTTTTTAACCCTACGTTATTATGACTAAATACATTTTTAGGGTCTTTTATAATCAAAAAACAAGATCTATTTATGTTTTTATTACTGTCTTTTTTAAGTTGCTTTATAAAATATCTCATTCTTTTTTCACCTACTAATTTTTCTAAATCTGAAGGATATTGAGTTGGTATTTTTAATAAAAGTTCTTTAGGATTTAAAAAATCATTTAAACTGAAGATGTAATATCCATCATATTTTTTGTCAGATACCTGGTTGTCAAAAAAGAAATCTTCATTTTCTTTATATCCTATTTCTTTGAATCTTTCTACGAGTTCTTTTTTTATTTCTCCGTCAAAACATTTTTCTTCTACGTTATCATCTTTTTTTTTATCGTTACTTTGGCTTTCGTATTTAGATAGAAAATATATAAGTATGAAAATCCCAGTTGATAACATCCCAGCGGCAAGAACTAAAAAAATAATTCTGCACGGTATACAACAGCAGTAACAATATGTATTTATACTTCTATTGTCTTGCATGTAAGCTGCCCTGAAAGAGTTTAAGTCGAAATCTTCTATTGGTAGATCGTCTTGTTCTAATGATGCGTGTTGAGGATCTAAGTCTACTTGTATCCCATTCTCTTCTTCTTTTTTATATTGTTCTTGATTGTGGATTTTGTCAGTTATTTTTCTGTCAGTGGAGCCTTCATTTTCATATTGATCATCATTTTTTTTTGTTATATTACCGTTTAGTGATTTGCCTATTCCATTTTTTCTTTCTTCCACGTTTTGGCTACTATTTATTGCGTCATCTATATATTCAATAACGCTAATATCTTCTAGCATTGCTTTAATTTTATAGTTATTATTTGAACATAACAACAGCATTAACATAACTTTTATGCTTACGGATAGCATATTATAACGATTTTTTAATAACATACACTTTGATTTTAACATCTATTTATTATATAAAAAATAAAAATAGTAAAAATATAATATTTTTTTATAAAATAAAAATGTAGGCATATTTCTTATGCGACAGAAAAAAAAAATATTGTTTACTCTTTTTAAGCGTTTAGCTATCTTGTTTTTTTTGATATTCTTCGTTGGGGTTATTTATAAATATTTTTATCAACGACAGTATAAAGATATAAGTTCAGATAAAACAGAAATTTTGGAAATAACAGATGGTGATGTTTCTATAGAAGGTGATGAAAGTGATTTCTCTACAGAAGATAATGAAAGCGATTTTGCTACAGAAGATAATGAAAGCAATTCTTCATTATTGAATGGCAACGTAGTGGATAATGATAAAAAAGATATTAAAACAGTATTAGAAGATATAAATAAGATAAATAACAATATTTTTTTACTAAAACAAGATTTTGAGATATATAAAAAATCCCCACATTATGATATAAAAAGTTTAAATGATGATATAAAAAGTTTAAATGAGAAGGTTAAATTATTACAAAGGAATATAGATGTATTACATAATAATTATGTTAATTTAAGTAATAAAATAGATTTATTACCTCAGAATGACAGTCCTGAGAGAAATGATGTTCTACAACAAGATTTGTTTTTTGGTGGAATGTGTTTTTTCTTTTACTTAGCTTTGTTGTTACCTCAAACTTGTATAACATATTTATATCCTAAATTAAAGCACTTACCATTTATAGGAGATATGTTTAGTAGAGCTATGTTAGTTTCTCATTACCAGGCACATAGCACATCTGAAAATAATTTAGTAGATGTTTTATGTAGTTCAAAAAATAATGCACAATCTGTTATGCATAGGACATGGTTAGATTTACATTTCTTTTTAGTATCAAGAGATCACATATTGTCTTTTTCTCCACTAGTAGTATTTAATAGTTATGATAAATATTCTGGCCTTGAACTCGTTGGTAATTGCTCTAGGTTGGAAGTTGGTTGTTTACCTTTGCGTTGGATTTGGAGACCTTTTTGGCATTTAAGTTTTATAAAATTTGAGACAAAATTCATTGATGTAATGTTTCGATATTTAATGAATATTTTTTCTTTTTCTTTCGGATTAGGAATGTTCTTAGTAAAACATAATAGACATTACTTTGATAACAATAATTTAGAATTGCGAAAAAATAATGTTAACAACAAAGAAGTGGAATCGAAAATAGAACAATTTGAACAAATAAATATAAATTGTGGTAGTGATAATAAGAATACAACTAAAATTTCAGAGGTTTTTGATAAATGTAAACAACAAAAGTTAGAATATAAAAAAAACGAAATAAATGGAGGTCAGTTTTTTAATTCGTATAATAGACAATTTTTGCAAACATCATTAATAGATTTTTCAAAAAATAAGAATAATAAGCCTGATTTTCAATGTGATTGCTTGTTACATATCGGTGTTAATATACATTTTTTATCCTTTATGTTGTCATTTTTTCTAAATTTTAAACTTAAAAAGGTTATTGCTAATTTGCTAGATAAAAAAACTACCAATACGGATAATGCAAATATGAAGAGTAATTTTTCTCTACAAGAATACATTATGGGCAATATTATGTGTTTTTCTATTAATTTGTCAAAAATATTTTTTTAAAAGAATAAAAAAATATGAAAAAGGTGGTATATATTTTTATATACGTTATATGCCTAAGATTGGTAAATTGAAAGTTAGTGTGCCTAGTAGTGTTAAGGTTGATATAAAAGATGATAACACTGTTGTAGTGTCTGGTCCTTGTGGGGTTTTAAATTATTCTTTTTCTAGGTTTATAAAATTTACTAGTGACAATGATGGGATATCTGTATCAGTAAATGAATCTAATATAGACGATATTAGCAAAGGTGAGGCTTATAGAGGATTATATAGGGCATTATTGCTTAATATGATTCTTGGTGTAACGGAGAAATTTACAAAAAAATTAGAAATAATTGGTGTAGGATATAAGGCTACGATGTTAAACCCACGTGCTATTGAATTTGATTTAGGGTATTCGCATAAGATTATATTTTGTTTGCCTGAAGGTATAAATTGTAACATCGAGATGGAAAAAGGTAAAAATATTATTGTTGCGATTACAGGTATTGACAAATATCTTGTTGGGCAAGTGGCAGCAAACATACGTTTTCTACGTCCTGTAGAACCATATAAAGGTAAAGGTGTGAGGTATTATGGCGAAGTTGTAAAAATAAAAGCAGGTAAAGCTGTAACGAAATAATTATGGTAATTGTAGATAAGAAAAAGAAGATTAAGAAGCGTACTAGACAAATTGGAACGTCTACTTGTCCGCGTGTTGTTGTTAGCAAGAGTAACACAGCTATTTATTGTCAATTAATAGACGATAGTGTTGAGAAAGGAGGCAAAGTGTTAGCATTTTGTTCTTCTAAACAATTGAACAGTAGCAAAAAGAATTGCAATATTACTTCAGCGAAGATTGTTGGGGAAAATATGGGTAAAAAAATTGCAGGACTAGGTTACAAGTCTATAGTATTTGATAGGTCTTCTTATGTTTACCATGGCAAAGTTGCTGCCTTAGCAGAAGGGATAAGGTCTCAAAATATAAAATTTTAAATTATGATGCAAAAGGTTATTAAAAAAAATGAGGTGTTGAATTTAGAAAAGAAAGTTGTCGATATTAATAGGGTGATTAAAGTTGTTGAAGGTGGTCGTAAATTCCGTATCTCGGCACTTGTTGTTGTTGGCGATGGAGCTGGTATTATAGGGTATGGGATAGGGAAAAGCAATGAGGTGGCTGATGCTGTGCAAAAAGCAGAGAATAATGCCAAAAAAAAACTTATAAAGATACCATTATTACATAAGACAATACCTCATGAAGTATATGGTTATTATGATGGGAGTTATGTTTTTTTAAAACCTGCTACTCAGGGTACGGGTGTGAAGGCAGGAGGTGTAACTAGGATTGTATGTGAATTAAGTGGTATAGAGAATGTTTTATCAAAGAATTTTAGACGTAATAGTAAACATAATAGCTTGAAGGCTACATTTTGTGCATTGAAACAGTTACGTGATCCGATATCAATATCTAAATTGCGTGGTGTACCTTTAAGTAAAGTTTTTAATGGTTGAATATAAAGGTGATTTTTTATGAGTAAAATTTATTTGCATAATTTGCAATGTGCTTGTGGTTCTGTGAAAAGTAAAACTCGTGTTGGACGGGGGCATGGTGCGGGAAAAGGTGAAACTGCAGGAAAAGGTAAAAATGGTAATCAGCAACGTAGCGGGTTTAAATACAAATGGGGGTTTGAGGGAGGACAAACACCTTTATATAAACGTTTACCTATTGTACATCATATAAATAATTTTAGACAGAAACGTGTGACAGTGACTACAGATATGTTGAAGGTTTTATTTTCAAGAGATATTAAAACTATAACAAAAGATGTTTTAGTGGAATATAGGATAATTAAAAAAAATGATAGATACAAAATTGTAGCTGGTGATTATTCTCCTTCTTGGGACGGGATAGAAATATATGCTGATGGTTTTTCCGCTAAGGTAAAGGATAATATTGCTTCTAATGGTGGAAAGTGGTTTATTAATAAGGTAACAACAAAAAAATAATTTATCATGATTGGTAGTGTTTTATTTTTTAACTTTATAAAATCTAAAGAGTTTCGTAATAAGGCTTTTGTTACGTTTTTTTATTTGTTATTATTTCGTTTAGGTAGTTTTATAACGTTGCCTGGTATAGATATTAGCAAGGTAAAAGCTGGTACTGATTCTGGGATATTTTCTATCTTAGATATATTTTTAAGAGAATTTTTTTCACATTTATCTGTTTTTGGCCTTGGAGTTATGCCATATATTAGCGCTAGTATCATTATAAACTTGGCTAGTTTATTATTCGCTTCTTTAAATAAGAAAAATAAAGATGGTGCTTCAGGACATTTTTACATAAAGCGTTTAACAAAGTATTTAACAGTTGTTATATCAGTTATACATAGTATAGCATTGTTATCGTATAGCGTAGAAGATGCAATATTGCTTATAGATAAGCGATTATTTGTTTTTGTTAGTGTTTTTTTATTAACAGCTGGGTCATTAGCATGTATTTGGATAGGTGAGAGGATAACAGATTATGGTTTAGGAGGTAACGGTATTTCATTGTTAATTTTAGTAGGTATTGTTTCGTCTTTACCTAGGGATATATATTATGAATATAATTATATAGAGCAAAATGTAGTTCATTTAATTTTTGAAATATTGTTGCTGTTTTGTGTTATAATAATAATGATATATTTGTATTATGTTAAAAGGTGTATTACTACTTATATAGTCTCTGGTGATATATCTTATGAGAATTTTTTATCTAACAATGAGAGGTTAGCTTTACCCTTGTTAGCTTCTAGTGCTATGCCTATAATTTTTGCTCAGGTGTTTTTGTTCTTTTTAGCTTTTATATTTAAGTTTTTAAGGGAATATATAAGTTTAGCAGGGGATATATATGATATCTTACTTAATAATATGTCGTATAAGTATTGTATTATATTGTCTATATTAATAGTGTTGTTTAATTATTTCAACATTTCTATTAATTTTAACTCTAAGAATATAGCCCATAATTTGCAAAATGGTAATTTTATAGTTTCTGGTCATCGACCAGGCACCCCTACGGCAGAATATATAGAGAGTATTTTGGAATACTTATTGTTATTCTCTTCTGTAATATTAGTTATATTGTCTATTTTACCTGTTGTAGTACATAATTTTGGGGTAAGTAAGGAATTAAGTAAGTTCTATGGTGGGACTTCTATGTTAATAGCTATACCTGTTGTTTTGGAGTTTTGGTATTATCTAAACAATGAATGGAATCTTTATTGCCAAGATAAATATTAATACTGTTGATATGTTTAAATTTATATATATATAATTAATATATGATATTATCTTTTTTAAGAAAAAATTATAAAGTTGTAGTTTTTGTTTTTTCCACGATATTCGTTGCTTTTGTCGGACAGGAGGTATTCGCTATATATATATATAGAAGAGCAGATAATGAGGATCTAAAAACTGTTTTTACAATTAACGGTAAAAATATTTCATTGAAAGAATTTAATAATACCAGTAGCATGTATGAGGATAGTATGCGTAGGCAATATGGACTTGGTAAAAATGTAAAACTTATTGTTGATACTACTAAAATATGTGCTGATTCTATTATTACTTCACAAGTGTATGATAGCATTGCTAAGAATTTAAATTTTATTGTATGTCCTGCTGAAGCTAATAGTTTATTAAAAGAAAATTTATATGAACGTGATGATGCTCATGTGACAGAAAAGGAACGTAAAAAAAACATAGAAGAAGTAACCAATAGAATTACAGAGATACAACAGTCTGACGCGATGAAAGATTCTTTTATGTATGTTGTGCAAAAATCTACTGAAAGTAAAAACCAACAGAAAGTTGAGAAAGTTTTTGACAGTATGTACCTGTATAATGATTTAGACTGTGAAAATGATTGGATGCAATCTAACGCTAAAATGGATTTAGAGTATTTGTACGTACCTTCAACATTTATTGATCAACAAATAGAGAAAAAAAATATTTCATTTGAAGATATAAACCCTGATGATGTTGCCATTAATGAATACATAAAAGAGCATGGTTATGATTACAAAAAAAAAGAAAGGTATAGAATATATTATTTTTTATATGATTACGAATTAAGTGAAGATGATATAAAAGCTAATATGATCAAAGTTGAGGAATTAGCGGATAGGTTTAAACGTACAGACTTTAATGAAAGATTTATTGGTATGTATAGTAATAAAAATAAGGATTCTAGTGGAAAGAAAAACATAGATACTTTTGACTTTGATAGTTTACCAGATACGATCAAATCAGCGGAAAAAATAGATGTCGGAGAGGTTTTTTATGACATAGCAAAAACTTCTGCAGATATGAATATGATTTATAAGGTCACAGATGTTATATCTGACAATAGTGAAACAAAGAAATATACAATTGCATCTGTATATTTGAAGCCGTATATTAGTGATGCTACAAAAGATAATATGTTAAAGGCCGTATCAGGCAATGTACAAACTATAACTGAACCAGAAGATATGAAGACAATTAGCGGATCAGAGGGGCGTACTTTATATGATAAGGTTTTTGAGCCAGATAGTAAATCTATTGATAATATTGAAGGAGGTAGAAGTTTTATAATAGAAATAAACAAGAAATGTGGTGATAAATATGGAGAAAAATGTATTCTAAGGTTAGAACCACGTAAACAAGAAAATAATATCTTATTTGGTTTTATTGTTGAACACATTGCAAATGGAACGGTAAAAATAGATGATAACGAAGACAAAGTTATGGAAAACATAAAAAAAGATATTGTGAATATTAATAAATCTAATCTTATTTTAGATTCATTACGTGCTAGTGGTGTGCTAAATTTACCATTTGATTATATAAAGGATAAAATTGAAAGTAAAGATGGCAAAAATGAAATAAAAGAAGATTGTATACAATACAATTGTGATACTGTTGACCTTAGTCATTTAAGATTAAAAGGTTATGGTTTGTGTCATGTTAAATTTTTAGCTTTATTAGAAGAAGGTGATGATACTGGTTTTATAAGAATGAATAATGGGGTAATAAGAATACGTGTTAAAAAACGTTATGACATAAGAAAGAGAAAGGATATAAGTAAGGATTTTTATGAAAAACAAAAAGAAACACATAAAAAGGATAATTCTTTAACTGCCGAACAATTTACAGAAATTTTTAATGTAGAAAATAAGTTAAATAATTATATATAATATTATACTTATGGTAAAGAAGAGTAAAGAAAATAGAATTCATATTGTTTTAGAATGTTCTGAACAAAAAGATAGTAGTGTTAGTGGTATTTCACGATATACTACTGTGAAGAATAGGAAGAATTCACCAGAAAGGTTAGAGTTAAAAAAATTTAATCCTTATCTTAAGAGGTATACAATACACAAAGAAATAAAGTAAAAGTTTTATGGCAAAAAAAGTTGTAGCTACATTATCTAGTGGCGAAAAAAGAAATATGGTAAGATTTATATATCCTGTTTTTTCAAATAAAAAAAATAGTTACTCTTTTAAGAGTATGATTATGGCATATGATAAATGTGTTGAGAAAATAAAGAGTATATAGTGATCTGTTACATATAATAATTGTTAGAGATTTATTTACATACTGTTGTATGTAGTATTTTTGTTTGCGGTTAGGAATATTTTTTGCTATAATAGTTATCAATAGAGTGATTTTTATAATGAATTAATATAATATATTTTTATGGTTAAAAAGTGTAAATGCAATGTTAGTAAAGATAAGTGTTGTGCGTCTAAGGAAGATGAAAAAGTAGGTAATGTTGGTGCTAATTTGCAAAAAGATGTTGAGCAAGAGTTGACTGCATTAAAGGATCAACATGTTCGTTTACTAGCTGATTTTAATAATTATAAATCTTGGGTAGAAAAGAATAAAGTAGAATGGATGATGTCTTCGTCTCGACAAATAATATTAAATATTTTACCTATTGTTGATGAACTGGAACGTGTCGTGAAGACTTTTGGCAATGATACTTCTAATGTTTGTAAAAATGTAACTATTGTGTTAAATCATTTTACCAAGATTTTAAGTCGTTATGGTGTAAAAAAGATAGATGTAAAGGTGGGAGATGTTTTTAATGAAGAATATCATGAAGCCATAGAGAGGCGTGCTGTTGAAAAAAAAGAAGATGATAGTAAAATTGTGGAAGTGCTTGTAGAGGGATATACGTTACATGATAAGATTATTCGTTATACACAAGTTGTAGTTAGCTATTGTAAGAATTAAATATAGTTAATATAAGATATGTCTAGCAAAGAAGATTATTATCAGATTTTAGGTGTTGATAAAAATGTAACACAGGAAGAATTGAAGAAGAAGTATAAGAAATTAGTATTGCAATATCACCCTGATCGTAATCCTGGAAATAAAGATGCTGAGGAGAAATTCAAAATTATAAATGAAGCATATGGTGTTCTTAGCGATCCAGAGAAGCGACGGCGTTATGATCAGTTTGGAGCTGATGGGAATAGCTCTAGTGGGTTTAGTAGTAATTTTGGGGGTTTTAACGCTGAAGATATTTTTAATAGTGTATTTGGGAATGATGGCTTTGAAGGGTTTTTTGGTAACTTCACAAATCGTAGTAGTAAAAAAAATAAAAAAAATAAGGGTGAAGATTTGAAAATATCAGTGAAGCTAACATTGCAAGAGATAGCAAATGGTGTAACAAAAAAACTTAAAATCCCACATTATATCCCTTGTGAATATTGTAAAGGTACTGGAGCGAAAGATACTAGCTCGATAGTAACGTGTACAAAATGTCAAGGAAGTGGTTATGTTACTAAAATAACGAAAACGTTTTTAGGACAGATGGCATCACAAAGTATTTGTGACATGTGTTATGGAAAAGGTAAAATTATAAAAGATAAATGTACATTTTGTAATGGTGATGGGAGAATTTATACTAATGATGGTATAGATATAAGTATCCCAGCTGGGTTACATGGTGGTATGCAAATGACAGTAAGAGGTGCAGGAAATTATCCCGTAAATGGTGGAGTAGCTGGGGATTTATTTGTAGAGGTGATAGAAGAATATAGTGATATTTTTAAAAGAGACAATTTAGATATATATGTGACATTGAATGTTAGTTTTATTGATGCTGTTTTGGGTACAGAAAAAGAAATTGATACTTTATATGGTAAGGTTAAGATTACGTTGTCACCTGGAACACAAAGTGGAGCGTTATTAAAACTCAAAAATAAAGGTTTACCAGATGTTAATGGGTATGGATGTGGATGTCAATATGTTTACGTACAAGTTTTTACTCCAATAAATCTTACAGAATCTGAAAGGAAGATTATAGAAAATTTGAGGATGTCTAGTAATTTCTCACCAAAAAAATATGATAATAATAGCAGTTGGTTTGAAAGATTTAAGAGATTTTTTTCTTCTTGATGAAGTTTTTGATGTATTTTTTTTGATTTATATATAATGAATAAAAAAACATATACAAGTAAGATAATATTGTTTAAATATGTAGTTTCTTACTTGTATACTTTGTGTAACCAATTCAATCTCCCATAATAGAGTTATTGTCGTCCTCCGTATTTTGAATTATTATTTCTTCTTTAACTTGAGGAACTTCTAAATTAATTTTTTGTGTTTTATTATTATTGAAAATCAATATACTCTTTTTGTTGTCTTCTAACTCTTTATAAACATTCTCCTCTGTGTTGTTTACATATTCAGAGATTGTATAGTTAGTTTGAGTAATATTAGTATTCTTGTCGATATGCAGTATATTCAATTTTGCATTGAATACATTGTTTATATCATCAAGATGTTTTTTTATCTTAATCATGTCATTATTGTTGTTACTATTTTTACAATATTGTAATAGATTTATGACTGATTGTTTTTCTGCTTGAATTTGTTCGAAATTAATTAGATAATAAGATTTTTTTTCTTTGTATTTGACCAATACTATTGATGGAATCTTATTTTTAAAAGCTATTAATATATTTTTTTCTGCCTCTATTTGAGATATTGTCATATCACATATATTTTTATATGTTTGATTATTTTTAAATAGATAAGCTAAAGAATCATTACTATCGGAACCTGTAGATCTTTTTAATATTGTATCCATGAAGTTTTCTATTGCTATATTTGAATTTGTGTTTTCATCTTTTTCTGCAGTTTTCACTAAGAAAAAATCACCTAATATTGTGCAACATAATTCTGCATGATTATATACTGTAATTATTAAATGTCGATATAATGCATTTTTTATACTTAAAACAAAAGGTTTAACAATTGTGTTTTTTTTCTGTAATTCTTGTAACTTTAATATTTTTAAGATCCCATTAAGTACTTTTTTTAAACTACTATAAGTTATATTTTTACTTAATGTATCCATTGATGCTTTTTCTTCTTGTAACTGACATTGTATTAGTAACAACATTAAAAGTTTGTAGCTTTTATTTAATATTGTTTCATTATCATTTTCAGGATTTTCATTGTTGAGGTTATCTGTGATAAGTTTAGTTAAGTCTTCTATTTTTATTTCTTTAAAGCCATTCCTAATATTATTATTTAAATTACTGATGATTGCTTCTTGAATGGAGTTTAAGTTTTCTGCTATAGAGTTTATTCCTCTTTCTATGTCTTCTACTGTTTTATTTTCTTCTTGTATTTTTCCATCTTCTTCTATTGTCGCATTATCTTTATTACTTTTACTTTTTTTTTTGTTTTTTGTTATTTCGTTTTTTTTATTTTGCAGCTCATTATATTTTTGCATATTAAGTACTATTTTGTTAAACAAATATACAGCATTTTGATCTTTTGTTTCCTTCAATATGTTATCTTCTGGTAATTTGTTTAATAGTTCCTTTATTTCTTCTTTTATGGTATCAGTATTGATACTATCCCTTTGATTGTTACTATCATTTAAATTATTTTCCATGTTCTTCAACAGATCAATATTAATGCTTTGAGAATTAGTATTAGTGATTTGTGTATCGTTGTCGTTAGATCCGAAAATACATCCTTCTTCGACAACCATATTAAAGGCATAAATAGGTATTAACATGGAAGCTAATATTATATTTTTATTTTTTTTTAGTATTTTTGTGTTCATAGTTAGTTAGCTATATCGCTATTTATATAATATTAAAATTTTACTATTTTTTATAAAAAGAAAAAATTTTTTTTACAAATTAAAAAATGTTAGCATCAAATTATATTATATAGATATATGTCAAACATAAAAGGTCGCATATTGCAGGTCATAGGGCCAGTGGTAGATGTTAAATATGAGGATAAACAATCTTTACCAAATATTTATGATGCTCTTGAGGTGCATGTAAATAAAAATAAAAAAATAATATTAGAGTGCCAAAAACATATAGGTGATGCTATTGTGCGTGCTATAGCCATGGATTCAACAGATGATCTTGTACGTAATATGGAAGTTGTGAATTTGAATAGTCCTATTTCTATGCCAGTTGGTGATAACATACGTGGTAGAGTATTTAATGTTATAGGGGAAGTTATAGATGGTTTAAAACAGCCTGAGTGTTTAGATAAAAAGTCCATACATCATCCTGCACCTGAGTTTAAGGATATATCTAATAATACTGAGATTTTATATACCGGAATTAAGGTTATTGATCTTTTGACTCCTTATGTTAAAGGTGGGAAAATAGGTCTATTTGGAGGAGCTGGTGTTGGGAAAACTGTGCTCATTATGGAGCTTATTGATAATATCGCAAAGACGTATTCAGGTTTATCAGTTTTTACTGGTGTTGGAGAACGTACAAGAGAAGGTAATGATTTATTACGTGAGATGATAGCTTCCGGAGTAATTGATTATGGCGAGGAATTTAAAGTGTCGATGAAAAAAGGTGAGTGGGATTTATCAAAGGTAGATTATGAAGCCTTGAAGAAATCTTATACTACTTTAGTTTTTGGACAAATGAATGAATCTCCAGGGGCGCGTATGCGTGTAGCATTAACGGGACTGACTGTAGCAGAATATTTCCGAGATAATTGTAAAAGTGGAAAAGGAAGAGATATATTACTTTTTATTGATAACATTTTCCGTTTTACACAAGCAGGTGCTGAAGTGTCAGCTTTATTAGGACGAATTCCTTCTGCTGTTGGATATCAGCCAACATTGGCAACGGAAATGGGAATGTTGCAAGAAAGAATTACTTCTACAAAGTCAGGATCTATAACTTCTATCCAGGCAGTATATGTACCTGCTGATGATCTAACAGATCCTGCACCGGCTACTACTTTTACGCACCTTGATACTACTACTGTTTTGTCACGTAAGATAGCATCTATGGGTATTTATCCTTCTGTTGACCCTCTAGCTTCGAATTCAAAAATATTAAATCCTGATATTGTGCCACAAGAGCATTATGACACCGCACAAAAAGTAAAAAACATATTACAAAAATATAAAGAATTACAAGATATAATTGCTATTTTGGGTATAGATGAATTATCAGAAGAAGATAAAAAGATAGTTGCTAGAGCTAGAAAAGTACAACGTTTCTTATCACAGCCATTTTTTGTGGCAGAACAATTTACTGGGATAAAAGGTGTTAGAGTAAAAATAGAAGATACAATAAAAGGGTTTAATATGATAATAAACGGTGAGGTAGATGATATACCAGAAAGTAATTTTAATTTAATAGGGACTATCGATCAAGCTATAAATAAAAAATAAATACTGTAAAATTGTTTTACACCAGCATACAATATAAAGGATATATTAACGTGTATAGTATACAGGAAATGTAAAAGTGTACTTATGTTTTTTTTCGATATAAAGTCTACGATATAATTAATTTCACTTTTATTTAATTTTTATTTGACTTTTGTTTGTGTTCTAGTTTGCATTTTTCATATTCCTTTTCATCAAAAGACATATTATGCGACTTGATTATATCTTTTGCTATGTCAATTGGGAATCCATATGTATCTTGTATTTTAAATATTTCTGCACCGCTAATAATATCAACGCCGTTATTTTTATAATTTTCTATTAAAGATTTTATTTTTTTCTTCCCATCGTTTAAGACTTTTAAGAATGCATTTTCTTCTTTTAGAAGTATGTTTTTAATTTCCTCTACAGATACAATGTGGTCATATGTAGTAATAATATCTTTAAATTGTGCTATTACAATGTCGACAAATTGTGACAAAAATGGAGTATCAAAATGTAAAGTGTTAATACCATATTTTTGTGCTCTACGTATTAACATACGTATCACATATCCTTCTTGTACATTGCTAGGCTTTAGGCCTTCTACCATAGCCATTACTATAGTGCGTATATGGTCGCTTATAACACGAAATGCTATGTCTGTTTCCTTATCACTTCCTGTATATTTGCAATTTGTGATTTGTTCTAGTGTGTTTATATATTGATAAAATATGTCAGTATCATATGTAGAATTCTTTTTCTGTAATACCATAGCCAGCCTTTCTAATCCCATGCCAGTGTCTACAAATTTACTTTTTAGTGGCAATAAAATATTATTTTCGTTTCTTTCAAATTGTATAAATACTATATTCCATATTTCTATTACTTCTCTATGTCCTGTGTTTACTAACTTTATACCTGGTGTGATTGCTTTTTCTTTTTTCTCACGTAAGTCTATATGTATTTCTGTACATGGTCCGCAGGGACCTACATCTCCCATTTCCCAAAAATTATCTTTTTTAGAACAACAAAGAATATGATCCTTGGCAACTATTTTTGACCAGATATTATATGTCTCATTATCCATGGGGATATTGTCTTCTTCATCACCAGAAAAAACTGTGATGTATAAGTCTTCAATATTTAATTCATATTTTTTTGTCAATAGTTCCCAGGCATAATGTATAGCTTCTTCTTTAAAATAGTCATTTATAGACCAATTCCCCAACATCTCAAATAAAGTATGATGGTAACTATCTATTCCTACTTCATTTATGTCATTATGTTTTCCTGAGATACGTAAACATGGTTGACTATTGACGAGTTTTTTTTCGTCAATATTTTTTAACCCTAAAAATACATTTTTGAGTTGATTCATCCCAGCATTTGTAAACATTAATGTTTTGTCAGAAGTATTTACAAGATAGCTAGGCTTTAGATATTTATGATTTTTAGATTTGAAGAAGTTTATAAACGTTTCCCTGATACTAGCGCTATCCATAAAAATGTATATTTATTTTTATAAAATATTATATATAGTATAATGATATTATATTTTATAATTTATAGATGATATCTGGTAAAAAAGTAAATGAAAGAGAGGAATTTGAAGAAACCATATTACGATACTGTATAGACATTACAAATGTAGTTTTACTTAGTAAGTCTAATAATTTTTATATACATAGTGACATATGTAGTAAAATTTTTACTGTTTTATGTAAAAAAACTAAGAGCAATGTTTTATTATATGGTCCGGCAGGTGTTGGGAAAACTGCAATAGTAGAGTCATTAGCGTTTTTAATTGTTAGAAATCGTGTGCCATTTCAATTTTTGAATAAACGTATTTTAGCGTTAGATACTGCAAAACTTTTTGCTGGAGCAAAATATAGAGGCGACCTAGAAGAAAGGCTTAATTTAATTATTTCTGAAATAAAAAATAAAGGTAGGTATATTCTATTTATTGATGAGATACATAATATCTTTTCTCCTTATACTCATGGAGAATATAATGGATTAAATGTCGCCGATATTTTAAAACCGATTTTATCACGTGGTGATTTTAAATGTATAGGAGCGACTACAACAGAAGAGTATGATAGAATTTTTAAAAATGGAAATGATGCTTTATTACGTCGCTTTCATTGTATTAAAGTAGAAGAACCTACGGTAGAAACAACTATACAAATATTAAAATCTTCAAAAGAACATTATGAATTTTTTCATAATGTAAGATATACTGATGATATAATATCGAAATGTGTATATTTATCTCAAAAATATATTCCCAGTCGCAATTTACCAGATAAAGCTTTTGATATTTTAGATGAGATGGCGTCATTTGTAAGAATAAAAAATATGTTGCCAACAGAAGGAATGAAAGCTTTATTGAAAGAACTAGAGGGGAATAAAGTTAAAATGGAATCGGCGATTATAGACCATGATTATGCTAAAGCATTAAAATATAAAGCTATATGTCATGATTTAAATAATGATTTTATTACTGAGAAGAAACAATTTCTAAAAACACAAAAACCTTATACTATAAAAGAAGAAGAGTTATATCATGTTGTTTCTCAAATGGCGAATATAATGGAAGAACGTGTGGCAAGTAAAAATATAAAAAAGAAAGATACCATACTTAAATCGTTAACGAGTAAAGTTATAGGTAATGATATAGCAATAGAAAAATTATTAAACGTCATCAGTTATAGTTTTTGTAGGTTGTCAAAGTATACACAACATGTTAATGTTTTGTTTTTAGCTGGTGCAAAACATGTCGGAATTAGTACTATTTTAAAAATGATTGCCGATGTGTTATTTTATACAAAATGTAATTATATTGAGTATGACGTAAAAGATTTTTTTGAAAAGAAAATAAAACTTAGTATTGCAGAGAACGACATCATAGATTCTTTTTTACAACAGCTTAAAACTTTTATTGCGACGAATTATTTCGGAATTGTATATATAAACAACATTCATAATTTTGCTAAAAATTTAGTAACAGAAATATGTAATGAAATAATAGAAAAAAACGGTTTCACATATAACAACTATTTTATCAGTTGCAGTAATATTATATTCGTCTTTAATGTTTCTTTTTTAGAAGTTATTGATTACAAGTATTTAGATATATATAATAATACTGGTAAGGAATTAATAGAAAGTGACAGTACACCTAATTGGTTTTTTGATATCAAATATTTTAAGAATTTTTATGTCATGAATAACTCATTAGGAGGTGAAGAAATAATATTTCATGAATTAACGAAAGATAATTTTTTGAAAATAATTAATAACTACATTGTTGCATTTTGTGAGCAAATGAAAAATAAAGGTTTTAATTTTCAAATAAATGACTCTGTAACAGAGTTTTTATATGGCCTTTTAAAGGCTCCTGAAGATAAAAGTCAAAATATAAAATCATTATTATATTGTGTAGAAAAGTATTTATATAAAGCCTTGGTGGCGTTATTGCATAAATACGAAGACATTAATAAAAACTTTTGGGAATTAAATATAAATAAAAACAAAGATGGAGTTTGTTTTTTAAAAACGCAAATAAAAACTAATTAAACATTATATCTTATGCAGGGGAAAAGGTTTATATCTGGAGTACAATGTACTGGTAAATTGCATATTGGGAATATTCTCTCTGTTGTATTCCCAACTATAGAAATAGCAAAACATAACGACACATTGGTTTTTTTAGCGGATTTACATACTCTTACTACAATTAAAGACAAGAAACAATTACATGATAACATATTGCATAATACTGCTGTATGGCTAGCATGTGGTATGATAGATATAGATAATATTATTTTATATCGTCAATCAAGAATTAAAGGCATTTGTGAATTGATGTGGTGGCTAAATTGTCTTACGCCATATCCTATGTTAGCAAATGCTCATGCGTTTAAAGATAAAAGTAAGAACTTAAGTGATGTAAATATAGGGCTATTTGATTATCCCATACTAATGGCAGCAGATATTTTAATAATGAAAGCAGATTATGTTATTGTTGGACAAGATCAAAAGCAACATATAGAAATAACACGTGATATTGCAAAGAAATTTAATAGTACCTATGGGGATATTTTAACTATACCAAAAGAATATATACATGAAAACATAGGGTTAATACATGGAACAGATGGCAGAAAAATGAGTAAGTCGTACAATAATACCATTGATATATTTGCTACTGAAGAAGAATTACATAATAAGATATTCTCTATGAAAACTGATTCGAAGTCTTTTTCTGAGCAAAAAGATCCAAAAGAATGTAATGTGTTTAGAGTATATAGTATTATAGCAGAAAAATGTGATGTATTAGCTATGGAGGAAAAATATATTAACGGTAAAATAGGATACAAAGAAGCTAAGGAAGTGCTCTTAGATACTATATTGACAAAATATAAGCCTTTACGAGAGAGATTTAATAATTTAATTGTTGATAAAAAATATCTTAATGCAATATTAGAAAGAGGAGAAAAGAATGCACAAAAAATAACAGAAGAGGTGAAGAATTTTATAGTTGTAGAATAAGAAATATCATTAAATTACAACTATACTACCCTCTAAAATAACAATTTACACAAATAACGTTTATAATAATATGTGATTTTTATACTGTAATTCTGTTGAGTTGTTTGGCAATATGTATTTCTTCTTGTTTTAATTTATTTAGCTCCTCCAAAATAACTTCTATTCCTTCATTTGTGTTTTTATTTTTTAATTTCTCCTTTAGTATATTTATTTTTTTTTGTAATGAGCACAATTGTAAATTCAAAATGCTTTTTTTTATTGCCTCTGGTAAGTGTGTGGTCTCCTTACTTACCTCTATCTTCATTTTTTCATTCCAAGCATCACTTATGTCTATATTTTGTATTAGCATGGATATTATCGTTTCCTTTATCTTGTGGTCTTGTACTTGATTAATAAGATTGTTAACTGAAAACTTATTCCCTAAAATTAAATCTTGACATAGAGTCTTTATTATATCATAATCTTTATTTTGAAATACCATAGTAGCAATTTCTTGTTTTATAGTATTTTTTATGTCGCTGTTTTGTATAATAGCGTTATCGTAATAATTAATAATAAGACGTAAAAATTCATGTTCATACTGTTCTATAATGTTGGAGTTGGTATCATATCTTTTCATTGTAGCTTTTTCATTGTTGGTGATATCCGTCACTTGTGTGTTAAAACCTAACTTTTGTGATAGTTTTTGGAAACATAATCTTCTATAATATACGTCTTTTATATTCATAATTATATTTTTGATTTCATGTGCTATGCGGTTTTTAGAGATTAAATCATTATCATTTGTGAGGTTTTTATGTAATAAGAAACTAATGAAATCTTGTTCTTGAGAAGAAAAAAACGTTTTTATTTCTTCTGCTGTTTGTGTTTTTAGAAACTCATCAGGATCTTTCGCATTTTGTAATCTTATAACATTAACCATTAGCCCAGAAGATATAAGTTTTAATATAGCCCTTTCTGTTGCATTCTCACCTGCTAAATCAGAATCATATACTATCGTTACATTGTCGGTGATATTTTTTAATATAGCACTTTGGTCTTCAGTTAAGGATGTACCAGAAGAGGCTACAGTATTACAAAAACCATATTTGTACATAGTGATAACGTCCAAATATCCCTCTACAAGATAACATTTTTTTTTCTCACGTATATATTTTTTTGCTTGTGGTAAACCATAGAGTATTTTGCTTTTATGATATATGATGCTTTCTTGTGAGTTTATATATTTAGCCGTAGGAATATCACCTTTTTCGCTATTAGGTGTTTCTATATACCTTCCAGCAAAGCCTACGATCCTGCCTGTTATATCTTGGAGTGCAAATGTTATCCTCCCATGCATGGGGTCTATGTAGCCATGTTTATTTTCGGATATAGTACCTATTGTTTTTTGTATGGTAAGGTCTAGGATGTTATCGTTACAATACTGTATCCATTCTTTACAATTTTCTGGACTGTAGCCTATATTAAAAAGAGATATTATATTATCATCATTTAATCCTCGTGAGGATAAATACGCTTTTACATTATCGTTACTAGTAGTTAGTAATTGTGATTTGTAATATTCTTGCATATGTGTTATGATATTATATGCCGCCTCTTTTAGTTTGTATTCATTATTATCTTTTTCATTTATGTTGTCTGTTGTCTCTTCTATCTTAATACCATATTGTTTTGCAAGAAGTCTTATGGCATCAATAAAATCTAAATGTTCTATTTTTTGGATAAAATCTATACCATCCCCAGCTTCTCCGCATCCAAAGCATTTATAAAAATTATTTTCTTGAGAAACAAAAAATGACGGCGTGCGTTCCTGATGAAAAGGACAACAGGCGACAAAATGCCTACCAGATTTTTTTAAGTGTACATATTGACTAATTAGAGGGATGATTTGTAAATGTTCCTTAACAGCGTTTATAGTTTTTGAGGATAACATATGTTACTTTATTCTTGCATAAATTCCCTTGTTTATATTCTCCACCATTTTTTTTATGTTCATTTCTGTTTTTATTAACTCTGATATATTGTTAATTGCATGTATTACTGTGCTATGATCTCGTCCACCGATTAAAGTGCCAATTTTTTTTAAAGAACATCGTGTATATTTTTTTGCTAAGTACATGGCTATTTGCCTTGCCAGGGCTATATCTTTCTGTCGACTTTTACCGAGTATGTCTTCAATTGAAATTTGGAAATATTCGGCAACGACATAACTGATCCTATCAACCTCAACTTCATTTGAAGAAATGTTGTTTATAATTTTCTGTATGGAGTTAATGTCTAGGTTATGTTCTAGTGAAGTGTTAGCTATAGCTGTTATCATGACACCTTCTAATTCTCTTATATTAGAATCTACTCTATTGGCAATATACTCTATTATGCTGTCGTCTATTTCTAGCCCATCTGTTACTTTGCTTTTTAATATTGCTATTCTTGTTTCCAAGTCCGGGACCATTAAATTAACAGTCAGACCCCACTTAAATCTTGATATTAATCTATCTTGTAACCCTACGAGTTCATTTGGTGCCCTATCACTTGACAATACTATCTGTTTACCATTTTGATGTAATTGATTGAAAATGTAGAATAAGATTTCTTGTGTTTTATGTTTTTCTCGTAGAAATTGTACGTCGTCGAGAAGTATTACGTCAGCTTTGGAATAAAAATTAGTGAACTCTTGTGAGTTGTTATTACGAATGCTTTTGATAAATTGGTCTACAAAAACAGTTGTTTGCATGTAAAAAACAATTTTGTCTTCGTGTTTAGATTTGATGTAATTACCTATAGCATTTAGAAGATGCGTTTTTCCAAGACCTACACTGCTATAAATCATCAATGGATTAAAAGCATTATTTAAAGGTTTATCTGCCACTGACAATGCAGAAGAACGTGCGAGTTGGTTACAATCGCCTTCTATGAAATTAGAGAATACATATTTACTGTTTAAACCAGAGATGTTTTCTTTATCGCTAAAATTATTTTTTATAAAGTTTAAATGAGGAATTAATTTTTCTGGAATGGAATTGGGGGCGGATGAAGAAATAGTATGATGAGAAGAAGGGTTATTATCTGTGTTTTGGATTTTTTCTTGTATTATGTATTTGATTTTAACTTTTTCCCCAAAAGTAGATTTCACAGATGTCAATAATATTTGTCCATAATGCTCATCTACCCATTCTATGAAAAATTTATTCGGCATTTTTAATATTAAAATATCGTCATCTAAACTCTCGGGAGAAATATGGCGGAACCATGTATCTAGTATTTCAGGGGTAACGTATGACGAAATCATATCAATACAGTTTTTCCAGGCTATGGGAGTAGATAACATAAATATTTATTAATGTAACTTAATCTGTATATACAATATTTTTTTATATACATGAGACTTTTCTTTGAATAATTATTTTGAGACTTCTTATTCATAATATGTTGCAATTTATTATATACGAGTAACAAATAATGTTATTCAACAGGATCTTTAGTATTTGTGAAAACATGTATTAGTTATGTTTTACATTTACGTATTGCTGTTTCTCTTTTAACTGTTACTAATCTTTGGTAACTGTTATTGCTGTTTGCTGGCTGTTAATGCTCTTTTACTGTTACTGTTGTTTAACTACTAATCTTGATGACTGTTGTTGTTACTGTAATAATTTTTGTATCTGTCATGGCAGTAATGCTGAGAATATATGTTGCAAATAAAGTTAATAATCTTTCTATAATATAGCGAAAAATAATATTATTTTGTATATATAGTCAATTATGATACAAAAGATATTAATGAGGCTGAAGCATCTATCGTTATTATGTTTAGTATTTGTTATTTATAACGTCAGCATTGGTACATCAAAAGTTGTATTAGCTAGTAATTCCACAGAAAATAAAACACCTATTATTTCAAATAATAATAATAATCCCTGTTATCCAGTATCGGGAAACGTAAATGATAAATACAACAAAGAAAATGGTCAAATAATTGGAGAAAATAATTATCCACCTTTTAAAGAGCCAAGCAAACCATTCATAAATTTTGTAGACGGCAAATTACAACAAGGAGATGATTTTGATGGTCCTCAAAATTTTCCTCCAGCCCCTTCAGTAGTATGGTTTAAAAAATATATTTTTGACTTCAATGCAACTGTAGACTCCGTAAAAGGCGATTATTGCGCCCAAAAACCAGCAAATGATAAGAAAATAAAATCCAAAATAACGTTAATATCATTATTTAAAAGAAACTGGTTGTTTATTTTTCTTATTCCTATTTTTTTTTCTGGGGTGTTAGGATATAATAATACTTGGATACCACTTATTAAGGATTGGAATTTATATGTTTATAAAACACATAAATTCTGGTTTGCATATGGGATTAATTACAATATAGTTTCTCAATGGAAGATTCCATATATCAATTATAATATCGCTCTAGATTTACATCTTTTGGGAATAAATATTTTACTAGTTGTATACCATCCAAGAGCTCTCTTTGCTTTATTAGGTGCATTAAATATTTTAAGAATTCCAGAAAAATGTATGCTGGAAGGTGCACAAATACTATTGAATTGTTTTCAAATTTTAGATTTTGAAATAGCATTATGTGAATATTATAGTATATCTCTAAATGTCGTGCCAATGATATTAAACATTATATTATTGAATTCAATAAAAAAACGCGTTATTGAATTAAGTAACAAATCTGTTCTTTAACGCAGATAAACGGTCATTGTTAGATCAATTCAATGAAGATGAATATTAATTGAAAGGTGAAAATGATAAAATATGAATATACAACAAGAAGTAAGCGAGGGGATATATGGTAATAGTCAAAATATTGTTATACGTAAACAACAGGACGATGATACATTAATTAATTCATCTAATACATCGATGCCTATATATACTGTTGAGGAAATTAAGGATTATAACGATAATAAAACTGATAATGAAATGATATTTTATGAACTGGAAGAAAACGTCAATATATCATCAGCGAATATTTTCCCAAAAAATTTTAAATTAACTAAAATTAGTAATCAAAATGCTGTAGCAGAAGAACTCAAATTAACAAAAATCAGTAATGAAAATAACGAAGTGGATCCTATGTTCTCAGGTATTGTGGACGTGTATTTTAGCAACGTATCATATTGTGCTCAATATGATAAGGAAGAACATGAGGGTTTAAAGAAAGAATTAAGTAATAAAAATTGTAAATTAGTTTTTGAAGATAATAAAAATAAATATGAATTTCAAAGTAATAATAATGAAGCTTATATTTTAGCATTGGTAACTTTAGGAAATGGTGTGTATAATTATGATTATGGTGATAATGCAGATGCTCAGACAACCTGCGAAAATCAAGAAGGTAATAAATGGTGGGTGTATTGTAAAAATGCTAATAGTATAAAAAATTGTCATGATTCTAATGCCTATAGAGGTTTATTTTATGGTAGCGAAGCTATAAAAATAGAAATAATAAATAGTGGGAATAATATTCAGAATATGAATAAAATGTTTTATAGATGTAGTAGTTTAACAAGTCTTAATTTGTCTAATTTTAATACTGAGGAAGTTACCAATATGAGTTGGATGTTTGGGGGATGTAATAGTTTAACAAGTCTTAATTTATCTAATTTTAAGACTACTAACGTTACAAATATGAGTAATATGTTTAAGAACTGTAGTAGTTTAACAGAATTAGATTTATCTAATTTTAATACTAATAAAGTTACAAATATGAAATATATGTTTTCTAACTGTTTCCAAAATAAGGCTACGTTAATATGTACAGCAATTACAATTCAGAAGATAACTGATGATTGGAATTCATGTTTAATAATTGAAAACAAAGAGAATGAGAATAATGATTGGATTAAGAATACACTAACAAATGAGGATAATCAAGATACAGTATATACATGTAATATAGAAATAGTTGCAGAATCAAAAGTAGAAGATAAAGAAGAGAAAAAATATATTAAGCAAAACTCTGAAGAAATAAACACAAATAAAAAAGAAAAAAAACAAGAAGAAGGAGGAGAAGCAGAATATGTAAAACATAAGATTACAGGAATAGAAGAATTTATAAAAGAAGAATAAAATGGGAATTAAGATCATGAAGAAATTAATACATGATTCCATAATATAGCGTGTCTAGATTGTAAAGTTTATTACAACAACACTACAAAAAGTCATAAATGTAAGTAACCTTAACTTAAATAAATTAGTTTTTTAAAAAAACTAATTTATATATATATATATATATATACTTTAT
>Ga0256407_10003898_pt1 | contig 25734 bp, 24 predicted proteins | sample RumenRJG_04DNA_FD_193489 | JGI IMG/M metagenome (GOLD analysis project Ga0256407, IMG submission 193489) | Bovine rumen microbial communities from Lethbridge, Alberta, Canada - RJG_04 | ecosystem: Host-associated > Mammals > Digestive system > Stomach > Rumen | place: Canada: Alberta... | reverse complement strand
ATAATAAAAATAATTTCTTGATTGAAAAATTTGATTATGATTCTATTTCTAATAAGGCAATTTTGAATTGTATTAAAAAGTTCAATATTAAAATAGAAAATCCAAAAGACATTAATGAAATTATTATGCTTAATGTTTTAAAACTATTTGAATCTAAAAACAAAATAATTATTTTTGATAAATACTTTAATAACTTAACTTTAGAATATAAAAAATATATTAATAATTTCATTATTAAGGAAATTGTTAAAAACAATTTTGTGCTTATAAATGAATAATTTATTGATGCACTTTACCATCAAGAATATTTTTAACAAAATATTCAACAGCAACCATTGCACGAACATCATTATCACAATATTTACCAAGATTTTCAGCAGTTGCTTTTCACTCACTATCACTGATCAAACTAAAAAAACGTTTTGTTGAAGCATTTTGTGCCTCCTTACCATTAGTAATTTGAACTAATTCAGTTTTATAGTTTTTACATCCTGCCTTTTTAAATGATTCGTAATCATATTTTTCGACAAGTGGTAAAACTTTTTTAATTGAATAAAATCCTTTTAATTCTTTCAATATAATTTGGCAATTCAGCTTTGCTGAACTAATATTAAAGAAATCAGCTAAATCATAGATATTTTCGACAATAATACTAACTTTTTTAAAATACTCATCTTCATTAATATACTTTGCCATTTCTCTTAATCTAATACATTCAAAATTTTTGTTATAAACAACGTATGAATATTGTTTGCAAATCTCTAAATCATGATTAGGTAAAATACTATCAATTATTTTTTTAAAATCATTTTTATTAATTCCATTAATCGGATCAATAATAACAGATGGAAGTAATTTTAAATTTTTATCGCCATGATCAAAGATAACTGATACTTGGTTAACTACTTGCATAAATGGTGGATAATTATCAACAACTCTAGTTGCTATATTTAGTGATTCAAAATCAAAATAGACTTTTTTTGATTTCAGTTTGTCAAAGTAGTTCTGAGTCCCATTTCGAATGGCATAAGTTAATATTTTATTATCTTTACATATATATTTTAAATATCTAGATAGTGCATCACTTTTTTTATATTGTTTATCAAAAAGTTCATTGTTAGTTGCAAGTTCAGAAATAAACTTATCAAATGATAAGTTTTCTAAGTGATAATCTCTGTAAAGATGTATTGCTTGATTTGTTTTAATTAAATGACCAGAAAATTGTAATGATGGATATTTACTATTTCCGTTTTTATCACATAGAGAAAAGTAATAATCTTTTAGGAGCGGTAAATAATCATTATTTTTGACTTCAGAATTATATTTATCATTTGGAATTAAAGATGGTAATGAATTATCGATTTGGTAATCATATAGCTCATCAATTATTTTCCAGAAAGTTTCATCTTTTTCAAAGAAAAAACTATATTTTTTTTCAAATGTTCCTTGTGCTCTCTTTGATGATAATTCAGCTTTATTTTGTAAAAGTGATTTAATTGTTGTATCATTTGGTGAAAAATCACTAATCGCCTCTCTTATTAAAGATTTAATTTTTGTGGATTCTTTTAAAGACAATTTATGAATATATTCTTGTGCTTCTTTCGGAGTGGCAAATCCTGATTTGCTTAATGAACAATTCTTTGTTAAAACAAAACTTATTTGTTTTAAATTTAGTAATTCATATTTAACAATACACAAATAATATTCATCAATATAAAAGTCTTTTTCTTTTAATGCTTCATTAATGATTTGATTTTGATAATAGATATCAACTAAATGATTAAATTTAGGATTTGTTGTTCCTTTTGTTTCAACAAGAATTAATTTACCATCATCATTAATTAAAGCATCTGGTTTTGCTATAGCCTTATTTCTTGCAATAAATGTTGGTTGAAACATAATCGCATAATTATGCGATTGCAAATATTCCATTGTTTTAGCAAATTGTAGTTCATTATTAAGTTTTAGTTTTGAAAAATCAACAATATCAATATTATTAATGTCTTTTTGATTAAAATAATCAACAAAATATTTTTCAATATATAATTTTGATTTTTGATCAATAATATTCCCTTCAAAAACTTTAGGGTCATTTTCATCTAAATCAACACCATCAGCTTTTATTTCATTAATTAATGAATATGTATCAATTTCACTTTCTTCTCCATCAAGATTTTTTTCATCATCAATATCAAAATCATCAAAAATTAATGATGAATTTTGAATATTAGTTAATATTAAATCATGAATATATTTTTCTAAATCTTTTGTTGAATAGAATCACTCATCTTTTGGACGATAGAAATAGCGAATATAATCATATTTTCGAATATATGCAGGTTTTTTACGAGTAATTTTACTCATAACATTTGTTATTTGTTAATATCTTTCATATGTGGAAATAACAAAACATTACGTATTGTTTCATTATTTGTAAACAGCATAACTAAACGGTCAATTCCATAACCTATACCTGCAGTTGGTGGTAAACCATTTTCTAGAGCTTCAATAAAATCCATATCCATTTCATTAGCTTCTTCATTACCTAAGTTTTTTTCATTTAATTGATTTTCAAATCTTTCATATTGATCAATAGGGTCATTTAATTCGCTAAAAGCATTAGCAAATTCTTTACCACAAATAAAAAATTCAAATCTTCTTGTCATTTTTGGATCATCAGCTTTTTTCTTAGCTAAAGGTGAAACTTCAATTGGGTATTCATAAATAAATGTTGGTTGCTGACATAATTTTTCGCCAAATTCATCAAAGATTTTAGCAATTATATGACCACGATTTTTTTCATGAGGTAAAAGTTCTAATTTTAATTTTTTAGCAATTTCTATTGCTTCATTATCAGTTTTAACAGTATTAAAATCTATGTTAGTTGCTTGTTTTATAACATCAATCATTGTTATTCGTTTGAAAGGTTTAGAAAAATCTATTTCAACATTCTTATAAGTTAATTTTGTTTTACCGATACCATTAGCAATATAACGATATAATTTTTCAGTTAAATCCATCATATCATCCATTGATGCATATGCAGTATATGCTTCCATACTTGTAAATTCTGGATTATGTGTAGCATCCATACCTTCATTTCGAAAAATACGACCAATTTCATATACTTTCTCAAAACCACCAACAATTAATTTTTTTAATGGAAGTTCAGTGGCAATTCTTAAATAATATTCACGGTCAAGTGCATTATGATGTGTAATAAATGGTTTTGCTGCAGCACCACCAAGAATGGGTTGCAATACAGGTGTTTCAACTTCTAAATAACCATTTTCATCCATAAATTTACGAATTAATGAAATAATTTTGCTACGTAAAACAAATGTTTTCATTGAATCATCATTCATGATTAAATCAACATAACGATGCCTTGCTCGAATTTCTTCATCAACTAATCCATGTCATTTTTCTGGTAGTGGTTTCAATGATTTGGATAATAGTACGAAATCTTGAATATTTACTGTAACTTGTCCAGTATTAGTTTTCATTGGTGTTCCTTGAATGCCTATAATATCACCAATATCAAGTTTTTTAAATTCTTTAAATTTTTGTTCTGGGATGGCTTTTTTATTTAAGTAAAATTGAGCAGTTCCGTAAAAATCTTTGATGACACCAAATGTTTGTCTAATTGCCATTATTCTACCAGCAATTAAAACTTTATCATTTGAATTATGTAATTCTTCTTTGGTAGAATCCTGGTATTTTTCATTAAAACTTTTAGTATTAAAATTACGAACAAATTTTTCGTTTTTAAATGGATCATTATTATTTTGTTGTAATTCTTTTAGACGGTTGCGTCTAGCAAGTTCTTGGTCGTTAAATTTTCGAATGCTCATATTATTTTCTTTATTCTAATTCATGATTTTTAATCATATTTAAAGCTATAGCTAATTGATCGGGGCATGAAGTAGGTTTATTTCTACATGGGATGCCCTTCAATGTATTAATAACTTCATCTATACTACGACCTGCAACTAATTTAGAAACACCTATGGTATTACCTGGACAACCTCCAGTAATTTTTACCTTTTCAATAATCCTGTCATCTTTAATCCATATCTCCATTAATTGAGAACATGTTTGTTGAGGTTTATATTTATACTTTTTTGTCATAGTGTTACTTATTATTATACCCCTTTAACTTGAAAAATTTTATTAGCTCCCTAGCTACACCACAATTATCATTATCATATTCAGTAATATATCTTGCGTATATTTTTGCTGTTCTAGTTGCATTTTTCATTGCAAAACTATGTCATGCTGTAGTTAACATTTCCACATCATTATCGCCATCACCAAAAGAGATACAGTGATTTAAAGTGATACCATAGTAATTAGATATAAATTCAATACTTTTACCTTTACATGCAAATTGAGAATTGATCTCAATAACAAGACCATTACGATTCTCTCTCCAAAACCTAGCAGTTAATGTTTGAGAATGTAAATGAAACAAATACATAATATCATCAAGATTGGATGTATTAGATAACATTAAAATTACAGTTTGTACATCAATATCTTTAACATTAGAAAAATCTGAATTAATTTTGAATAAATGACCATCATCACGAATATGAAGGTTCTGATAATATCATTCTTTTTCATTAGCAGTAGATGGAAAATGTGAAACAAAAGCCCCTTTATTATTCAAAATGACAATATTTCTTGCTGATTTTTTAATAATTTTTTGTTTTAATATTTTTTCAATAACATCAAAACTAAAACTGAAATTTAAGGCATTAAATTCTGGATTGTTTGGATGCCATATGTATGCACCATTACGATTAGAAAGCAAATGTTTTAGTCCTAATTGTTCATAAACTCATAATGATGTTTCTGGTGGGCGACCAGTAAGTATACAAAAAACATGACCTTTTCTGATTAACTCATTAATAACATCAATTGTTAATTTGTCAAGCTCGCTTTTATTGTTTAATAATGTTCCATCTAGATCAGACAGAATTAAATATCTTTTTTTTATTTTTAAATGCATTTTATTTTTCAATACCAATTTTTTTGTAAACTAGCGCAAGTTTTTTATTAGCAATTTTATTTAATTCAACTTTATTGGATTTCAAGATTGGTAATATTTCTTTTTCATAATTTTTATATGCTTCTTTATATTTCTTTTGAATTCCCACTAAGAATTTAACTAGTACATCTGCTAAATCTTTTTTGAAAACATTGTAATTTGAATTTTTATATTTGTCCTCTATGCTTTCAAAACTAAGATTTGTTAATGCACTATAGATGACAACTAAATTACTTACACCTGGTTGATTAATAGGGTCATAAGCAATTTTATTAAGTGCATCAGTTTTAGCTGACATAATTTTTTTACGTGCAGTTTCTAAATCATCTAATAAATAAATAATACCTTTTTGACTTTCAGTAGATTTTGACATTTTAATTGATGGATTTTGTAAATCCATAATTTTTGCTCCTGCTTTTGGGATATATGGTTTAGGAATTGTAAAAAGATTACCGTACTTTTTATTCATTCTCAATGCTAGGTTTTTTGTCAATTCCATATGTTGTTTTTGGTCACTACCAACTGGTACAATTTCCGGATCATATAGTAAAATATCAGCTGCCATTAATACAGGATATGTAAATAATCCTGCAGGAATGGTGTCAGTGCCATTAGCATTAGCAAACTTTTTTGATTTATCTTTAAATTGGGTCATGCGGTTAAGTTCACCAATAGTGGCATTACACATTAAAACATGTTCTAATGCTGGATGTGCCATAATATCAGATTGAAGAAAAACATGATTCTTCTTCAAATCAAGACCACATGCATAGTACATGCAAACCACATTTTTTGTATTTTCTAAAATTGATTTGAAATCAATTTTAGGATTTGTAATAACATGTAAATTAGCTACAAAAATATATGAGTCATAATCATTTTGGAAATCAACATATGATTTAATTGCACCAAAATAATTACCTAAAGTTAGTTTATTTGATGGTTGAACACCTGATAATAGTTTTTTCTTCATAGATATAACTATACTATAATTAAAAATTAACTATGAATATTTTTATACGAATTTTATTAGACATTATTACCTTAGGAATGTTTGAAATCGTTTTATATTGTAAAGCAAAAAAAATTGCTAATACAAAAAATACTGAATTAACTTATTCAAAGAAATATAAATTTAATATCAACGATTTTGTTAAAGACCTTGGTGGCATTGAAAACATTGAAAATGTTTCAGCAACGTTATCAAGCATTAAAATAGTTTTAAAAAATGTTAATTTAATTAATTCAAATTTACAAAAGAAATATGAAATTAAAGGAATAACAAAATCCAATAATTCTGTAATTTTAATTTTTGGTGATAATGCCAAAATTATTGCTGAAGATATTAATAAATTACTTAAAAAATAAGTGTTATTTTACTAACTTTTTTACATCTTGCTCGATCATTAATTCTTCATTAGTGTGAACTTGATACATTTTGATCTTTGATTTAGGATCAGAAATTAATTTTCAATCTGAATATTGTTCATTCAATTTCTTTTCATTTAATTTCAAATTTAAAATTGGTAATCTTTCAACAATTTTCTTAATTATGAATTTAGAATTTTCACCAATACCAGCAGTAAATACAATACCATCAATTTTGCCATGAACTAATATTTCATTAGCATAGGTTGTTACATATTTAACAATTCGAGAAATAAACATATTTAAGGCAAGAATAGCATTTTTATTTCCCTTTGATGCTTTATCTTCAACATCACGGCAATCATTATAACCAGTCATACCTTTAAAACCAGATTCTTTATTTAATAAGTTATCAACCTTATCAACCGAATAGCCTTGACGGATTAAATAAGTAACTATACTTGGGTCAATATCACCAGAACGTGTACCCATCATTAATCCTTCTAATGGTGATAAACCCATTGTAGTATTTAATGATTTGCTATTCACTACTTCACAAATACTTGCACCATTACCTAAATGGCAAATAATTAAGTTTATGTTTTTCTTTTTCAAAACTGTTTTCATTTTTTCAGTGACAAAACGATAACTTGTACCATGCATTCCGTATTTATATATTTTGTACTTTTTAACTACTTTTTGATCTAATGGGTAATGATTAAAAGTAGGAATTGTTCTATGAAAAGATGTGTCAAAAACACATACATTTTTAACGTTTGGTAATATTTTTTCAAAAACATCTATTGTTTGAACTTCAGGTGGGTTATGTAATGGTGCTATTGAAAAGAAATCAACTACATGTTTCTTTACTATAGGGGTTCATATAGTTGATTTATTGAATGAAATACCACCCATAACTACACGATGACCAATTGCATAAATATCTTTTGTATTAACGATAATTTTATTATTTTTCAATTCATTAAGAATTTTTTGAATACCTTCTTTGTGGTTTGGAATAGGTAAATTTTGTGATATCTTTTTTTGACCGTATTTCAATACAAATATTGATTGTGGATTTCCTATTTTTTCAATTTGACCTGAAGCAATAACTTCATCATTACTTTTCTTAAATATTTTGTATTTAATAGATGAACTTCCTGCATTTATGACAATAATAACTTTTTTATCTACGTTTTTCATATATTTATTAAGTATAGTTTTAAAAATGATAATTGGTGTTAAATTAAATCAATTAAATTTTTAATGGGTGAGTAAACTAATGTGTGGTATTCAGGTTTGTAGGTATAACCCCCACAAAGTGTCATACAAATAAAAAAAATTATTTGAGAATTAAGCCTTAAAAATAAGTAGATTTTGAAGATGATTTGCAGTAAAAGATACTCAGTTTTTGAAATATAGTTCGCATTTTGTGGCTTAACTCAAAAAATAAATCTCAAAAGTAAAATTAAAATACTTAAAACAATAATTTAATTTTACGATAATTTTTCTATTTTTTTAATTAATTCTTGTATTTTTCGTTTTTTTGCTTCACTAATTGTTAATTCTGAATTACTTGATGTGGTTATATCTATGACATATTTATTTTTTCAAATTATAATAGTGCCTACAATTTCTGCAATAATAGATAAGAATGTTACAATTCACATAATAATAAATGTTGCTATATGATGAAACACTGCATTAAAAGCTCAAAAAATCAACGCAGTCGCTATTACAATAATTGTTAAGATAATTCATTTTGCTAACTTGCTCATCTTGCTAAAATCACTCCTCACACATTTTTGTTTATATTATATTCCAAAATAGAGTAATGTTGATAAAATGAGCAAAAATTATCAAAAGGTTAGACTTTTGCAAATTTTTTTAATTGTAGTATGTTTTCTTTTAATTTGTTCATTATATGATCATACTCTTTTTCATTAGCATATTTCGATTTTAATACTTTTTCAATTTGCTCTTGTCTAATTTTAAGAATATTCACTTTATCATGGTTATTGAAGCAGAAGAAATCTGTAAAAATATTTAGGACATTTTCATTGAAATGAAAAGCTCCTTCATTTACTATTGTTTGTATGCGATTATTTTTTTGATCTCTAATATACAAAACACTAGTGCGCATTGCACCAATAATAGGTGCATGGTTAACTAACAAAACATAATACCCTTTAGATGAACAAATTTCTGCTTGAATAATATCATCTTCAAATAAGATACCGGTTGGCGTATTAACAACTAAATGAAAAGTTTTTCCAAGCATTATTTTTTAACCTTCATTCTTTGTTTTACTTCATCAATTGATGATGCATATAGAAAATATTGTTCAGGAATATTATCGCATTTACCATCAATAATCTCTTTAAATGAGCGAATAGTATCTTTTAATTTTACATATGCTCCATTATATCCACTAAATTTTTCAGCCACGTGGAATGGTTGTGATAAAAAGTTACGAATTTTACGAGCACGGTTAACAATAATTTTGTCTTGTTCACTTAATTCGTCAATACCAAGAATAGAAATAATGTCTTGTAATTCATCAAATTTTTGTAATATTTCTTGAACAGCTCGAGCGACTTTGTAATGTTCGATACCAACAATGTTTGGGTCTAATAATCTTGAACTTGATTCAAGCGGATTAATTGCAGGATAAATACCTAATGATGCAATTTTACGGTCAAGAACAGTTTTTGCATCAAGATGTGAAAATGTTGTAGCAGGAGCAGGATCTGTTAAGTCATCAGCTGGAACATAAATAGCCTGTACAGAAGTGATAGATCCATTTTTTGTAGATGTAATTCTCTCTTGTAATTGACCCATTTCATAATCAAGTGTTGGTTGATAACCTACTGCTGATGGCATACGTCCCAATAATGCTGAAATTTCACTACCTGCCTGGGTAAATCGATAAATGTTGTCAATAAACAATAATACATCCTGTTTCTTTTGATCACGGAAATATTCTGCCATAGTTAAGGCTGTTAATCCAACACGCATTCTTGCACCAGGAGATTCATTCATTTGGCCAAATACTAATGCTGTTTTATTAATAACACCACTTTCTACCATTTCATGGTATAAGTCATTTCCTTCACGAGTTCTTTCACCAACACCAGCAAAAACACTTAGACCATTGTGGTTTGTAGCAATATTATGAATTAATTCTTGCACAAGAACAGTTTTACCAACTCCTGCGCCACCAAACAATCCAATTTTACCACCTTTCATATAAGGAATTAATAAATCAATGATTTTAATACCTGTTTCTAATGTTTCAACTTCAGTTGACTGTTCAGCAAAATTAGGAGCTGGTGCATAAATAGGTGCATATGAAATTTTGTTTGTTGGCATTGGTTTATCATCGATAGGTTCCCCAATGACATTGAACATTCTTCCAAGTACACCTTCACCAACAGGAGCTAGAATTGGTTGATGAGTTTGAATTACTGGTTGTAAACGTTTTAATCCATCAGTTGAACCCATAGAAATACATTTAACAACATCATCACCAGAAATTTGCTCTACTTCAAGTACAAGAAACTTATTTTTAGCAATTTCAATTTTTAAAGCATCATAAATTTGTGGCAAATTATTGTGTGGGAATTGAACATTAACTACTGGTCCAATTATTTCAACAATTCAACCATTATCATTATTTTTGTTATTAACTTTAGTTTTTCTATTTTTTTTGATTTTCATATATTTGTCCTTATTCACTTGCTCCTGCAATAATTTCTGTAATTTCTTGTGTAATCTTATTTTGACGCTCTTGGTTATATGTATTTTTTAATTTATCAATTAATTCATTGGCATTATCCGTTGCAGCTTCCATGGCATTTCTTCTCGATGTGTGTTCACATAGCTGTGATTCAACCATACATGAAAAGAGCAATGAACCAAAAAAGAATGGAATTAAAGACTTAATAATTTCAGATCTTTTCGATTCAAGTTCAATGATTTTACCTTTATTATTAAGTACGCTTATATTGCTTTCGTCAACATATTTTTCGCTAAATAATGAACGTTTAATTGGTAGGACTTTTAAATCAACAGGAACGAAATTTAAAGAATTAACATATTTTGTATACACAATATGGATTTCAGAATAAACTCCATTTTTAAATTTATCAATAGCTGATTGATTAATATAAAACAAATCCAAATAATCTAAATTTAATGAATCAAAAACAAAAGTTGACTTAATTTGTTTAATATATCCATGATTTCTTAAATAGCTCAATCCTTGTGTACCGATAACATAGATGTCATCATCATTATTTAAAACACCTAATAAATGTTTGCATACATTAATATTAAAAGATCCGCAAAGACCTAATGATGAAGTAATTAAAATGTATAGTTTTTTATTAGAGTTAGTTTCGTTACTAAATATGTTTTCATATTTAGATCTTATAGCCAAATCATGTAATAAATTGTACAAAGAATCCATAAATTTTGTAATATCAGAAAAACGACTTTTTTGGTGTTGCATTTTAATAGTTGAAACCAACTTCATAGCTTGTGTAATCTTTGAAGTTTTTTTAATTGATACAATTTGTTTTCTAATTTTACTTAATGAAGACATACTTATTTAGTTTTTAGTTCTGCAAATTCTTCTATAGAACCATATTTTTTAAAATCATAATCCTTGATTCCATTGATAAATCCTAAAATCTGTTTTTTAATTTCCTTAATAAATCCATTTGATAATTTTTCATCAAATTTCTTCTCTTCAGTAAGTTTTTTTCTTAATTCTGATTTTTTGAAGTTGATAATTAATGTATTAATGAATTGAGAGATTAAATCAACAGGAATCCATTTAATTAATCGATATTTTATACAAAGTAAAATAATTGCTTGATCAATTTGATCAATAGGTTTACATAATGGTTGTTTAATCATTGCCATAATTCTTTTACCATGTTCTAATGTGTCTTTTGTATTTTTATCTAATTCACTACCAAATTGACTAAATGCAGAAAGTTCTTCATATTGTGCGAGATCTAGTTTTAAACTTCCAGCTGCTTGTTTAATTGCATTAATTTGAGCAGCAGAACCAACACGGGATACAGATAAGCCAACACTAATTGCTGGTCTTTGACCCTCATTAAATAATGAGGTAACCATAAATAATTGTCCATCAGTAATAGAAATTACATTAGTTGGAATATATGCTGAAATATCACCAGCTTGAGTTTCAATTATAGGTAATGCAGTAATACTTCCATTCCCATTTTTTTTATTTAATTTACCTGCACGTTCAAGTAAACGTGAATGTAAATAAAAAATATCACCTGGATAAGCTTCACGGCCAGGAGGGCGGCGTAATAACAATGAAATTGTTCGATAACTTACTGCATGTTTTGTTAAATCATCAAAAATTATTAAAACATCTTCACCTTTTTTCATCCAATATTCAGCAATAGTCATACCGCTAAATGGTGCAATATATTTAAGTGCAGGAATATCACTTGCTGTAGCAGAAATAATTGTTGTATAACTTAATGCTCCATATGTAGCTAATGTTGATACTACTTGCACAATAGATGAATTCTTTTGTCCAATAGCAACATAAACACAATGTACATTTTTACCTTTTTGATTAATAATAGTGTCAATACCTATGCTTGTTTTACCAGTTTGGCGATCACCAATGATTAATTCTCTTTGCCCTTTTCCTATTGGAAACATTGAATCAATAGCTAAAATTCCTGTCTCAAGTGGTTGGTTAACACTTTGACGTTCCATAACACCAGGAGCAATAGTGTCTATTGGTTCAAAGTGGTCATATTTAATTGGACCTTTACCATCAATTGGTTCACCAAGTGAATCGATTATCCTTCCGCTTAGGGCATCACCAACACCGATTGAAACAACTTTACGTGTACGCTTAACAATACTATTCTCTGCAATGTTTTCATAATTGCCTAACATGACTATACCAGTATAATCTTCTTCAAGATTAAGTGCCATACCATAGCTACCATTTTCAAACTTAACCATCTCATTAAGCATTACATTATTTAATCCAGAAACAATAACAATTCCATCACCAACGGAAATTACTTTTCCTTCCTCACTTATTATTGCATCATTAGAATATTTCTGTATTCTTGCTTTTATAGCATTTGTTAAATTACTAATGTTTTTTGCCATTGTGTCTCCATGCTTATTTGTTATTGTTTTGATATTGTCATGTTAATGTTTCTTTTAAATTTTTTAATTTAGATTGGTAAGAATTATCAATTGATCCAAAATTTGTTTGAACTTTAATACCACCAATTAAATTTTCATCAATATGATAGTCAATATTTAATTTGGTTTTGCAATATTTCTCAAGAGCTTTTTTTAATTTTTCACGCAACTTTTGGTTCAATTCAAAAGCTGAAAACACTTTAACATTTTTTATTTTGAGATCATTAGCACATAGATCTAAAAATTTTTGTAATATCTTAATTATTAATTTACAACGATTAAAGTCAATAATTGTGTATAAAAAATATTTGAACTTTTTCGTTAACATATTACGAGCAATTAAATCAATAATTTGTTTACGTTGCGTTTTATTAATACTATAGTTTGCCAAAAAATTATGTAAATAATGTTTTTGAGCTGATAAAAGGTTTAATAGTAATTTGGCTTGCTGAAAGTATTTTTTAATATTCTTGTCTGCTTTTGCATATTCATATAAAACTATTGAATAAGATGAGTAAACATTCATTGAATTATTAGACATATTTACTTCCTACCTTTAGCTTTATTTTTATTTAAAGTAGATATAAAATCATTAATAAAGTCTTCAGAGTCTTTTTTGGAAACTTTTGATTTTAATAAGGAACTTGATGCAGCTAAAGCAATGTCAACAATTTGTTGATTCATTGTTTGCTCAATTTTTGTTTTAATTTTCTTTGCATCACTTTCAGCTTGTAATCTTACTTTTTCAGAATTGTTAATTGCTTGTTGCTCAATTTCGAGTTTATTTTGATATGCCTGTTTATTAGCATCATCAATAATTTTTTTTGCATTTTCAAATGCATCAATTTTAGTTTGTTCAGCAACATTTAATTGTTTTAAAGCATCTTTTCTAATTTCTTCTGCTTTATTAATTTCATTTTGAATGTATTCTTGCCTTTTTGCTAAATTTGTCTTTGTTGGCTTTCAAACAATATAGATACATACAATCAATAAAATTATTGCAGCAAATACATGAGTTAAAAATACCCATAGATTTGGAAACAAATCACTTATTATATCTTCTTTATTTATTGGAGCACAACTAGTAGAAAAAATTATTGGTAATATTGCCAATAAACATAAACTAAAAGATGATAATGCCTTAGCAACTTTTTTCATTTAAATTAAGCAACAAAGATTAATAATATTGCAATGATTAATGAATAAATAGATGCAGTTTCAGCGATCGCACATCCAACAATCATCATTGTACGGATTTTTGATTCTGCTTCTGGATTTCTTGCTACAGCTTCAGCAGCTCTACCAGCAGCATAACCTTGTCCAATACCTGTACCTAATGCACCTATCATTGCTATTCCTGCACCGATAAATGCACCAAAGCGATCTGATGATTCTCCCAATTGGGCTATCGCTGAAAACAAGTTATTTAGAACTCCACTATCCATATTTTTTCTCCTTTTAAATTATCTAGCTTTTATATTATTTACTACTGCAACTTTATTAACTTTTTCGAGATTTTCTTCATGTGAAAATCCTTTTTCTAAAGTTCAATATACTATGGTTAATAAAGTAAATACCAATGTTTGCACAATACCACATAACAAATCAAAATACATATGTAATGGTACAGATGATAATCCACCTAGTAAGTTAAACATACCAATAATAGGGATGCTTTTTGAGATATAAGCAGTAAAGTAGAATCATAGGCCAATAATTAAACTACCAGCAAAAATATTTCCTCATAGACGAAATGAGATTGAAATCAATGGTGTAATTTGTGAAGAAATTTCAAATGGATTAATCATTATCGGAATTTGTTTTCCTTTAACTTTAATACAGTATGTAAATTTCTTTAGTCAACTTAATTTTTGATATTTAAATCCAATAACAAAGCAACCAATGAACATTACAAAACCCATTGAAAGTGTCACTGTTAATGATGTTGTAGGATCTGTAAGTCCAAAAATGCCAATGATGTTAGATATTAGAATGTAAGAAGATAAATACAAAAAATAAGGAGTTATTTTTTCAAATTCAGGACCAAGGATATCAACAACTAACCCTCTAATGTATGAGACATACACTTGGATAGTTAATACATAGCCACTAGGTGCTTTATTTGGTTGTATTTTTTTTAGCTTTACATAATAAACTATAAAAGCAATCAGTAAGATAGCCAAAACCACTACAATTGAAAAAATTTGTGGCTTCAATTGAAATGGTTGAAAATTCAAGCTTGTAATAACTTGACGACTATTCATACTTAAATATAATACATTTTTTAATATATTAAACATATAAAAATGAAAACCTATCTCAAAAGAAATAGGAATCTTATTAAGTAATTTAAAAATTATTTTTTGAAAATCGTGTTGTAAATTTCACTATATTGTTCAACTAAATGAAATTTAATTTTGCTTCTTACTTCCTCAGGAACATCTTTTAAAAATCGCTCATCTGACTTAGGAATAAATATTTCATTTACTCCACCTCTAAATGCAGAAATAACTTTTTCTTTAATTCCACCAATTATTAACACTTTACCTCGTAAAGTGATTTCACCCGTCATAGCAATATGGGATGGAACACTATGTTTTGTTAATGAGGAAATAATTGCAGTTGTTAATGTTACTCCAGCACTTGGACCATCTTTAGGAACTCCACCTTGAGGAACGTGGATATGGATATCCTTATTTTTAAAATTGAAATTTTTTAATCCATATTTGTCTGCATTAGCTTTTACATAACCAATAGCAACTGTTGCAGATTCCTTCATTGTTTCTTTCAAATTACCTGTGATTATAATTTGACCTTTACCATCAAAACAAGTTACCTCAATTGGTAGTAAATCACCACCTGCTGATGTGTAAGCCATACCATTAACAATACCTGGAATGCTTTCTTTTTCACGAACATTATATTCGTAAATCTCTTTATCAAGATATTCTCTTACAGCTTCAATGTCAATAACTTGAGTTTTAATTTCTTTATGTAATTGTCTAACAATAAATTTACGGGCAATTTTATTAATTAAACGCTCAAGTTCACGAACTCCGGCTTCTTTTGTGTATCGATTAATAATGTACAAAATAGCATCATCTTTAAACTTTAATTCGCTATCTGTTAAACTTGTTTGCTTAAAAATTTTAGGAATTGAATAATTCTTAGCTATTTGCAATTTCTCTTTTTCAGTATATGATGTCAATTCAATTATTTCTAAACGATCATATAATGGTTCAGGAATTTGTTCTACATAGTTAGCAGTAGCTACAAACATTACTTTTGATAAATCATATGGTTCTTCAATGTAATTGTCCATGAAACTTGTATTTTGTTCAGGATCCAATACCTCAAGTAATGCACTTGCAGGATCACCATGCAAATTATCATTAGTCATCTTATCAAGTTCATCTAATAAAAATAATGGGTTAACTACTTCAGCATTCTTCATGCCTTTAATAATTCTTCCTGGCATTGAACCTAAATAAGTTTTCCTATGTCCCCTGATTTCAGATTCATCATGAACACCACCAAGAGATATCTTAATAAATTTTTTACCAATAGCATCGGCAATAGATTTTGCTAATGTTGATTTACCAACTCCAGGAGGACCAACCAAACAAATAATTGGTGATTTAGATTTAGGTGATTTAGCTTTGACAGCTAAATACTCAATGATACGTTCTTTAACCTTTTCAAGACCATAATGAGTTTTATTCAATGAATTTTCTACATTAGTAATATTGTTTTTATCTTGAGTTTGTTGTCAATATGGAAGATTTAATAATCAATCAAGATAACTTCGTGTTATTGAATTTTCTTGTGGATTCATTGTTGATTCCATACGAGAAATTTCTTCAAGTGCTCGTTTTTTAATGTTCTCTGGATATGGCGATGAGTTCACCTTGTCTCTAAGATTTTTTATATCATTTTCTGTTGAAGAAATTTGACCTAGTTCTTCTTTAATTGCTCCCAATTTTTGGCGTAAATAAAATTCTTTTTGTTGCTTGCTTAAATCTTGATTGATCTTGCTATTGATCTCATTTTCAATACCTATAGCATCTTCAGGATTAGCAATTACACCACAAATAATTTCGATTCGATTTATTACATTAGTTTGTTCAAGTATTGATTGAGTTTTTTTAAAACTCATAGGAATCAAATCAGCCAATTGGTCGATTAACTTAATTGGAGAATATGAAGAACTTAATAATTTTTTTAAACCTGGAGAAGGTTGTTGCTTTGAGTACTTAACTAATAAACTCATTAAAAGATTCATTTTGTCCTTTATGTTTTTATTAGTAACTTTTTCTTCTTTTATTATTTCAGCATCTGTGATAATATATTCATTTTTTTCAACAAATTTTCTTGTAATAACTCGGTTTAAACCTTTTAGAACTACATCATATTCGTCATCTTTAATTTTTTTAAGTTCAACAATTTCACATAGCGTACCATTACAATATATTTGGTTTAAGTTTGGTTCATCAACCTTAGGGTCTTTTTGAGAAAAAACGTAAATTTGCTTATTACTATTGTTAGCAGCAATAATAGCATTTATTGATTTTTTACGACCAACAATCAATTTCTTTTTAGTGTCAGGAAAAACAACTATTCCTCTTGTTATTAATACTGGATTAATCATGCTAACTCCTTTATAGATCTAAATATTCCCTTTTAGCACATTATACCATAGAGTGCTAATTTTTCAAAAAAAGTTTCCAAGTTGTTTTTACTATATAATATTAATACATAAGTATTAAGGATAGTAGGTATAGTAATATGATAAAAATTGCAATTAATGGTTTTGGACGTATTGGAAGATTAGTATTCAAAGAACTTTACAATAATAAGAATGTCCAAATTGTAGCTATAAATGATTTAACAGATGCTAAAACATTAGCTCATCTCTTAAAGTATGATTCAGCACACGGAATATTCAAAGCAAACATTTCTTCTGATGCTATGAATAACATAATAGTTGGGACAAAAAAGATACCAGTGTATGCTGAAAAAGACCCTACATTGTTACCTTGAAAAAAATTAAAAGTTGATTTAGTTGTTGAATCAACAGGTCGTTTTGTAGATAAAGAAAATGCAAGTAAGCATTTAAAAGCTGGAGCTAAAAAAGTTATTATTTCTGCACCAGCAAAGGGTGATGGTATTCCGACCATTGTTTACAATGTAAACCACAAAATAATTAAAAAAACTGACAGAATTATTTCAGGTGCATCATGTACAACAAATTGTTTGGCACCAATTGTAAAAGTTCTTGATGATAAATTTGGAATCGTAAAAGGTATGATGACAACAATTCATGCTTATACAGCTGATCAACGCTTACAAGATGCTCCACATAAGGATTTAAGAAGAGCACGTGCTGCAGCAATTAGTATGGTACCAACATCAACAGGTGCTGCTAAAGCTATTGGTTTAGTTTTACCTAAATTAAAAGGTAAACTTCATGGATTAGCAGTTCGTGTACCTACAATTACAGGTTCAATAGTTGATCTAGTAGTTGAATTAGCTAAAGCTCCAACAGTAGAGCAAATCAATAGTGCAATGAAATCTGCTGCTAATGAAACATTAGGTTACAATGGTGACGAAATTGTTTCATGTGATATCATAAGTGAAACACATGGTTCAATCTTTGATCCAAAGTTAACAATGATGATTGATGTAAATGGTAAAAAGATGTACAAACTTTTTGCATGATATGACAATGAGTCATCATATGTTAACCAATTAGTAAGAACAATTTTATACACTGCTAATTTGAAATAAGTATGTATGAAAATAAAAAAACATTAAGAGATTTAGATTTAAACAATAAAAAAGTTATTGTTAGATTTGATTTTAATGTTCCTATCAAAGATAATGCTGTACTTAATGATAAAAGAATAGTTGCTGCTATTCCAACAATTAAGTATTTATTGGATAGAAATTGTTGTATCATTGGTTTAAGCCATTTAGGCAGAATTAAATCAATTGATGATATAAAATCAAATAAAAAAACATTAGCTCCAGTTGCCAAAAGGCTTCAGGAATTGTTAATAAACAATAAAGTTATTTTTGAGCCATCGTTAGATTATTCAATCATAAAGCAAAAAGTTGAACAATTACAACCTGGTCAAATTCTTTTGCTAGAAAACACTAGATACTATGATGTTGATGATAAAAATACAATTGTTAAATTAGAATCAAAAAACAACAATGAACTTGCTAAGTTTTGAGCAAGTCTAGGTGATTGCTTTGTTAATGATGCATTTGGTACAGCACACCGTGCTCATGCATCAAATGCTGGTATCGCTCAGAACATTAAAGATTCATGCATTGGTTTTTTAATTGAGAAAGAAATTAATTCTATTAGTAAAGCTATTGAGAATCCAAAACAACCATATGTTGCTATTTTAGGTGGGGCAAAGGTAAGTGATAAGATTAAAGTAATTAACAATTTGCTACCTAAGGTTGATAAGATTATTATTTGTGGTGGTATGGCATACACATTTTTAGCAGCACAAGGATATGATATAGGTAAAAGCATTTGTGAATCTGAAATGTATGAATTTGCAACACAAATGCTAGAAAAAGGTAAAGATAAAATTGTATTAACTAAAGATGCATATTGTAGTAAAGAATTTATAGATGTTCCAGGTGTGTTAATAAATGCACATGATGGTTTTAAAGATTATGAAGGTTTAGATATTGGAGATCAAACAATTAAATTATTCAATGAAACTTTAGATAATGCAAAAACTGTTGTATGGAATGGTCCATGTGGTGTTTTTGAGTTTAAAAATTATCAAAATGGAACTAATAGTATTGCTAAAAAATTAGCTGAATTAACAACCAAAGGTTGCTACACATTAATTGGTGGTGGAGATTCAGCTGCAGCAATAAAACAATTAGGTTATAAGGAATCAGATTTTAGTTTTGTATCAACTGGTGGTGGTGCTTCTTTAGCACTTATTGAAGGTTCACCACTTCCTGGTATTGAGGCAATCGCAAATAAATAGTTATGTATACACAAAAAAGATTTTATGCCAAAGATGAAATAATTAAATCATATGATTTACATCCTATTCAAAATATTAACTCTGAACCAAGAAATAGATGAAAAAAATATGCAAAAATAAATCCATCAAAAAAAACTGGTAATGATGGTATCAAGGAATTTATTGCTAAACTTTCACGTGGTTTAATGTTACCTATTGCCATGTTACCAATTGCTGGATTATTCTTAGGGGCTGGAAGTGCCATCATTAATAATGCTAATAGTGAAGCAATGTTAATAATTGGTAGAGTATTACAAATTCCTGGTAATGCTATATTTAGCAATCTGCCAGTTTTATTTTGTGTATCAATTGCCATAACATTTACTAATGATGCAGGATCATCGGGACTATCTGCATTAGTTGGATGAATTATATTTTGTGCATTGCAAACAGTATTTATTACACCAATAGATGATGGTAAAGTTCGATTCTTATTTTATATCTTATCTGATCAGGAGTTTACTGCAATATTTACAAGTAATATTGGTATTACTTCTTTACAAACAAGTGTATTTGGTGGTATCGTTGTAGGATCAGTGGTTGCTATCCTTTACAATAAATTTAAAAATATCAAAATGCCTACTTCATTAGGCTTTTTTTCAGGTGTAAGATTTATTCCAATCATTACTTTTGGAGTAATGATTATTGTCTCATTAATCTTTTGTTTAATTTGGCCTTTAATTGGTAAAGGAATATATTTATTTGGAGATGTATCAAGCAAAACTCCTTATGGTATTAATTCGCTAATATTTGGTTATATTGAAAGAGCATTGGTTCCATTTGGCTTGCACCATGCATTTTATATACCACTTTGACAAACTGCAGCTGGGGGACAGATTAATTTAGATAGTGAAATGGTTATTAATGGTCAACATGTAATGGATTATTCAACATGATATGAATTTGGTGTCGCTAAAGGAATCCTTTCTGCAGATGCATTACATATAATTGTTGGTGATCAAAATTGCTGAGCTATAGCTAATCAATTTTCTGGTTTAAATATTCAATTAGTTGATGGAACAAGTCACATAATTAATATGAAAGACTTTGTTAATATTGAAGGATTCTCAACAGCAAATCCTGGACAATACATGCAAGGTAAATATCCATTCATGATGTTTGGTTTACCAGCTGCAGCTGTAGCTATGATTGTAGCTGCACCTAAAGGCCAAAATCGTAAATTAGCTTTATCAGCTGTTTTAGGTGCTGCACTAACTTCATTTTTAACAGGTATTACTGAACCGATCGAATTTACATTTTTATTCTTATCTCCTGTACTATTCTGAGGATTCCATGCAGTATTTTGTGCTATTTCATTTTGATTAATGAATATTTTACATGCTAACATGGGTATATCATTCTCAGCTGGATTAATTGATTTCTCAATCTATGGTGTTTTACCTGATGTTTTAGGTGCAAGGGTTGATTGCTGAAAAGCAGTAATTATTGGTTTAGCATATGTTCCAATTTATTTCTTTGGTTTCTGAATAGTTATTGTTAAAAAGGATATTAAAACTCCTGGTCGAGGTGGAAATACTACTTTATTTACAAAGAAAGATTATCAAGCTAAGATTGCAGCAAATGAAAGCAAAAAAGTTAATAATAATGCAAATAAGTTAAATGTCAATCTAGATAAATTAAATGATAATCAAATTTTAGCATTAAATATTATTGATGCTTATGGTGGCAAAGATAACATCACCAATGTTACAGCATGTATTACAAAATTAAGAATTCAAGTTAAGGATGCAAGTATTGTAAAAGATCAAGAGTTGATTGCACTAGGTGCACAAGGGGTAATACATCCATCTAAAACATCAGTTTATGCTGTATTTGGTACAAAAGCTGATGTAATTAAAAACAACATTTTAGATCTATTAAATAAAAAATAAAAACATAATAATTTATAATTTTGACATGCGCCTTTAGCTCAATTGAATAGAGCATTTGACTTCGGATCAAAAGGTTGAAGGTTTGAGTCCTTTAAGGCGCGCCATAAATTCAAAAGAATATCAAAATGTAAAAAAGTTTCAAAATAATTATTTGGCTAAATTTTATGTTAATCACTAATACAAAATATTAATGAAACTTAAAAAAATACATAACTTATGCTGATATGTACTTAAGCTATGATAGACATATCAAGATTATATAGGTGTATAACTACACATATATAACTTCAATTTTTATGTTAAAAACCAACTTTTTAGAATATTGTTCTATTTTATATTAACCTATTGCCTTAGGAACAAGGTAATCTCTAGATTGAGTTTTCATTTCAAAATCACCTGAAAAATAAGCTTTTATATACTCTGAAATATTTGTAGCTATTTCAATAGTAGGTGCATAAATATATTGCACAGCATGTTTATTTGCGAGCGGAGAAAATGCTTCTTCTTTTATATTCACAGGATTAAAATTGCCTTTAAATGTTAATGATGATGGTGAAGTTAATATTCATCGAATTCTACCCGCATTTGCGAATGCCTTTACATTAATTGCATTTAAAGTTGATGGGAAAACATAACCTAGTATTTCAATTTCATTACCCATATCAACATTATAAAAGGCTTCAGTACCTATATATTGTAACCCTTCTGGAAATGTTACAAATTTTTGTTGATAATTATCTAATACATTAGTACCTTTAAATGCATAATCACAAATTTCTTTTAAGTGTGAAACATCACTTTCAAATTCAAGTCCATTAATATCATTTTCACCATCAGATCAGTCTGAAGGAATTCTTTTTACATAATAGTTTTCACCGTTTCATACAACATGATCAGGAATTCTTAATACTCCCGCTCCTTCAACATAACCATTTTGACCATCAACGCTCTTTGTTAATAAACAACATTCATGATTTGATAAAAGTTTATAAATAACTTTTATATTTCCTCAAGTACCGTAATCTCGTCCTAAGATAGCAGGTTGTGTGTTTTCAAATATTTCTACTTCACAATCAGCTGTTTTTCCACCATCATCTGTGGTTACAGTAATAATTACAGTACCTTCAAGAAGTGCTTTAACTCTTCCATATTGATCAACTGTAGCAATAGATTCATCACTTGATCTCCAAGTTACTTTTTTATTGGTTGCATTTACTGGTAAAACATTCGCTTTCAGTTGGATATTTTCACCTTCATTTAATCCTAATTTTGCTGAGTCTAATTCAACACTTTTAACTGCAATTGTTTTTTGCTTTTTCTTTCCACAACTTGTTAATGCAATAGGTGAAATTGCACTTGTAGATAAAACACCTATAGTAGAAAATATTATTGATTTAATGATTTTTGATTTCATTTTTTTCTCCAACAATTCAAAATAATGTATTTATTATATATATATATATATATATTTTAGCAAATTTAAAAACTATTAAACATGCTTTTAATGCTTTTCGTAGCAAATTACATCCACCACCCAATAAATCTCAAATCACTTTGTATACATAAAATTATTTTTGAGTATATTGCAATATTCAAAATATTTTTAATATTTTGTATTTCCTCCATTTATATTATTGAGAGAATAAAATATAATATTTATGGTGATTAAATACTGAATTAAATCTCAATGAAAAATAGTAATCTTGTTAATGATGTAATAGAAGTAGAAAAAGTTAAAGCAAAAACTTTGACTATTAAATCTAACAAAAGAAATAAAAAATCAATTAAGGATATTTTAATTGAGTTTATTGATAAACAGGAGAAATTTAATAAAAAACAAGATAAATTTAATAGAAAGCAAGAAGAATTAAACAAATTTATCATGAAGCAATTCAAAGCTCGTGGATGAACTAAATAGGGTAAGTTTTATTTAACATTTATTTTTAATTTTGTTGAATTAAATTAATTACACTCTTAAAATCTTTTTTGTTTTTCAAACAATCATTGTATGTTTGCAAATATTTTTTAATATTATTTAAAAATTTATTAGGTATCATATTGAATGTTTTTTCTCTAATAATAAACTTCTTATCATCAAGACTCATTGATTTAGAGATTTTTATTTCTCCATTTATTTCTCAATAAATATTGTGTGTATCAAATAATCTATGATATCAATGCTTTAATGGGATAATATTATTTTCATCCTTTATTTGATTTAATATCTCTTTTGCTTTATCTGAAATATTCTGATCTCTTATTGCAATATCACAAGCTTCATACTGGCATTTCTCAACAGACTTAATATGTGCAAACTCAATTTCATCTCTTTCATCACTAAAATCATGATCTCAAAATTTAGTTAAGAATTTTGTTGGATTACCATATTTTCCTAAAATAATACTTCTAATTATTTGTCTATTTTTTTGAGCAATTGACAAAATAGATTCACAAATTTTTGTTGTCCATTTAAAATTTGATAATTGTTCTTTTAAACTTTTTCATTCTTCTCTTGTATGTCGCTCATTATTAAATTCTTTTAAATAGCGCTGATAAGTACTTGTTTTATCAGATAAAAGTCAATTTTCAAAACTAATAATATCATATTGTGATTTTTTTTGTTTGAAATTATTTCATTTGTCAAGGTATGTGCTATTAGTTATAAATTTTCATATTTTTGAATATCTTATACTATCTAAAAACATTCCAATTGCATATTTTTTATTTGGATACATTTTTAATTTTGTTCAATATTCAGCTTGTTTTGGGTCATTTTCACCTGAGGGATTTGAACCAGTTAAAATATATGAAATATTTGGGATAGTTTGTCCAAATCATTCATTTCAAAATAAATTATTAATGTTATTTATTTCTTCAAAATTATTTATTTTTACATAACTTTTTCTTTGATTATGCATTGGATTTGGTATATGTTCAAAATGCAATAGTTTTAACAATTTGTTTCTAAATCTAAATCTAAATTGATTTGGATTATTAAAATGAGTTGCTGTTGTATATTTAGTAATAATAAATTTTTCTCATATAACACGATAGTCACATATATGGTTAGTATAATCAACTAATAATATTAATTTACATTTAGAACCATTACTATAAAAAACAGGCAAATAGACAAATTTAAATTCTTTTGCAATATCTAAATTGTTCATTTATATTGCGCCTTCTTTCACCATTTTATTGATATTTGGCTTTTTATCTACTCATTTTGATAGTTTTATACTTTTTACTTTTTTAGTATTAAAATAAGTGCAATAATTTTTATTGTTATTAAATTGATTAATAATATCAATTAATAATTCACATGGGATTTCACTTCTATCCATTGAATTTTTTTTATATAAAATTTTTACAGTAATATTTTTGCTTTTTAATTTTTCACGAAGTTCTGATTCGATTCTTTCTCTTTTCAATTCATCTTTTTTATTGTCTTTGCAAGCACCAGAAAGAATTATTGCATAATTATGTTTATCTATTTTTTTAATCGCTGGTTCAGACCATGATTTTACATGTTTCAATTTTAAATCAATATCACTTAAAAAACATGTTGGTTTTTTTGAAAAATTATCATTATAGGCTGAATAATGCGCAATGTTTCTACAACCTTTTTTAAAATTCATATTATATCTAATGAATTTCCATATTAAACTCTTTTCTGGATTTTCAATATATCAATGTTTGGGCTTGTATCTATAAAGAATATTAAGAACATTTTGAATACATCTTTCACCCAAAATAGCTATATTTTTAGGAACAGAATTGGAACCTTTAGGATAAGAATTACCACTAAACCCATTTCATTTAACATTATTAGGCCATGTTAAAATTTTATTTCTATCAAAATCTCAATAATGATGTGGATTCCCAGTAAAATATTGATTATTTTTGTTTGGTACTTTTAGTGTAGATTTTGATTGCATTGCAACACTAAAAGATTGACATAATGGTGAAGAAATTATGAAATCAGGTTTTTTAATCTTTTTATCTTTTAATAGTTTATCTATATATATATATATATATATATGGCTTTGACAAATCTAAAATAATATTATTAAAACCATTTGATTTTTTGACTATATCAAATGTATAAACATTATATTTATTAAGTATATGTTTAGCTTTTAATGCT
>Ga0256407_10003897_pt1 | contig 25742 bp, 14 predicted proteins | sample RumenRJG_04DNA_FD_193489 | JGI IMG/M metagenome (GOLD analysis project Ga0256407, IMG submission 193489) | Bovine rumen microbial communities from Lethbridge, Alberta, Canada - RJG_04 | ecosystem: Host-associated > Mammals > Digestive system > Stomach > Rumen | place: Canada: Alberta... | reverse complement strand
CGCTTAAGCCGCAGATCGTGCTTATCGGCGACTCCATCACTCATTTCTGGGGCGGAAAGCCTGATGATATCGCTAAGGACGGCCGGATTATCCCGCCGGCGGGACCGGAATCATGGGCTTATGCATTCGGCGACAGCCGTGTGCTGAATATCGGCTTCGGCTGGGACAGGACCCAGAATGTCCTCTGGCGTCTGGATCATGGCGAACTGGACGGACTTCATCCGTCTACCGTGATCCTGAACATAGGAACCAACAATACGTCGAATACTAAAAATGCGCGCAATAATACTCCTGAAGAGATTGCTGAGGGCGTCAGGGAGGTTTATTTGCGCATCAGAAGCAAATTGCCTGACACAAGGATCATTCTGATGGCCGTATTCCCGAGAAACGAATCTCCGGACAGCGAGAGAAGAAAGGCTGTAATCAAGATCGATGAGCAGCTGGAGAAATTTGCCAAGGAGAATGATCTGTATTTCGTAAAGGTCTGGGACGAGTTCCTGGGAGAAAATGGAATCCTCCCGAAGGAATTGTTCTATGATTTTACACATCCGACTGACAAGGGGTACATGTTCTGGGCAAAGGCCATCAAGCCGCTTATTGTGCTCTAATCCCCTCCTTGGGCCTATTGTTACACAATTTATATTATGTTAAGTAGAATGTGAATTCCAGTACCCTACTTAATGAAAATGAGGATTCCTGCTGTCATTGAACCGGTGACAGCAGGAATTTTTAGTTATCAGTCAGATTATGATTAAGCTCTCGGTTTCTGAACGATTCTGATTATCAGAGAGATCATGTAAATGATGCAGCCATAGATCGGACAGATCAGAGCAACTTTCAGTCCGCCGGCAAGTACGCACTGCTCCAAATTAACATCGCACATTTGAATGTCTGCAGCGGCCTGGGCGCATGAGATCAAAAATGAGAAGATACCGAATATATATGCTATCTTACCGATTTCCTTTACCCATGCTGGAGCTTTCCAGGCAGCAAAGAAAAGGGCTACAAGTAACAACGTGAGGATGCACATGAATAATGCGCCACCTGCGACAAACAGAGTGAAAACAGATACTAGTGTCATGGTCATTGATTTTAAAAATTTGGAAAAAAGGTTTCGGAATTCCTTGATGCAAAGATAGGCAAGTCCCAGGGAAAACGTATCGTCGAATACCCCGTTTCCCCTGTCAAATCCCCCGAAATAAGGGTTTTGAAGCCGTTCTGTTGCGTATTCCGGTAAAAAAAAGCTATTTTTGTACAGTAGTCATGAAGAAAAAACTGATCATAGTAACCTATTGGATTGCCGCAATTCTTGCGACAGCTTTTCTGCTTGTCAGCCTTGATTATGAACTATGGAAAGGCATAATGATAGGCATGATATTTATGCTTTGCTCGATCGCGCTGGGTTTCTTCCTGACAAAAAATAACAGGGAAGCCTCCCCTGCCCGTGCAAGAAACAGCATTTTCATTATACTGGGAGTTTTTTCGATGGCCCTTTTCCTTATTATTGTGCTGCATACTGTATTTCTGTATATGGATCAGCCGGAAGACGATTATACGGTCTTTAAGGATATCCTCTCTCCCCTGCTGATTAATCCTGTATTTATTGCACTGATTCTCAGTGTCTTAGCATACGGGGAATACAGATTGCAGAAATATCTTGATGCAAAGCTTCCGCAAGGCACGCAGAAAATAACCTTTACTTCGGATTACAATAAGATCACTGTCTTGAAGAGCGATATCTTATACATAGAATCACGCGACAAGGAAGTCAGGATCATCACTAGAGACGGACAGGAGTACCGTAACAGGACCGGTATTTCCCAATGGGAAAACATACTTGGAGAGCAGTTCCTGCGCATCCACAGAGCATTTCTCGTCAATATTGCCGAAACCCGCCCCTGCTCCCCGGAAACAGTAATTGCGGGAGACAAAGAACTCCCCGTCTCCCGCAAATACAAAGAATCCAAAAAAATGTTTATTGGATAAAAAAATCAGTTATCAAGTTAGTTAATCTAGTCTTGTCTTTGATATTCCACTTTTATATATTTTGACAGATGAATATCCTTTGCTGAATTAAAAGATACATATCCTAGGCCTCCGATGACGTTCGACGGATAGGAAGAGCAATTGTATTCTATCGGCATCCATGTCCCGTTCCGATCGTATTCTACTGTCGAATAATACTGGAAGGCTTTTTCGTCAATCGACTCAAGACAGAACCTCAGGTCCATGTCGAATCCAAATATTTCATGAAAACTGAAGCCCTGATACCTGACATTATACATATAATCATCATCTTTCAATAAAAGACACAACTTGTAGTCTTTCCCGTCAAAAACATTGTCACGGAATATGTTATAGTCATGTATGGGGCTGACAGTCGCCCATCCCGGATTGAGCACTGGCTCAAGCAAGCTGAAAACTACCATTTCCTTATTGGCATATTCAGTTTTCTCACCGACATGGTTATAGTAACGGTCAGGATAAAGATCAGCATAATAATCATATAGTACCTCCTTTGTTACCTTCAGGCTGGCCGAAATACGATAGCAATTGACTATACCTGCAGGGTCCGAAATATCTAGCATATACCTTCTGAAAACAGCTTTACTCACATGGCCTAGCTCCCCATACGTCATCTCCACCGGTTCCTCTTCCTCCACGCCGACTATTACAGGAGCCTCCTGCATTGTATATGATGCTTCAACGTGAGTCCACTCGCAATCAGCAGTCACCTTAACTCTATCCCCGGCCTTGACATTTGCCTTAATTTTGTAAAATCTTGTATAGTTTTGCCTGTCGAATGGCTCAGATGTCTCATCGGCAAGAAGGTCATTGACAAAAATGCTGACAGTCGCATCTGGAACGCCGAACAGTCCCTCGCTTGAAGAACTTCCGACAAGCCTGATTGTATGAACCGTATCCGCTGTACTAACCTCTCCGTTCATGACAAGGATCTTGTCCGGAGAATATGCCGGAAGGTCAAGATTGGCATCACATGACATTACGGTAAGCAGAATTGAAACTGCAGTTATAAGACTGAATATTATTTTTTTCCTCATATCTGTCAGAATTTATATGTATAACTGAAGGAAGGGATACAAAGCAGAAACGCAAAAGACTTGACTTTCCTTCTCACTTTCCTGCCGCCTTCTACGTTCAGGCCCGAATAATTGAAATCGGCATCCACTTCCGGATCGATTCCCATTATATTTTTATGGGCATAGACGTTGTAAAGTCCGAAATTCCAGGTCCGTATTCCATGTGTTTTGCGCTTGGAGAGGCTAATGCCGAGATCAAGCCTGTGTGCCATAGGAAGCCTGTAACCTCCTCTCTCGGAAACATGGGAAGAATAGTGTGAAACCCCGTCATAACCGACTACTTCCACTGGATATGACGGCACAGTAATAGCAGCCCCGCTTGCGAGAAACCACAAAGCATTGACACTCACCTTCTCATTAAACTTATAGCTGGCGTTCAGATTGACGACGTGGCGTCTGTCATACTTGTAAGGGAACCATTTCCCTCCATTTACACTTCCATCGGCGAATTTACGTTCAGATTTAGACCAAGTGTAACCGATCCAGCCTGTCAGTTTACCTTCTGTCTTGCTTACAGTAAGTTCTGCGCCATAACTCCTGCCATATCCCATAGATACATTTTGATCCCAGCTGTAATCCCCGGAATTAGGCGAGACGGAATCTTTATAATCCAGTACAGAATTGCTCTCCTTGAAGTACGTTTCAGCAGTCATTTCCCATCCTCCCTTACGTATGTAAGTTATTCCAAGGCTATAAAGATCTGAAGTCAACGGTTTAATCCTGTTTGTAATCGGAACCCACTGGTCTGTCGGAAGATCGATTATGCATGTCGAGAGCTTATGGATGTACTGTGCCATCCTTGAGTAACTTGTCTTCAAGAAAAGGTTCTCCTTCAGGTCGTATCGGAACGAGACTCTGGGCTGAGGTGAAAAATAAGTTTTCCCCTGAGTGTTGAAGAGTGCCAGATTGACGCCGGCATTGAGACGGACTTTCTCCCCTGCCATCATATCGTCCTCCAAATAGCACGATAATTCATGTCCGTCGAGGACATATTTCTGACGGGATGCGTCATATGATCCACGAATGCTTTCCTGATGTCTCAGGAGGACGACCGGTCTATAATTGTGGAATGTATATGATGCCCCGGTACGGACAGAATGCGATGGAGAAGGATTCCAGTCGATATCATACATGAAACCGGTATCATTGATTCCAGTACTGCGACTATACTCATCGGTGTAGAAACTCTCCGGATTCCTGTTATCTTTATTCATATCTTTTGTATAAAGACGCCCCTTATAGCGGTTGTGGAATATGGTTGTGTTGCTGAATATGTTATCAGAGAAAACATGATTCCAGCGTATGGAGGCAATAGCATTGCCCCAATCCTGCTTATTGTCTGACTCTAAAGTATAATAAGGATCACTGTCATCCTCTTCGCTTCTGAAATAATCCCTTCCCCGATATAAGCCGACATAAACTCTGTCATTGTCGGATATCTTGTGATTTACCTTAGCGTTGAAGTCATAGTAATAATAATTCTGCTCGACATCAAGCATCTTAAGGATCGGACTGAAGAGGAATGTATGAAGGACTCTTCCGCTCACGGAGAATGAAGTCCTGCCCTCTGCTATCGGGCCCTCCAGATGGAATCTGTCGGATAACAGGCCTACGGAGACAGTTCCATGCATTTTATGCATGTCGCCATCATTCGTCCTTACATCTACTATCGAAGAAGCCCTGCCGCCATATCTGGCCGGGAAGGCCCCTTTATAGAAGTTTACTCTCTTGACAGCTTCCGGAGAGAACACAGAAAACAATCCGAACATATGAGAAGCATTATATACCGGAACGCCGTCCATAAGCAACAGATTTTCATCATCTCCCCCACCTCGTACGCAAATACCGGAAAATCCGTCAAATCCACTTTGTGTTCCGGGAAGAGCCTGCAATGTCTTCAGAACATCGGGCTCCCCTCCAAGCACCGGTGTCGAGCCTATCATGTTCTGCGGGATTTCAAGCGATCCCGGCCTTGTAGCGTGGACTCCGGCTTCAACCTTGCCTCTGATCTTTGCTGAAACGAGTTCGCTATTGATAGACAAGTCAAAATTGACAGTCTTATCCCTGTCGACTACCACTTTCTTTGTGACTCTTTCATATCCGATGAAAGAAGCAGTGAGCTCGTACTCCCCTTCCGGAAGAGTAATGGAATAGAAGCCGAATTCATTTGCGATTGCTCCTATGCTGCCGGTGAAAACCCCGGCTCCTATCAGGGTCTCAGATGAGACCGCGTCTACGACGTGACCTCCAATTGTGAAACTCTTTTTTGAGACTGCCTTGAGAGAAATATATTTCTTCCTGATAGTCCAGCGGATATTACGCCCGCTGAACATATCTTCAAGACTTTCCTCCAGGGAGAGATCATTTCTCCCGCTACCGGTATATGTATCCGATACCGGCAATGATGGATCATATATGAAGTTCATATCGAAGCGCTTTGCGACTTCGTCCATCCTTTCCTTAAGCGTAGTCTGCGCATTTGCCAGCCCCGCTATGAATAACAACAGAAAAATTATATACAATCGCTTCATTCCACAGTCACCTCTATATCCAGTGCCGCTTCAATAGCAGCTGCTATATCATTAATATTATCAGCAGTGAATTTTCCACTTATCCTGCGTCCGGACTCAGACGCGCTCATATGCACCTTGAAATAATCCCCTATTTCCTCGAGGGCCTTGTCGAGAGACGCATTATCATAGACAAACTCGCCTGTAGCCCACACGGAAGGATTCAGCAGACAATCTATCTGTTCCAGCTGCCCTTCTGCGATTCTGGCAGCCATTCCGGCCGTCAGAATCATATTGTCCGCGTCAGGAGCGGAAGCAAAAAGGACCTTTCCGTTGTCGACGTAAACCTCCGGCGTGTCATCTCCTGCATCAACCGTGAACATGGTACCGAGCACGCGTATATAATACTCATCCCCCGTAATCTCGAATGGACGGGACTCGTCTCTGAATACTTTGAAATAGACCTTGCCTTCCATTCTGGCCTTCCTGACCATCTTTCCTTCATATATACTTATGCTTGATCCCGGGCTCAGTACAACCTCGGTACCGTCAGGAAGAGTGACATTCTCCATAGAACTGTCAGCCATATAGTCAATCCATTTCTCTTCATGCACGAACGTTACCAGAAACAATACTATGGCTATTGCAGCTGCTGCAGAGGCAGCCCATGGTATCAGACGGAAACCTCTCCCCATTCCTCTCTGCGTAAAGAATGCTCTTGAGGCTTTATGGCCGTCAAGGGCGCCTTTCTTATAATGGAAGGCTACCCATTTCAATTCTTTTTCTTTAATTTCTGTCATACTTTGTGTTTGTGTTTGCCTATATGACGGAGAAAAAAGAAAAAGTACTATTGCTTACCGGAAAAAATTAAAGAAAAACGACAAACTGGAGGATTTCCTTGCGTGCTCCCTTCAGACTTCGGAGAGCAGCCTCCATCGTATTGCGGACCGTACTCTCTGATATTCCGAGAGATGAGGCTATTTCAGCATAGCTCATTCCTTCCCGCTTTGCCATCAGGAAAATCTCCCTGCGTCTTTCGGGCATCTTGTCGATAGTGTCCCACAGGCGGGCCTCGATACCGCTTCTGTCACGGGCTTCGTCATCGCTTATAAGACCGTCAAGATCCCTCGGAAGAAAAGTCTCGGACTGAGCCTTCCTCAGTCTGTCGATGCAGCTGTTCCTGACGGCAGAATACAGATATGCCCTCGCATTCTCGATTTTGACGCCCCCCGCCATGCGTTCCCAGAGCATTGCAAAACATGCGCTTACTATGTCCTCCGCCTCATCGGTATTTCCGATATAGTGGATGGCATAGATACATAATGGACGGTACTGGGACCGGAATAACGAGTCTATAAGTCTCTTCATGTCTAACCGCTGCAAAGTTAATACAAAAAAACGGACCGGAATAATCCGGTCCGCGATAAACACAACATGAATGACGACTATTCCTAGTCTTCGTCTATATGATAAGATTTTATCCAGAAGTCTGTCGTAGGACTCAGAAGCCAGAGGTATGACTCTTCGCCTTCCGGCAGATATACAAGGATAAGACCGTCTTTGTCGTAATATCCCTTCATGAACTTAACAAGGTCTTTCTCGATTTCCGGAGCATTGTCAGTGCCCCAGTCGCCGAACGGCATATATCCGTCTGCTTTCTGCATGAAGATGATATCGTTGAATTCGCTCGAAACTACAGGACCTTTCTCTTCGCTGAAACTGTCGAAGAAGGTATACCAATAATGTTCCTTATCGTTTTCCGGGCAGTAGACAAGAGGCCTTGTCTCGCGCTCGTTGAACTCGATATCACCCCACTCGTCATGAGGCATGATTTCATCGACGACATATTTGACGGCATCACCTATTTCCGCATTGAAATTGATTTTATGGGTTCTGTAATCTCCGCTGAGGAAGTAAGCCCTTGATACATTATTACGTGCTACTGTAAGCTCTTCTGCTCCTTCCATCTTCACATTAGAGCCTTTGAGCGCAAGCCCTGTAATGGTGTTTTCGCCGATCGCGAGAGGTGAACCGAGCTTGAGATTTCCGGCATCATCTACTGTAATGGAATTAGTCTTGTGGGACAGTTTGCCGTCCTGAATGATATCGAACCGGATGGAACACTTTTCCGGGGAAATGGCAAACCTGCAGACGAACCCGTCCCCGTCGCTGACTGACGAAGTACCGTAACCTGCCTCAGCAAACATGTTGGCTGCAGCCATGGTCGCAAGAAGGGCCTCTTTTGATGCATTGATTGCCTCGAATTCCTCTGACGGAGCAGGAACGAGCACAAGAGTCTCACCGCCCTCTTTTCCTTTGACAGTAATTGAAGTGCTGGAGAATTCTTCAACGAAGTAAGTCTCTTCGGCATTGCTGTCGACATAAGTAAGGTGCCCTCCTCCTATGATCGTAAGAGAAACGACCTTGGAAGAAACGGACATTACATTGAATGTCGAATTCGTGGCAAGTTTCTGAATCTCTGAATCAGAGCTGACAGAACCGTCACTGCTGAACTGGAAGTAGACATCTGTTCCTTCGTAATCGGTTTTCCAGGTCCCGACTGTGCAGAGAACTGACTTCACTTCAGAAGGACGGATCCGGTCAGGATTCTCCTGGCATTCGTCAAGCCATTTCTCGTAAGGATTTGTCAGGCCACATCCACCTAATGTCAGGCAGAATGCCGCCGTCAAGGCGATTTTAATGTAGCAATTCATAATTGATTATTAATGTGTTAAAAAATATTACCACACCGGTGGGGTATATGGAAGCAGATAAGACTGCTTATAAGCTAATGCAGCTCCCGGATTGCAGGTCCTGATATCGATAAGAGGTTGAGTCCTGCCGTCATTCACTATAGGAGCGACTCCATCATGTGGATCCGGCCAGTCGACACCGGCAGAAACTCCCCATGGATTTCTCATTCCGTAAGACGCAGAAGTGCCGGAATCGAAAACGAAAGTGAATGCATGGGCGCTTACGGTCTTGTATGGTCCGTTGCCGATCACTACGTCTTCCTCGCTGAAGCCGCCGATGACAAGCCAGCCACTGTTGAGAAGGACTCTCACCGCCCTGTCCATCTCGTTATAGTTGAGCACACCTGAATCGAAGGCAAAGCTTTCACCGTTGCCGACAAAGAGCGGAGAAGTATGCTCGGTAGCGATTCCGTCGAGCATGTCATTGCAATGGTATATGCTGTTCCATTTCATGATAGCTTTTTCGAGAACCGAAGTCCAGCAGATGACCTCATTCTTGCCTTTGGCGCAACTATTCAGGAATTTAGAAGAAACGGTCACATCAACTTCCTGTCCTTCAGGATCGTACATCTTGACTGTATAAGAGCCGTTTCCGTTGTTGGTGATGATATCTTCAATGAAATTAGGATAAAGGTAAGCCAAGGAAGCAAAGACGGCAAGGGCGCTGCAGTCCCCTATTCCACCCTGGTTGACATCAGCCGGAAGCGGAGTCCCGAAAGGATAAAGGGTGACATTCTTGGTACGCCATCTGCTGTCTCCGTTCTCGATGACTGTGGTAGGTTCTTTGGACGGATTGGCGAGCCAGTTCCGGTCCGAATTTGTTGTCCTGTGACGTCCCTCGCAGAACTGTCCCATAGGCGTCTCGCTGCTGTAGGTATTGTCCCTGATGAGCCCCATGAGGTCGTCGATGTTCTCCTCTCCAGAAGGCGCCATGGCCATCTCTCTCAATTTGAGCTCGGCAATGGCAGTTTTTCTGTTGGACGACTGGAATTCGAACTTATAGTACCGGTAAAAGTTATGGTTGTAATCGTCGTCGATATAGAACTCTTTCCTTTCCTTGCGTCCGGTATAGTTCACTCCGGAACGGGAGTCAATCTCGACCCAGCTTACATTGTCGGCAGAAGCGGAGAGAACCCAGTTCTCAGGAACCTTGAGATCGGAATCGGAAGAATAGATAATGTAGGATTTGAGCGAGAATGCCTCATCGCTGCTCCAGATTACATTATACGTGTAGTTTTTCGTAGCGAAATATGACGACCTGCTGTTGTCAACCAGTTTCCCGATTGTATGGCCATTGTATTCGCTATGATTAGTTGAGATAGTACCGCCGCATGGCATGTTTGAGTTACCATCCGGGATTGAGGCGGAAGGCCCTGATTTCGTATAGACTTCCTCCGGATATTCAACAGATTCCAGAGTTTCAGAATCATCCTTCGAGCAGGATGAGACCAGCATTATTGCCGAAATGACGGCAACCGGATAAAGATAAGACCGTTTCATAGATTAAAGATTGATTATTATAGTGTTATTAAATGGTTGGTCTTAAAATGATGGTGGTGTATAAGGGAGCAGATATTTCTGCTTGAAGTCAAGGGCGGATCCAGGGTTGCAGATTCTAAGATCGATAAGCGGCTGAGTCCTTCCGTCATCGACGATAGGAGCTACTCCATCGTATGGATCCGGATAATCCGTAGTTCCGTTCGAGTATCCCCATGGGTTTCTGGCTCCATATTTGGCAGAAGTGTGGTCATCGAGAATGAAAGAGAAGGCATGAGCGGTAACAGTCTTGAACGGACCGTCTCCGATAATCTGGTCAGACACGTGGAAACCTCCGACTACTATCCAGCCTTTATTGAGCATGACTGTAACCACTCTTTCCATCTGGGCGTAATCGAGGACGCCATAATCAAAGGCGAAACTCTCCCCGTTTCCGGTGAAGATAGGAGAAGTGTACTCGGTAGGAATACCTTCGATAGAGCCGACGGTGTGGTAGACAGAATTCCACTTCATCACAACTTTCTCAAGAACCGCTGACCATGTCCTGACGTCATTCTTGCCGGTAACTCCACCGTTCAGGAACCTTGAAGAAACAGTTACGTCTACACTTTTTCCCTGAGGATCGTATGTCTTGACTGTAAATGTGCCGTCGCCGTTGTTCTTTATGATATCCTTTATGAAATCAGGGAAAACGTATGCCATAGAACCGAATACGGCAAGGGCGCAGCAGTCTCCGATTGCCTGCTGGTTGACATCAGCCGGCACAGGACTGCCGAACGGGAAAAGAGTGACATCATAATCCTGCCATTCAAGAGACCCGTCTCCGCCGATGACTGAAGGCTCGTTTTTCGGATCGGCAAGCCATGCGATGTCTTCTTCGGTCGTCTTGTGGCGATTCTCGCAGAACTCGCCCATCGGCGTCTGGGAACTCAGGGTGCTGCCATGGGAAAGATACATCAGGTCGTCGATATTGGCGACACCTCCGTCAGCCAGCACAATCTCGGCGATTGCAGTGTTGGCAGAAGTAGTCGTGAATACGAATCTATAATACTTATATGAGGTTGTAGACAGAGTCCTGTATTCCTTGCGGGTGTTCGCGCCGCCGAAGACCTGTCCGCTCTTCTTGTCGATCTGGACCCAGGACTTGTTGTCATTGGAGCCGGAAAGAACCCATGATTCAGGGACTGTACCGTCGCCGGCGGAAGACATGATGGAATAAGACTTGAGGGCGAATGACCTCTTGCCGCTCCAGAGAATGAAGAATTCCTTGTGGGAAGTGACAAACGAGGTCGCCGGATCGTTATCCACTACCTTGCTAATGTCTGATCCGTAAGGTGAATCGGAATACTGGGTAGAGATGACTCCGCCGCAAGGGATATTCTCGTTTTCAGAGGCTACTGAAGCATAAGTATAGACTGTAGGTGTGTCCGGGTCCTTCGAATCCTTTTCGCAGGAAGAGAACATAAACATGGCAGAAACGAGGACTGCCGATATAAAGTAAGAGTATTTCATATTCAAATCAATAATTCATCAGTTTTCAAGGGTTGAGACAGAAGGCGGAACTGCCTGGGCTGACACGGCGCGGCGGTATGCCGGCTTGCGACTCATTACGAACTCCAGTTCGGCGCCATCCTTGATGTCATCCCAGGTAATCCAGGACTTGTCGCAGATCTTGCCGTTGACCTTCAGCTGTTTTACATAAACATTTTCAGGAGACCAGTTCTTCGCAGTCATTCGTATTTTCTTGCCGCCGGTCATCGTGACGGTAAGGGCTTCGACGCATGGAGAACCGATATTATAGACATTGCTCGAAGGAGCGACAGGATAGATTCCGAGACAGTTGAACATATACCAGGCGCTCATCTGGCCGCAATCATCGTTGCCGCTGAGAGCGTCAGGAGTATTTCCATAGAATCTGTCGGCTATCTCGCGGATCCTCTTCTGGCACTTCCACGGCTGCCTGAAATAATTGTAGATATAAGGGACATGGTGACATGGCTCATTGCCGTGCCAGTATGCACCGATCCTGCCCTGAATATCATGAGCGCCCGGAATGTCCTCAGGAAGCTCGTAAGTAAACAGGCTGTCAAGTCGGGAAAGAAGCTTCTTCTCACCTGCAATATCCATATAACCCTGCATATCGTGAGGGACATACCAGGTATACTGTACGGTAAATCCTTCCGTGATGTCGCCCCAGCCGTTGACTGAGCCCGGTCCCTGGTAATCGAGAGGCGAGAAAGGAGTTCTCCACTCCCCTTTCGAATCCCTTCCTCTCATGAATCCGGTCTCAGGATCTATCAGATTCCTGTATGAGAGGGACCTTTGCAGATAGTACTCGTAATCCTCCTGATGTCCAAGAGCTTTCGCTGCCTGAGCTATACAGAAGTCATCATAAGCATATTCAAGAGTCTTGGAAACCGACTCGGATTCTGTATCAAAAGGCACATAACCGAGATTGCGGTATTCCTCAAGCTTGTCATAATTACGGTTCATCGCCGTGGTCTTCATGGCTTCGAATGCCTTTTCCCTGTCGAATCCCTTGACATCCTTGACAATCATGTCTGCAAGTACCGAAACTGCATGATAACCAATCATGCACCAGGTTTCGTTGGCATAGAAGGACCATATCGGAAGCATCTTCTCGACACTCTTGTCATAATGCGCAAGCATTGAAGTCGCGATATCCGCGTTGATGTCCTGATGCACCAGGTTCATCCATGGATGGAAGGCCCTGTAGGTATCCCAAAGCGAGAATACAGTATAGTTCGTGAACCCGTCAGATGTGGCGATGTTCTTGTCGAGTCCCCTGTATCTGCCGTCCGCATCCTCGAAAACGAATGGATGTAGCGCCGCATGGTATGCAGAAGTATAGAAGGTCTCCATTGTCTTGCGGTCAGCCTTGAGCTCATATCTAGAGAGTTCGTCTTCCCAGAGAGCCAGTCCTTTTTCATGAAGGCTGTCGAAGGTCTCCCCTTCAGTCTCTGCGAGATTCTTCAGGGCACCTTCCAGGCTTACGCCGGAAACCGCCACGCGTACTGTCACCTGCTCGCCTTCCGTGGTCTTCAGGCCGATTCTGGCGGACAGTTTCCTGCCCCAGGCTTCACCGGTGCTGCGGAAGCGCATAGTATCATAGATTACGGGCTTTCCGTCCTCATAGAACAGCATTCCCTTCAGGCCGCAGGAGAATGTGGCCGCGAAATATACATGCCTTTCCGGTCCCCAGCCGTCAACCAGCTTATACCCGGTTATTGTCGAGTCGTTCTCCACGCGAAGACTTGACCAGACACATTTCTGGTAAAGCGTATGGTCCATATCGACGGCGATGAAAGCAGAATCGGACTCCGGATATGTAAAACGAAATATTCCGCTTCGCAGGCCCGAGGTCATCTCAGCCTTGACACCATAATCATCCAGCACTACGCTGTAATAATCCGGTGTCGCCACTTCCTTGTCATGACTGTAGGCAGAAGCTGGTTTCAGCTCCCCCGTACCGGGGATAAACAGGAAATCTCCGAGATCAGGGATGCCTGTGCCGCTCAGATGGGTGAGGCTGAATCCCTGGATCGTATTGTGGGAATACTTGTATCCGGAAGCCGCATCATAGAAATTGTCATCGGTATCAGGACTGATCTGGATACCTCCGAACGGAATCTGGGCACCTGGATAGACATTCCCGTATCCATCTGTTCCAACAAGTGGCTTTACATAATCAGTAAGCTTCTGAGCCGTCATCGGAGCGATGCCGGCCAGAAGCCCTAATACTGCCATTGTCAGTCTGTATGTTCTCATTGCATTAGAGTTTGATGTCCCCTACAGCGACCTGATACTCATGCCAGAGATCATCGATATCGGCATTTTCTCCAAGTATATGCTTGATAGCACCATTGAATGACCATGGAATCACCTCAAGCGTGCTGGCATTGAACTTCCTTAGGAAGTCAGGGTCCTTATTGTCCCTGAGCCATACAAGGAAGAATCCGGTAATACGGTATCCGTCCATATAGCTGCCGCCTCTAGGCCTGTCGTCAGGGGTAAAACCTCCGTTTGCGACACGTACGGCATCAGCCATTCCCTCGGTGAAGCACCAGAATACACGGTTGTCATCATAGTTTCCGATTCCCTGAGGCGAAAGCTGATATACATGCGTAAGCTCATGAAGAAGCACGCCGCGGGTCTCGAAGAGGACCTTGGCGGTATCGGCATCAGCAAAACTATGCTCAATATGCCTTGTGCTGTAGAAAACGAAGGCATCATTACCCTCGTCACCCTTGGCGGATATTCCATCTACATCTTCAAGGGTATAGTAGAGGTTCTCGACATATGGGATGCTGTCCTGAGGAGAATAATAAAGCGTTGCAAGCACATCTTTGGCCTGCTCTCTGATATAAGTCTCAGGGTCCTTGATTATGCTGGCGTATATCCTCGATCCTTCCGTCTCCTTGGCTTTATCCTCGAAGACGATCTTTCCCAGATTGTAGCCGGACCAGTCAGCAGTCTTTTCTGCTGAGTTATTCTGCCGGCAGGCAACTGTTGCTGCTGTGGCGAGACACAGCGTAAGAATTATATAATTCTTCATATCTGTTTTTAATTGTTATCTGACATTGAATAAGGCTTTTTCAGCCCTTTTGCTCCGGAAGGCCTGGAAGCCATTTCGAACTCCCATACTCCTCCGTCAAGGATTTCCTCATGGGTGACATATCTTCTGTCAAGAGGTTTCCCGTTGATTTTCACGCGTTTTACATACCGGTTACGGTCGCTTACACCGTCTGCTTTGATTTCCAGCTTCTTGCCACCAGGAAGGGTTATTCTGATGTAAGGAAGATAAGGGGCGCCGAGCACATACTGGTCCGTTCCGGGGCATACAGGATAGAATCCCATAGCCGAGAACAGATACCAGGCGCTCATCTGGCCGCAATCATCATTGCCGCCGAGACCGTCAATCCCCTCTCTATACATCCGGTTCATTATTTCGCGAACCCAGTATTGGGTAAGCCACGGCTTTGATGTCCAGGCGAAAAGATATGGCACATGGTGGCTCGGTTCGTTGCCATGCACATATCCGCCGACCAGACATTCTTTTTCGATATCCTCGTTGTCCTCGTAATATTTCGGGTCAAGGTCCATCGCAAACAGATTCTCAAGTTTTCCAAGGAAAGCCTTTTCGCCGCCCATCAACTCCATGACACCTTTGACGTCCTGGGGAACATGGAAAGAGAAATTACGCGAATTTCCTTCGATGAAACCTTCCCCGTAAGTCTGGTCGATGTCGAAATCTTTCTTGAAAGAACCGTCGGAATATCTCGGACGTGCATAACCGATCGAAGGATCATATACATTGGCATAGTTCATGGCCCTGCGACCGTATTCATCGGCTATCTCCGAAGCTCCGGCTTTCAGCGCGGCGGCATAGATCGTCCAGTCGTCATAGCTGTATTCCAGAGTCGTCGAAGCCGCAGTCCCGCTTTCATCGAGCGGCACGAATCCATGGTCCATATAAAAGCCGAGACCTTCGTAGATCCTGACCTTCGAGGTCGCGGTCATGGCCGCGAGCGCCTCTTCGTCCGAGCCTTTATATGTTCCTTTTACGATAGCGTCGGCGAGTACCGGGACGGCATGATAACCGCTCATGCACCAGTTTTCGTTGCCCATGAGGCTCCAGACCGGGAGCATGCCGACGGCATTCTGCTTCCAGTGCTCGACCATTGACTTTATCATATCCGAGTTCTCCTCGGGCCAGAGAAGGCCCAGGAAAGGATGCTCGGCCCTGTAGGTATCCCAGAGTGAAAATACTGTGTAGTTGGTGAAGCCTTCGGCCTGATGGATGTTTCCGTCCACTCCCCTGTACTTGCCGTCCACGTCCATATAGACTGACGGATTGATCAGGGTATGGTACACGGAGGTATAGAACATCGTCTTTTCGCTTTCGGTGCCTTCCACCTCGAATCTGCCGAGAGCCTTGTCCCATTCCTGAGCCGCCATGGAAGCGATCTCGTCGAATGAGCCTGCAGCTTCAGCCTCGAGATTCCGGATTGCGCCTGCAGCGTCGACTGCCGAAATCGCTACTTTTACCGTGAGCGGTTCTCCTTCGTCGAAAGAGAACCATGCCGCTACGTCCCGGCCGGCCATATCGGGGAAATTATGGCCAATGTCGAAACGTCTCCAGAATCCGCTGTAGGCAGAAGGTTTCTTGTCCTCGTAACCATAATCGCGGATCGGCTTGGAGAATGAAATTGCAAAATAAGTGTAGTTGGTACGGGCCCATCCGTCTGTGAGACGGAAGCCGGTAACCAGAGTGTCATTCTCGACTCTCAAGGTTGCACGGCAAACTTTGCCGTCGTATCCGTAAATGCTGTGTGTCAGGTCCAGAATAATATTCTGTTTTTGGTAGGATGGATAAGTGTATTCGTGTACGCCGACCCTTTTTGTTGCTGAAAGGCGGGCCCTGATCCCGTAATCCGCGAGAGTAACCTCATAGAGACCTGGTCTTGCGACTTCGGTATCATGCGAAAAACGGGATCTGTATCCGTCTTCAGGGTGATCAGCCGTTCCCGGAGTCAGCTGTACGGGACCGGTAGTAGGCATGATCAGTATATCCCCGAGGTCTGAATGACCTGTTCCACTGAGATGCCTGTGGGAGAAGCCTACGATAGTGCTGTCGGAATGTCTGTATCCGGCGCAATAGTCATAGGTTCTCTGCTGGTATTTGCCAGCGATGTTATGGGGAACGATATCGGTATCAGGACTCAACTGGATACCTCCGAAAGGCACGCATGCCCCAGGGAATGTATGCCCCATTCCGTCGGTTCCGATGAACGGATCGACGAAACGGGATGGTTGTGCGGAAACCAGGAATCCTGCCATTGCCAGAGAAGCTGATACCAATATATTCCTCATGATTTGTGTTAGCTTTAAATTATCTTTCAGTTGCTTCAGAAGTCCAGCCGTAGTTCTGCACCATCTTAGGATTCCTTCTCATTTCTGCATCCGGAATCGGCATAAGGAAGTGCTGTTTTGAGCAGACTCTGGTCTCGAACTCGACTTTCTTGAAGAAATCAGGCGCATCGGCCATGAAATCCATGGCGTGGATAGGACCGCCTTCGCCACCTCTGTGGTAAGAAGGATAGATCCAGTCATCACCGACAGCCATGTCAGCCACTTTCCAGCGACGTACATCGAAGAAGTGATTCCACTCGAATGAAAGCTCCACGAGTCTCTCGCGACGAATTCGCTTGTCGACTTCATCACGGCTGACAGGATAAGAGATATAGTTCATGCCGTTGGCATCCGTACCACCGCCATTGCCATATCCAGGCACGCCTGCTCTCGCACGGATAAGATTGACATACTTCATGGCCTCGTCATACTGACCGCAGGCGCTGAGGCATTCTGCATATCCGAGATACATGTCGCCGAGTCGGAGAAGGACTGCGCAGTGAGCGCCCTGCTCGTCACCATTCATAGGAGCCATCCTGCGTTCGCCGTAGCCGGTATAAGGAGCATCCCAGTTGGCTGCGTTGAAGCCGGAGTTACCGTTTACGGTAAGTTCGGTGGTCACCTCGCCGTCGTTGGTGTTGGTATTGAGCCATGTAGAACCGTTGAAGGTCACGCATACATAGAAGCGAGGCTCACGGTGTGCCCACTGCTTGAGGGTCTTGTCGGTATTAGCCTTGAAGAGGTTTCTTTCAGGGTTGAACGGGTCGTTGTAATCTTCGTCCCAGCCATAGTGGGAAGGATCAGGAACACCTGTGTACTCATCATAGTCAGGATCTTCGCAGATACGGAGGCCCTTGTCTGTAAAGTACATGTCGACCATCTCCTGGGTGGTTCCGAAACCGAGACCGCCGCGGATACTTTCGTCCTGGCAATCCCTGTGGTAAGGGGTGAGCTGGTACTGGATAAGATCGTGGTCGGAAAGCCTGATGAATATCTGCTCTGTGTTGCGGGTATAATCAGAGATAGACGCTGCCTGACGATATGACTCATAATGGTCGATATTTCCTGCAGGAGTCCTCACGATCTGGAGTGAGTAGACCTTACCGTCGAACTCGTCGAGGAATTCCTTATATGCATCTCTTGCCCTTTCCCACTTTGCCTGCTCCTGGCTCTTGTCCTGAGGGAAGATCTGGGTACCGTCAAGATTCCTGATCTCCGCATAGTCAGGGTTGCAGTTGAAAAGAGGGCTGGCGGCATAAAGAAGGGCTTTAGCCTTGAGAGCCTTGCAGGTACCCCTGTCTATACGGCCGAGGTTGGCATCGCCGTACTTTGCAGGGAGATCCTCGGCAGCCTTGTCAAGCTCGGACACGATGAAATCGATATTCTCGTCGACTGTATTCCTTTCCTTGAGAAGGTCATCAAGAGGAGTATCGAGAGCCATGGCTTCTTCACCGATGATAGTCACAGGACCGTAGCAACGGAAGATGTTGAAGTAATAGTAGGCACGGAGAGCTCTTGCCTGGGCCTTCCAGTACTTACGGTCTGAAGCGCTGGCTTCGACGCATTTATCTACATTGCTGATGAATGTGCTGGCCTTTGCAATACCCTTGTAGTATTCATTATACCAGTATCCGATCCAGTTGGTAGAAGCGTATACCGAACCGAGAGACCAGCTGGTAGCTTCTTCGCCATCACCGCTCCAGGTGATATCGCCTTCGATGGAACCGCCGGTCCAGATACCGCCGGCATAATAGGTAGGCCAGCGTTCGCAGGTCTCGTCAGGAACATAACTATAGACGTTGTTGAGGAACTCCTCTGTCTTGTTACGGTCTGAGAAGGTGTCTTCCAGATTGTACTGCGTACCCGGAATCGTCGGGAAAAAGTCGTTGCAGGACGAAACAGACGCCATGATCATGACCGCAGCTGCAATTTTATATAATGTTTTCATAATGACATCCGGTTTTAGAATTTGACATTGAGACCTACTGAGATCGTCATCGCATTAGGATATGAACATCCGTTGTTGGTGTTGAGCTCAGGATCCCAGATCTTGAATTTAGAGAAGGTCAGAAGGTTGGTTCCTGTGATATATACACTTGCGGCATCGAGGAAGGTCTTGTCGACAATTCTTCCAGGAAGGTCGTATGTGATGGTAGCCTGCTTCAGGCGGAGGAAACTTACGTCCTTCTGCCACCAGGTGCTTTCCTTGGTGTTATTGAGGTTGTCTGTCTTTCCGTAGTGGAGACGTGGGTAGAATACGTTGGTGTTCTCAGGGTTTTCTGCAGACCATCTGTCGGTAATGTTGCTGAACAGGTTGGAAAGACCGGCCTGGTCAGAGAACGGATGGATACCGTCACCGGAGAGACAGCGGTCAGCGAAGGCATTTCCGGAGAAAATCACGCCGAATGAGAACTGGCCTACCTGGAGGTCTGCGCCAAAGCCGTAATAAAGCTTCGGAACGTCACCCTGGCCGATTACGCACTTGTCATAATCATCGACAACGCCGTCACCGTTGAGATCCTTATACTTGATATCACCAGGACGTGAGATCTGTCCAGGATATTCCTCGCCGAACTGTCTTGCATGGTCGATGATCTCGTCATCGCTTGTGAAGAGGCCTTCAGCGATCCATCCCCAGCGTGCAAGGACGTTGGTTCCGCGGGTCTCGAGCCATGGATATGCAGGTTCCGGCTGATCATCCTCGATGATGCGGTCCTCGTTCCAGGTGAGGTTGCCCCTGAGGGTAAGGAAGGTCTTGGTAGCAAGCTGCTTGTTGTATTCGATGTTCATGTCGATACCCTTGTTGTCCACGATACCGAGGTTGGCATAAGGCATCTCGATGAAACCGCAGTAGTCAGGAATAGTAGCACGCTGGAGGAAGATTCCGGTACGGTGCTCCTTGAAGAGCTCTACTGTGAGCGAGAGTTCGTCCTTGAAGAACTTGAAGTCGAAACCGAGGTTCTGCTTGAGGGATGTTGACCAGCCCACGTTGGAACCATATTTCTTGTATCCCCAACCGTCTTTAGGGCTGTTTGAAGTACCGAAACGGGTACCGTCTGCGCTGCCCATCTCGTCCTGATACATGAAACGGCGTCCTGCTGCGGAGTCGGATCCTACCTGACCGATGGTATAGCGGATCTTGAAGAATGACCATACGTCCTTGAGAGGTTTCCAGAACGGTTCATTTGAAACAGCCCATCCGAGACCGGCTGCCGGGAAGAAACCGAACCTGCGCTTAGGGTCGAAGTTCTCGGAACCGTTGTAACCGGCATTGACTTCTGCGAAATAACGGTCGTCGTAAGCATATGTCGCTCTAGCGGCAAGGCCCTGCTGCTTGTAGTTGAGCGACTCGATAAGGCTGTCAGGGTGACCTGCGGCATAGACATTCTGGTTGTAGAGAAGAAGTCCGGTGACTCCGTGCTTGCCGAAGGTCCTGTCATAATTGAGGGAGGCCTCGAAATAGACGTTGCGGTCCATGGTCTGGTCCCTGTCATAGCCAAGCTCGCGGCTACCGGTATATGTACGGGTGATAGCCCACTCGTCATCGGTGAATACATCATTGTTCCAGAGACCTGTCTCAGTGTTCTTCGATCCTGAGAAGTAGTAGGTATCGTCACGTTTCTCGTATTTGTTCTGACGCCAGTTGTTTACGTCGAAAGCGAGGAGGGCGTTGGCGGAAAGACCTTTGCTCCAGTCGAAGAATCCGAGATCCTGGGCGATTCTGATATTGGAATTGAGCTGGTTGTTGATCTCGTTCCTGTAGCCTCTCTTTGTAAGGTCTGCGAGAGGGTTACGGAGGTCACCCATGGATGAGATTCCAGGGATGGAGCCGTCAGGCATCTCCTTAGGAAGATATACAGGGTTGATCTGGAAGCATGCCCCGAAGAGGCTGGAGGTACTCTGCTGAGGATAGTTGCCCTCGGAGAGATATCCGCTGAATCCAAGATCGATGGTAGTAGTCTCTGTAGGACGGAGATTCAGGTTGGCAGTATAGTTATACCTGTCATAACGCATGTTGGCGTTGTAGTTCTCCATCTTGGCGTTACGTGTAAGACCTGTCTCATTATAATATGTGAGAGACACATAATATGTAGCGTTAGGCACGCCACCTCTTACGCTGATCTGCGCACGGCGGTTATGTCCCAATGGTCTGAAGAGCTCGTCGATCCAGTTGACATTAGGATACAGATAGCTGTTATAGGCCTTAGGATCATCGTTAGGGATGATTCCGTCAGCCTTCTTGGTAGCCTCGATATACTGAGGAGTGAAGAGAAGCGCACCACGGCTGTTCAGGTAAGCCTCGTTTGCTGCGTCCATATACTCGTATGCGTTCGCAAGCTTAGGGATTCTGGTGAGTCTGGTGATACTCTCGTAATAATCGACAGTGAACTTAGGCTTGCCTACCCTACCCGGCTTAGTCTTGATGATGATGACACCGTTGGCGCCACGTACACCGTAGACAGCAGTTGCAGATGCATCTTTGAGGACAGTGAAACTCTCGATATCCTCAGGGTCGATATTGTTGAAGCTACGCTCCACACCGTCGACAAGCACGAGAGGCCTTGAAGGCTGATTCGTAAAGGTCGAAATACCACGGATCCAGATGTCGGTCTCATCATGACCAGGCTCTCCTGTCCTCTGGACAGAGACAACGCCTGCGAGTCGTCCGGCGACAACAGATGAAAGACTTGCCGAAGGCATCTTTATCTGGTCTGACTTGAGGGATGACTGAGATCCGACAACGGAGATCTTTCTCTGGGTACCATAACCTACGACAACGCTCTCGTCGAGTTCACTTACTACGGTAACGAGGGCAACGTCGATAAGGGTCTGTTTGCCGACTTCGATCTCCTGCTCCTCGAAACCAAGGGCTGAGAATACAAGAATAGGGTTCGTGCTCTTAAGAGTAAGGGAGTACTGACCGTTGTCATCGGTAAGGGTACCGTTTGTGGTACCTTTCTCGTACACCGCAATTCCTGCAAGCATTTCACCCTTGTCATCAGATACACGACCGGAGACATTCCTTGTCTGTGCAGACATCATTATCCCGGTGGTGATGAAAATCACAACTGCCAGCCAGATCTTACCGGCAAGAAGTTTAATTTTAGATAATTCCATAAATGGGTGTTTTGGTTACATTAGCTTTATGTTGCACTTTCATGCATAACAAAGAAAAGAAGATATAATTACAATCATTTCCTCATGCGCGACAAAATAAAAAGGGTGTCCGTAAAGAGGACACCCTATCAAAATTGAGCACAAGGCAATTATTTCTATGTCAAAAGTTTACTCTATCCGCTGGTCATTTAGAAGACATCGGTTCAGCACTCAGCCCATGGGAACTTTTCCAGTTTCCCGGAGTCATTCCGAAGCGGGCGGTGAACTCCTTGTAAAAATATGAACGGCTCGAGATTCCCACCTCCGCGATCACATCCTGGATCTGTTTCGAGTCATCCAGAAGCAGACGCGACGCCATCTCCAGACGATAAATCTTGATCAATGTTCCCGGAGTTATATGCGAGATGCTGCGGAAACGTCTGTAGAACGAGCGCGGAGTCATGGCCATCCTGTCGGCGATAAGGGCCGTTCCGAGATCCTCGCGGGCGATATTCTCGGAAAGCACCTGGATTGTCTTGCGGACAAAGGCCATATCCTCTTCATTCGTGCATACTATGTCATCGGCCAGACTGCCGAGCTCTTCCATCTTGACGCGCCGGAAATCCTTCTTTCCGTCGACTGCGCGAGATATCACGTCCTTGACAAGATGCATTCCTTCAGGGACGAATACATAGCTGTCGGACCATGAGACAAGCTCTGAACCAAGATTATGGCTCGGCTTGTCATTTCCAAGAATCACGACGAACGGGATATCTGAAATAGTCGTCCTGTTCTTGGACAATGTATCCCTGAACGCATTTTCGTCTTTTATTCCCAAATGGGCGTCGACGACTATCAGGTTGGCATCCGAATGCTTCAGCGACTTGAGGGCGGCTGCCGGATCCGATGCATATACGACTTCATAATCTGAAGAAAGAAGGTCAGAAAGAAGCCAGTACATCTCAGTCCTGCTCTCCAGCAGAAGAAGTCTGTCCCTTTCAGCCGCCCCGCTATTACGCTGGATGGCCGGATTGAATACGAAAACAAGCTTCTTTCCGTCGAAGTCTATTCTCTCCGGAATCCCCTGCTGAGCAGCTATGCAGAGAAAATCCAGCTGAGTCGTACTGTCCTCGCAGAATCTTGAAGAAAGGTTATGTGCAGAACCACCTGAAACGGCCCTGTACAGAGGCTCCAGCAGTCTCTTTTCAGCAGAGACGACCATGTGCAAAGACTTGTCCTCTACCTCGCATGAAACATCGGCTGAGCCTCCCGACGAGAGGATATGGTCATAGACTACAAGCAGCAGCCGCTTCATGTAATTCGTATAGACCGGGAACGGAACTTCCGGGCCAATGAAACTGATTCCCTCGGTCTGCGCTCCCCTTGCGGCAAGCAGACTGGTCACGGAATCGGAAAGTTCCTTGATAGTGCTTCTCTCAACGGATGCATTGTCGAAAGTATCGGCATATGCAATCGAAAGCCTCTTCCTGAAATCGGCCATTGCTTTGTCAGAATCCCTTGCCGCCTGAATCTTGCGCCTGTTATTGCGGTATGAGAATACACTGTATCCGAGAAGTCCCAGGAAAGCCAGCCCGACGAGGATCATAAAGAGCGAAGACCTGAAGAAGCCCCTGCGTATACGGACCTTTATACTGAACTCTTCCGGAAGAGTATCATATACATCCTTCTTATAGCGGAGACGCAAGGTATAAGTACCGGCAGGAACGTCAGTATAGGTCACTTTGTTATTGAGGGTATATACAGACCATTCCTTGTCATATCCCTCGAGGAAAGCCGAATACTCCACAAGTCCGGATGCCCTGTAATCAGGCACGGCGAACGTGACCGCGAAAGATACCGGACTTCCTTTCAGGACAAGGTTTCCGTCGCCGTCGGTATAGTCCGAAAACCGCACCTCCTCATGGGCCACCTCGAGACTTCTCAGCTGGATATTGCTGTAATACTGCACCATCTCCGGAGTATGAGGGGCCAGACTTATGACCCCCCTGTTACCGCCAAGATAGAGTTTTCCGGTCCTCGGATCCTTGTAATACGCGTCGTCACTGAATTCCCCGAATTCCAGGCCGGCGGTAAAGAGATATGTCTGGGCAAGACCGTTGGAAGGGTTGTACTTGACCAGTCCCCTGTCCGTCCCGAGCCAGAGCATGCCGTCATTATCTTCAAGGATTCCATGGATCATATCATTGATAAGACCGTTCTTCTTTCCTATGAATTCAGCGCGCACATCATCTCCGGAGTTATACAGACGCAACATTCCAGAGACCGTACCGACATAAAGGCTTCCGTCCGAAGCCGGACAGAGGCTCAGGATGTCGTCGATAGCCTCATTATAGAGATAACGCATAGAGATGACGCTATATTCGTTCGTCCTCAGGTCGAGCCTGACTATTCCGTCTCCACGGCTTCCGGCATACAGCAGCGAATCCCCGACAGCCTTCATGGCATAGAAAAGTCCTATCTCTCGTCCCTCGAAATAGAAAGAATAATTCAAGTCATTGATCACCTTGTTCCCGGAAAGAGTCAGCTTGTGGATACCCATTCCGGCGCAGGAGATATAAAGAGTGTTCTTATCCTTCTCATAAATATCGTGGACCTCATCAGGCGCATAGACTCCCGCAGGAAATGCGATTTTGACAGGGATGCCGCCATATGGACAGAACATAAGACCTTCGTTGCCGGCCCCGATCCAGACTCCGTCGCGGAACCTGCTCTCCTTTATAGCATAGACCTTGAATTCCGTAGATTCCCTCGAATAACCGACAACGCTCCTGCGTCCCGAAGGAGTAATCACCTCCTCTCCGGACGTTCCCTTCTTGTAGTCAGGGAAATAGACTATTCCGTCCCCCTTTGTGCCTACCCACATTCCGCCTCTGGAATCAGTAAGTATAGCCCTGACAGGCCGGGAAAGATTTTCGGAGACAGAAGACAGGATGATATTGTCAGCGATAGAATACTTCTTCTCATACATCAGGGCGCCCTGACCGTCGGAACCGATCCAAATGACTCCCTGGCGAAGATCATGATAGAGACAGAAAATCCTGAGGTTCCTGTCAACTGGTTCTGCCTCATACTTGCTGAACGCCTTCAGCCGGAAAAGGCCGTTGGCATTGAATCCTATAAGGAAGTCCTCATAAAAAGGCACGATACCTCCGATAGACCCATACTCTTCGATAAGGGCGGATATGTTCCTTATATATACTTTAGTGTTCCTGGCGGTATCATACATATAAAGGTCCTTGTCCTGATCCACGAAACACATCATTCCGGTCTGGTAGAAGATATCGGAGATAGGTTTCGGGTGGAAATTCTCCTCCTTATACTTGATTGTCACGGAAGAAGGGGCGGACTTCCAGGATGAAACGGAATATATCCTCACTTTTCCGTCATCCCGGCCGAAATACATCATCTCGCCGTCTTCGTTCACGAAAAACCTGTGCTCCGGATCTTCGCCATGGATAAAAGAGTCGTCGACCAGGATGAAATCATCCTTGACAGTATTGAAATAATACAGGGAATCCCTGCAGACAAGCCAGGTATTGCCCTTGCTGTTCGAAGAGATATATGCCTCACCCTTGAAAGAGAAAGCCTTGGTAATCTCTCCCGACCCTTTCGAGAGACGGTTGAGAGACTGGAAAGTATTTACCCAGAGATTATCCCCATCCGCCTGACAGATGGAATAGATTATATTGTTGGTCAGCGAACCTCCGGAAGAGAAATCAGACCTGTAGACATGCATCGAGGAACCGTCATAGCAGTCCAGTCCATCGTACGTTCCCATCCACACAAGATCCGTATTGTCCTGGAAAATAGAAAGAACGGCACTGTGGGAC
>Ga0256407_10003895_pt1 | contig 25749 bp, 24 predicted proteins | sample RumenRJG_04DNA_FD_193489 | JGI IMG/M metagenome (GOLD analysis project Ga0256407, IMG submission 193489) | Bovine rumen microbial communities from Lethbridge, Alberta, Canada - RJG_04 | ecosystem: Host-associated > Mammals > Digestive system > Stomach > Rumen | place: Canada: Alberta... | reverse complement strand
GTGGACGTGGCAATAACAACGGACAGCGCGAGACGAAAACGGCCGCGCTGGACATCAGCTACGAGAAGCAGAACAAGCTGAAGGTGAGCGGTCGTGTGACGTGGAACCATGGCGATAATGACAACTGGAACAGGACGGGTAGCGAGAGTTTTGTTATCACCCGTGGTGGTGCATTCTCGAACAGCGTCAGCCAGAACTACTCGCGCAACAACAGCTGGACGGGCAACATGAATCTGCAATGGAAGATAGACTCTGTCACCACCCTTTCCTTCCGTCCAGACGTGAACTTCTCCACGAACGACAACCGAGGCTACTCGCAGTCGGCCTCGTTCAATGCTAATCCGTATGACTATATCACCGATCCGTTGAGCGACGAGGGACTGGAAGAGATGCATCGTCGTGGTCTGGCAGTTAACAGCCGTCCTAACAAGTCGTTGGGCTACAGCGATAGCAAGAACATCAATACTCAGGTGCAGCTACATCGCAGATTAAGCAGGAATGGTCGTAACATCGCCCTGAACGTTAATTTCCGCTATAGCGACGGCAACAACCAAAACGCCAACCTCTCAAGGGTGCATCTCTATCAGGAGAAAGACCGCTATGGCAACGACTCCACTTATCAGACTAACCGCTATACCGAGTCGGCTAGCGATGGTCTGAACTACTCGTTAGGCTTCACCTATACCGAACCCCTTCTCACTTTCAAGGCTCAACAAGAGAATAATGCAGAGCGCTCTGCCGGTCGCCAGCAAAGAAACAGGGGTCCATTCGGTGGTGGCAACCAACGCCGCTCGTTCGGTCAGCAGGGACTCTTCCTGCAACTGAGCTACCGCTACAACTATAGTCGCCAGAAGAGCGATCCTGCTACTTATGATTTCCCTGATTTCAGCGACGAGGCCTTCAACGCTGTTTTGCAGGATTATCGCGACTGGACGGCACTTTTCGGCTATCTCGACAACCCCTATGAGAGCTACCTGAGTACAGAATTGAGCCGCTACTCCGAGCGTACCGAATATAACCACCAGGCCGACGTGCAGTTGCGCTACGTTCGCAACAAGATGAACATGAACATTGGCTTTACCGTGCAGCCACAAAGGTCACACTTCATACAGAACTACTTGGGGCGTCAGATTGATACCGTGCGTAATGTAACCAATATTTCGCCAACGCTGAACATGCGCTATCGCTTCAATCAGCAAACCAACCTGCAGGTGCAGTTCCGTGGACAGAGTCAGCAGCCGAATATTACGCAACTACTTGACATCTACGACGATACCAATCCACTGAACATCACTATAGGTAACCCTGGATTGAAACCGTCGTTCACTACCAACCTCACCACCAACTTCCAAATGATGCGTCGCCCAACATATGTTACCGACAGTCTGGGTATGCAGATTCCCAAGGAACAGCGCCATTGGAGCGTTAACGTCAACGCAGGTTTAAGAAACACCTATAATGCCATCGGCAACATCGTTACCTATGACGAGAAAACGGGTGCCCGTACCACGCGACCAGAGAACATCAACGGCAACTGGAGCGCCAACTTAGGCATGAGTTTCAACGTCGCGCTCGACACGTTGAACAGCTGGGACATCAGCGGTGGTCTCAACGCCAGCTACAGCCATCAGGTGGGCTATGTCAATCTGAACCGTACGGCCATTGCTGAACGCAACGTCACACATACCTATAATCTGTCGCCCGACGTGTCGCTCAGCTTCCGCAACTCGTGGCTCTACGTGTCGTTGAACTGTCGCACCACCTATGCCCATACAGAGAATCGACTGCAAGCATCAAACAACCTTACTACCTGGAACTTCAACTACGGCGGCAACACACGCATCACGTTCCCGTGGGGTTCCAGCCTCTCTACCGATTTCCATTGCTTTAGCAGACGCGGCTACGACGATGAGACACTAAATACCAACGAACTGCTGTGGAACGCCCAGCTGTCGCACAGCTTTCTCAGAGGCAAGGTGCTTACCATCATGCTGCAATGGTACGACATCCTACGCGAACAGACAAACTTTACTCGTACTGTTAATGCCAACGGCTGGCGCGATCAGGAAGTCAATGCCATCACCAGCTACGCTATGCTGCACATCAGCTACCGTCTGAACTTCTTCGGTCGTGGCAACAACGGTCGAGGACGCGGACGCTGGGGCGATGGCCCTGGTAGTCCCGACGGTCCTGGAAGATCTGGCGGTTGGGGCGAGGGTCCCGGTGGTTTCGGGGGTGGAGCACCTGGCGGTTTTGGTGGCCCAGGCGGAGGCTTTGGCAACCGTTTTTAATCCATTCGTAGAAAAAAAGTGTCATATTTGTTTGCAAATTCAAAAGAATTGAGTATATTTGCAAACAAATATTGATGTTTCATAACTAAAACCCTGATATTACATGACAATTACAATGATTATTCAACTCCTGATAGTGCTGGGTGCACTATGGGTTGGCTCTCGTTATGGAAGTCTGGCACTGGGTGCCATTTCCGGTATTGGTCTTGCGTTGCTGGTCTTCGGCTTTGGTCTGAAACCAGGTACTCCGCCTACTGACGTTATCTACATCATTATTGCTGCTGTGACCTGTGCGGGTATCATGCAGGCATCGGGCGGTATGGACTGGTTGATTCAGATTGCGGAGAAGTTGTTGAGAAAGCATCCAGACCGCATTACCTTCTTGGCACCACTTACTACTTTCTTCCTGACGGTGCTGGTAGGTACTGGTCACGTAGTGTATACGCTGATGCCGATTATCTGTGACATCGCACTTAAGAAAGGTATTCGTCCTGAGCGCCCCTGCGGTGTGGCCAGTATTGCCTCACAGGTGGGTATCACGTGTTCACCTATTGCTGCTGCCGTTGTGGCCTTCGTTTCCATCTCAAACGCCAACAACTTCGACATCACCATTCCCCGTGTGCTGATGATTTCCATCCCAGCCTGCGTATGTGGACTATTGGTAGCTGCCACAGCTTCATATCGTCGTGGTCTCGACCTCGACAAAGACCCGAAGTTCCAGGCTAAGCTGAAGGATCCTGAGCAGTATAACTATATCTACGGCTCTAACGCTACTACACTTGACAAGGAGATTCCTCAGTCGGCCAAGAATGCCGTATTTATCTTCCTTGGTGCGTTGGCTGTTATCGTACTGTTTGCCGCCCTGCCAGAACTGTTACCCTCTTATGCTACCGTGAAAGTGGTGAAGGGTGCTGGTGACGTGATGATTGTAGGCGGAACCAAGGTATCTGCAGCGGCGCTCGCTAAAGCAGGTATTGTAGCTACTGGTCTGACAGAGACTGGTTCGATAGCCCTGAAGATGAACGTTGTTATCCAGATAGTGATGATCTCTGCTGCCGCATTGATGATTATCTTCTGCAAGGCTGCTCCCAAGAAGGCTGTGGCTGGTCCGGTATGGCAGTCAGGTATGGTGGCAGTCGTAGCTATCTATGGTATCGCCTGGTTGGCAGATACTTATTTCTCGAACTATATGGACGAGATGCAGGATATGTTAGCAGAAGTTGTAAAGGCATATCCTTGGAGCATCGCGTTTGTGTTCTTCTTGGTATCTGTGCTTATTAACTCTCAGGGTGCTGTAGTGGTAGCCATGCTGCCGTTAGCATATAATCTTGGTATCCCTGGTCCAGTTCTTCTGGGTGTGCTGCCTGCCGTCTACGGTTACTTCTTCATTCCCAACTATCCTAGCGATATTGCAACGGTGAACTTCGACCGTTCAGGTACAACTATTATTGGTAAGTATCTATTGAACCACTCGTTCATGATGCCTGGACTTATCTGTGTCACCACATCGACAATAGTAGCATATATCCTTTCAACGATATTCTACTAATAAGTAAAGGAGAGGCTCATCGCCTCTCCTTTTCTTATGTGACTGATTAATCCATGATTAGTCTTCCTGATACTCTGGACGGAGCTTGCGAACAGTCTCGCCAGCACGCCACATCTCCTGATTACGCATAGCCTCGAGCTCTTTCTCCAGTCCTGCACGATAGTCAGGCTTAGAGTTTGCATCGATAGTAATCTGAGCCTCATTGCCAGTCTTTACAGAATAATAGAGCCATTCCATAACGGGCTTGATAGCATCGTGGAAACGGGGAGCCCAGTCGAGGGCACCACGCTGAGCAGTGGTAGAGCAGTTGGCATACATCCAGTCCATACCCTTAGCACCGAATAACGGGCCAAGGCTCTGGGTGAGTTCCTCAACGGTCTCGTTGAAGGCCTCAGAAGGTGTGTGACCATTCTCGCGCAGCACTTCGTACTGGGCAAGCAACAGACCCTGAATAGCACCCATCAATGAACCGCGCTCACCAGTCAAGTCAGAGGTAGCCTCACGCTGGAAAGTGGTCTCAAACAGATAACCTGCACCAATACCGATACCGAAGGCCAGTGTCTTCTCCTTAGCCTTACCTGTAGCGTCCTGATAAACGGCATAAGAACAGTTCAGGCCACGACCCTCACAGAACATAGTGCGAAGGGAAGTTCCGCTTCCTTTAGGAGCAACCATGATGACATCGACATCCTTGGGGGGAACAACACCTGTGCGGTCGCTCCAGTTGATAGCGAAGCCATGAGAATAATAAAGGGTCTTACCTGGCTTCAGATATTGTTTGATAGTAGGCCACTGCTGCATCTGACCAGCATCAGAGAGCAGCATGCAGAGGATAGTACCCTTCTCGGCAGCCTCCTCGATAGAGAACAAGGTCTTGCCAGGTACCCAACCATCAGCCACAGCTTTGTCATAGGTCTTACCCTGACGCTGACCAACGATGACGTTGAAACCGTTGTCTCGCAGGTTACAAGCCTGTCCAGGACCCTGGACGCCATAACCGATGACAGCGATAACCTCATCCTTCAATACTTCACGTGCTTTCTCCAAAGAGAACTCCTTGCTGGTGACTACAGTCTCGATAACGCCACCAAAATTCATTTCTGCCATAATTGTATTATGTTTTAATGTTATACTTATCTCTGTGTACCATGCCAGCCCTACACGAGAGCCGTCGTTTTATCGGTCCACTCCCACCCTACACGAGGATGCGACGGGAGACTTAACTAATAGAAATCGGTTGCAAAGATAACAAATTGTAAGCAAATTGCCAAATATTTGTTACGTTTTATACGAATTTAACCTTACTGCGACAACATTCTGTACCGTCAGTTTTGACAATACGGACACAGAATTCGCCTTCTGCAGTCTCCTCACGATAGAATGATAACTGGTCGCCAGCATGCGCTTCAGCCACATAGGCTATTTCAAAACGCTTGATCTGATGCTCTTTGTACCAGTCAATAGACCACAGGTCGAGGATGTGCTCGATGTACTTAACGCTGTTGATGTGTCCGTTGATATCAACATCATTATAATAGGTATCGATGGTTCGCACAAGCTGGGCATTATCAGACATCTTCACTCGCCCACCCTTATCAATGGGACACTCCTTGTCGGCCACGATCCAGTTGTTAATGGCACCATTGTCAATGGAGAAAATGTCTGTCGGCTGGCGCGTATCGGTATCAATCATCGCCCATATAGACCGGCCATAGCCGTATATTTTGGGCTCTTGGCCATTGGCAGTTGGCTCTTGGCCTACCACGGCGAAGTTACGCGAGGTGAAATAGCGCATAGCACTCTCCACCCACGTCTCGACATTAAACTTGGTATATTGCTGAGGCATCTCCATCATCTCGATAGCCAAGCGTGAAAGCACCCAAGAACGCTTGATGGTCATGAGGTACTTCATGCCAAAGCCGCGTGCCGACGAGTGGAAATCAGCAGCATTGAGCATGTGGTTGCCCAAATGGCCCATAAACAGGCGGCCGCTGAAGTCACAATGGAACGGCTCAGCCAAGAATTCGTATCGTCCTATCTTATCCATTTTGTGTGTCTCTCTGTTCTAAGAATTCACTAACCTGCTCCTGAGTGCCACGAGTGACAGCAATACGACCACTACGGGTGTACTGCAGCACACAACCAAACTTGTCAAGGTCACGATAGAGCGAGATGATATCCTCGGTAATGCCGTGTTTCATGACAATGGTATAGGTGGGGTTGACTTCAATGATATGGGCATCATAGCGACGAATGGTGCGTGATATCTCTGGATTCTCAAGCACCATCGGTGTAGCTAACTTATAAAGACCCGACTCACGGATAAACAACTGGTCATCAGTAAAATAGTTAGCTTTCACCACGTCGATTTTCTTCTCAATCTGACGGACAATCTTTATAATCTGATCCTCGTCGCTGCTCCAAGCAGTTATAGTGTATTTATGCACACCAGGAATACTTGATGCCGACACGTTCAGACTCTCAATGTTCACCTGACGACGAGTAAACACAGCAGTCACCTGATTCAGGATACCAGCCACGTTCTCTGAATAGACCAGTAGGGTATATAGTTTCTTTTCTTCCATAATTATGAATTATGCATTATGAATTATGCATTAATTAGACTTCCAGCATCATTTTATCGACATCCATACCCGGAGGTGTCATAGGCAGTACATCATCGTCTTCCTTGATAGCACACTCCATGAGGAACGGGCCCTTCGTGGCAAGCATCTTTTCTACGGCTGCAGGCAAATCCTTGCGATCGGTAACAGCAATATAGGGAATACCATAGCCCTGTGCAATGGCTTCATAGCAGGGATTCATCATCTTAGTGAACGACTTGCGACGCTGCCAGAACATATCTTGCCACTGGCGCACATTGCCCAGATAGTGGTTGTTCAAGAGAATCATCTTCACGGGAGCCTGCTGCTCCATGATAGTACCCAACTCCTGGATATTCATCTGGAAACCGCCATCGCCCATGAAAGAACATACAGTACGGTCGGTTGCAAAGGTCGCACCAATAGCAGCGGGCATTCCATATCCCATGGTACCCAGGCCACCACTTGTGCAGATGCTGCGTTGCTGGGTGTATTTGAAATAACGAGTGGCAAAGAGCTGATTCTGACCAACATCGGTAACAAGCACAGTTCCATCGGGAACCTGCTGAGCAACAGCATTAACCACCTCGCCCATCAACAGCGGACCTTGTGTGGGATGGATAGCACGCTCGATGACTTTAGTACGTTCTTTCTCATCAAGTTCCTTGAAAGAGTCGCGCCATGCCTTATGGTCGTTCTTATTGACAAGGGCGGTGAGAGCAGGCAGCGATTCCTTACAGTCGGCTACCACTGCCACATCTGTCTTCACGTTCTTGTCAATCTCACTACGGTCGATATCCAGATGAATCACCTTAGCCTGCTTGGCGTAAGTCTTCAGATTACCCGTCACGCGGTCTGAGAAACGCATACCAATAGCAATAAGCACGTCGCACTCCTGTTCCTTCAGATTGACGGCGTAGTTGCCATGCATACCCAGCATACCGACATTAAGGGGATGATTAGAAGGTAGTGCAGAAAGTCCTAGCATGGTACGACCAGCTGGGATGTCGGCTTTCTCCAAGAACAATCTCAATTCTTCCTGTGCATTACCAAGTTCGACACCCTGACCAACGAGTGCCAACGGTTTCTTGGCGTTGTTGATGAGCTCAGCTGCTTGACGAACGGCATCGTGGTCGAGTTTGGGATAAGGTACATAAGAGCGCACGAAATCCACCTTCTTCGGTTCCCATTCAATTTCCTCAACCTGCGCATTCTTGGTAAAGTCGAGCACCACAGGACCTGGACGCCCCGTACGAGCGATATAGAATGCACGGCTGACAGCCCAAGCGACATCGGCAGCATGGCGTATCTGATACGACCACTTAGAAATAGGTTGAGAAACGCCTACTAGGTCAACCTCCTGAAAGGCGTCAGTACCCAATGCGGTAATAGGTACCTGACCGGCAATGACAACCATCGGAGTGGAGTCCATCATGGCATCAGCTATTCCCGTTAAAGTGTTGGTAACACCAGGACCACTTGTGACAAGTGCTACACCAACCTCGCCACTTACGCGGGCATAACCCTCAGCAGCATGGGTAGCACCTTGTTCGTGGCGCACCAAAATATGGTCGAAACACTTCTTCTCGCCTCGTGTATAGTCGAAGAGTGCATCATAGGTGGGCATAATGCTACCACCAGGATAACCGAAGATGGTCTTGACACCTTCTCCTTGTAATGCACGCATCAGCGCTATTGCTCCTGTTATTCTGTCCCTCATTTCTTAATCTATTATTCTGATTCCACCTTTATCGGCGCTACTTACACTCTGAGCATAGGCACGCAATGCCTTTGATACCAGTCGGTTGCGTTTCAAAGGTTGTTGCGGGCGGGCAGCCAGTTCCTCATCACTCAATTTGACATTGATGCTACGACTGGGGATATCGATGACAATGATGTCGCCATCCTTTATCTTACCAATATTTCCACCATTTGCAGCTTCAGGAGAAATGTGTCCGATAGACAGGCCACTGGTTCCACCCGAGAAACGACCATCGGTAATTAGGGCGCACTCCTTACCCATGTGCATACTCTTGATATAGCTCGTGGGATAGAGCATCTCTTGCATACCAGGCCCACCCTTAGGACCTTCGTGGGTGATAACCACACAGTCGCCTTTCTTCACCTTGCCACCGAGGATTCCCTCACAGGCATCCTCTTGTGAGTCGAACACCACAGCAGGACCCTCAAAGTGCCAAAGGCTCTCGTCAACGCCAGCAGTTTTCACCACACAACCATCTTGAGCAATATTACCAAAGAGCACAGCCAATCCACCGTCCTTAGTGTATGCATGTTCAAGGTCACGGATACAACCATTGAAACGATCAGTATCGAGGGTACCCCACTCTTCTGACTGCGACCCCATCTTTGTAGAGAAGCGATTGCCAGGTGCCGTCTGATAGATGCGATTAGCCTCTGCATCGAGGCTACCATCAACAATACTATATTTCTTCAATGCCTCGCCTAACGTCATGCCATCAACACGTGGAGCACTTCCATCAATCAGCCCACCCTTGTTAAGTTCATTCAAGATACCCAGGATACCACCAGCGCGACCACACTCCTGAACGGAGTACTTCTGTGTGTTGGGGGCCAGCTTGCAGAGGCAGGGTACCTTACGACTCAGCGCGTCGATATCCTTCATGGTGAAATCTGCGCCAGCCTCCTGGGCAACAGCCAACAAGTGGAGTACAGTATTCGTAGAACCACCCATTGCAATATCAAGAGCCATTGCATTCATAAAAGCCTTACGGGTTGCAATATTACGGGGCAGAACGCTCTCATCGCCATCCTCATAATATGCCAAAGCGTTCTTTACTATCTGTCGAGCTGCCTGCTTAAAAAGTTCCACACGGTTGGTGTGAGTGGCAAGGATTGTACCGTTGCCTGGCAAGGACAGACCAATAGCCTCAGTCAGCGAGTTCATACTGTTAGCAGTAAACATGCCTGAGCAAGAACCGCAACCAGGACATGCGCACGACTCAATCTCCTTCATTTCCTCGTCAGAAACCGAGGGGTCAGCGCCTTTGACCATTGCCGTTATCAAGTCAGCATTCTCACCACGCCAGCGACCAGCTTCCATAGGACCACCTGAACAGAAAACTGCAGGAATGTTCAGTCGCATAGCCGCCATCAGCATACCTGGGGTTACCTTGTCGCAGTTAGAGATGCAAATCATGGCATCAGCCTTGTGAGCGTTAACCATATATTCAACACTATCGGCAATGATATCTCGAGAAGGTAATGAATAGAGCATGCCGTCATGTCCCATGGCAATACCATCGTCAATGGCAATAGTATTGAACTCAGCGGCATAGCAGCCCATTTTCTCAATCTCTTCACGAATTATCTGACCTATCTCATGCAGATGTGTATGACCTGGCACAAACTGTGTAAACGAGTTAACGATGGCAATGATCGGTTTGCCAAACTGCTCGTGTTTCATACCTGTAGCTACCCATAATGCACGGGCGCCAGCCATTCTTCTACCTTCCGTGCACACAGCACTACGCAACTGATGTTTTCCCATATTTATTATTATTATACTATTCTATACTTTTAAGTTGCAAAGATAAGCCTTTTTCGGTAAATAGCCAACAAAATGACAGAAAAAATCCCCGCAACGTGATAATTGCGGGGAATTTATGATGATTATAGTGTTAAAACCTAATTACTTCTGAGGAGTAACATCAATGAACTTAGCAACACGGTTAAAGTCGTTCTCAGAAGACAGCTTATCAGTAGCACCAAGGCCCTCAGCCTCCAGACGGCTAGCGGCAATCTTGTACTTCTTAATGAGGACATTCTTCACAGATTCAGCACGCTGCTTAGCAATACGGTCGTTAACCTCCTTAGAACCCTCGGGAGAAGCATAGCCTTCAATCTTAACCTTGCTCTCAGGATGATTCTTCATGTATGTAGCAACCATCTCACAGCTAGCCATACCTGCAGCATCAACATTGGTCTTACCCTGACGGAAAATAACGATGGGCTGCAGTGTTGTATTCGTTATGCGCTCCTCTACGATGGTCTGAGCAGGACGAGACTGGCAAGCAGCCAACTGAGCTTTCAGATCAGCGATAGTCTGGCCGTCGGCAGCAATCTTACCATCCTTAGCCTGATTGTCAGCACGCAACTCGTTAATCTTAGCATTCAGGCCGTCAATCTCAGCCTGATCGCGCAACTGATCAACCTTGAAATTGTGAGAACCGTTGCTATTGCCGAACTTGTAGTTCACACCTACGCTAACCTGACCAATAGCATTCCACTTCTTTTCATTACCATAAGAAACCTTATGGAAGGGGTTACTCCATGTGGGGGCTGGCTGACCAAGCACTACTGCAGGCTCAATATAGAGTTGCCAAGCTTTATTAGCGCCCAGATTGAAAGCAAAGTCGAAACCGGCTTTAGCGTTCAAGCCCGAAGAGGCATCACCATAAGTGTGACTGTAACCAGCACCTGCAAGAGCAATCACCTCAAAACAACGAGGCTGACCCTGATAACCTGCAAAAAGATTATTCAAATTAAAGGTACCCAAAAGGTCAACGTTGATAGCATCAATGAATGTTGACTGCTTCATCATTGACTTTTCTGAAGACTCAAAATACAGGTCAGCATCCAAAGCCAAACCAAATACGGTTGTCAGATTCTTACCAACACGAACACCCAACTTGGGAGCGAAACCCTTCATGAAGCCCCACTCCTCAGTACCTACATTGAATTTTGAAACAGGTGTAGCAACACCAGCGTTGATACCAACATACCAGTTGTCACCAGCCTTATTGGCAGTGACAGTTGTCTTCTGCGCAGAAGCAGATACTGTCAGCATAGCTGCAGCAAGAACTAAAAATAACTTTTTCATTGTTTTTGTTAATATTAATAATGTAAATGTTTTGTTTTACTAAAATATCCTCGATACTTTATAATGGTGCAAAGTAACAAAAAAATATTTAAAACATCCAAGTTTATTTTGTAATAAACGTACATTTACGTTCCATTTTTATCTCTAACTACAAATAATTATTGCTTTTGAATGATTTTTGCACCTTCCTTCAGTGCCTCCATGTTCAGAGGAATCAGTCCGTGATGACGCTCGGGCAGTGTCTTGAAGAGAGCCTTCTCCACACCCTTGTCACTTACTACAGGAGCCACCTTTAGCAGTCCGCCCAGCACAATCATGTTGAACACCTTACCGTTTTTCATCTCGGCAGCCTTATCCATCGCATTAATCTCGTACACGGTGATATCTTTACGTGTAGGTTTGTTGATGATACCGAATCCGTCGTAGATCAGTATACCACCAGGCTTGATCTTTGGTTCAAACTTCTCGAGTGATGGCTGGTTCAGCACCACGGCGATGTCGTACTTGCTGAGGATTGGCGATGAGATACGCTCGTCGCTCACAATCACAGTCACGTTGGCAGTACCGCCACGCTGCTCCGGACCGTAAGCAGGCATCCATGTCACCTCCTTATCCTCCATCAGTCCACTATAGGCCAGAATCTTACCCATTGAGAGTACTCCCTGACCTCCGAAACCAGATATGATAATCTCTTTTTTCATAATCTTCAATCTTCAATTTTCAATCTTCAATTTTCAATTAAAGGTTCGTTGTGTCCTTAAGGTCTCCCTTTGGATAGAATGGGAACATATTCTCCTTCATCCATTCGTTAGCCTTGGCGGGCGAAAGTTTCCAACCGCTGTTACAGGTTGATACAAACTCTACCAGGCTAGAACCCTTACCGGCCATCGAAGCCTCGAAAGCCTTACGCAGAGCCTTCTTTGCCTTGTTGATAGAGGCCACACTCTCCACACTCTGACGTGTCACGTAGCATGTTCCCTCAAGTCCGGCAGCGATATCAGCCATCTTCAGTGGGTATCCGTGAATCTCCGGGTCACGACCGTAAGGACATGTCGATGTCTTCTGTCCGATCAGTGTTGTAGGCGCCATCTGTCCGCCGGTCATACCGTAGATAGCGTTGTTTACGAAGATAATCACGATATTCTCGCCACGGTTCAGTGCGTGGATTGTCTCACAGGTACCGATACATGCCAGGTCGCCGTCACCCTGATAGGTAAATACCAGTCGGTCGGGCCAGGTACGCTTGATACCGGTAGCCAGTGCGGGAGCACGACCGTGGGCAGCCTCCTGCCAGTCGATATCTATATAATTGTACGCGAAGACAGCGCAACCTACAGGCGATACGCCTACGGTCTTGTCTTCCATACCCATCTCTTCGATGACTTCGGCAATGAGCTTATGTACCACGCCGTGGCTACAGCCTGGGCAGTAGTGCATATTGTTGTCGTTCATCAGCGTCGGCTTTTTGCAGACGATGTTCTCTGGACTAACTATTTGATTTCTATCCATAATCTTACATTACCTTCTTAAGTGCGTTAACAATTTCCTCGGGATCGGGCACGATACCACCCAGACGACCGAACTGCTCTACGGGCACAGCACCGTTCACTGCCAGACGTACATCCTGTACCATCTGTCCGGCGTTGATCTCGGCCACCAGTATACCCTTCACCTTCTTTGAGAGCTCAGCTATCTGCTTCTCGGGGAATGGGAACAGAGTGATTGGGCGGAACAGTCCCACCTTGATACCCTGCTCGCGGGCTATCTCTACGCTCTTCTCAGCGATACGTGCGGCACTACCGAATGCCACGATAGCATAGTCGGCGTCGTCCATCTGCTGCTGCTCAAAGCGAACCTCGTTCTCCTGAATCTTGCGATACTTCTCCTGCAGAGCCAGGTTGCGCTGCTCCATTATCTCAGGCTTCAGCTCGAGCGATGTGATAACCACACGCTCACGGTTCTTTGGCTTACCAGTAGAAGCCCAAGGACACTGCTTGATAACCTCCTCGTCGGTACGACGGGGCTTGAATGGTGGCAGTACCACCTTCTCCATCATCTGACCGATCACACCGTCGCTCAGAATCATGGCAGGGTTGCGATACTTGAATGCCAGCTCGAATGCCAGGTCAACGAAGTCGGCCATCTCCTGTACAGATGATGGAGCCAGTACGATAACCTTGTAGTCGCCGTTACCACCGCCGCGGGTTGCCTGGAAGTAGTCACCCTGCGAAGGCTGGATAGTACCCAGACCGGGACCACCGCGCTGCACGTTTACAAACACACCCGGCACCTCGGCACCAGCCATGTAAGTGATACCCTCCTGCATCAGTGCGATACCAGGAGAACTCGAAGATGTCATGGCACGCTTACCGGCACCGGCAGCACCATAAACCATGTAGATACTAGCCAGCTCGCTCTCGGCCTGAACCACCTGCATACCGGTAGTCTCCCAAGGCTTCAGCTCAGCCAGTGTCTCAATCACTTCACTCTGCGGAGTAATAGGATAGCCGAAATAGCCGTCGCATCCGCATCGAATAGCAGCGTGGGCGATTGCCTCGTTGCCTTTCATCAATACAACTTCTTTTTCCTGTGCCATAATTACTCCTCCACTTTTTTACGATACACGGTGATACAACCATCGGGGCATACGATGCCGCACGAAGCACAGCCCACGCAGGCTTCTTCGTTGACAGCTTCCACGTATGGGTAGCCGTGCAGATTAACTTTGTTGGCCAGGGCGATGACCTTCTGAGGGCAAGCTATGATGCAGAGGCTGCATCCCTTACACCTCTCGGTATTCACCTCGATAGCGCCTTTCATTTTTGCCATATTCAGTATTTGTTTATGGATTATACATATCTTTGCAATAGTAGGCCATAATGTCGTCGAGCATACGTTTGGCTTCTACAGCTGGGCTATCAGGATCAAGCTCGATAGCCTGTATGTAGCAGTTGATGGCTTCGTGCCACTTCGACTCTTTGCGAAAGGCGTTGCCCTGTTCGTAATACTCTTGTGCCGTCATAACCTTACTTATAATATTCCTTTTTACCGGCGGCCAGGGTATTCTTCATCAGCGAGCAGATGGTCATAGGTCCTACTCCACCTGGTACAGGTGTGATGTACGAACACTTCTCAGCTACCTCGTCAAACTTCACGTCGCCGTTCAGTCTGAATCCGCTCTTGCGAGTAGCGTCGGGCACACGTGTGGTACCTACGTCTACTATCACTGCACCATCCTTCACCATGTCGGCAGTAACGAAGTCGGGCTGTCCGATAGCAGCGATGATGATGTCGGCAGCGCGGCACTCCTCTTTCAGAGTCTTCGAGCGCGAGTGGCATACAGTCACTGTAGCGTCGCCATACTGTTTCTGCATCATCAGCTGTGCCATTGGCTTGCCCACGATGTTGCTTCTACCCAGAATTACACACTTCTTACCGCTGGTCTCTATGCCGTAGCGCTTCAGCAGTGTGATGATACCCAGAGGTGTGGCCGAGATGAAGCATGGCAGACCGATAGCCATACGTCCCACGTTGATGGGATGGAAGCCGTCTACATCCTTGCGATAGTCGATAGCCTCGATTATCTTCTGTTCGTCGATGTGCTTAGGCAGAGGCAACTGTACGATGAAACCATCCACATCGTCGTCCTTGTTCAGCTTGTCTACACACGCCAGCAGCTCCTCTTCGGTGATGTCGTCCTCGAATCGGATCAGAGTACTCTTAAAGCCGCAAGCCTCGCAGGCCAGCACCTTGTTTTTTACATAAGTCTCCGAGCCACCATCATGACCCACCAATACGGCGGCCAGATGTGGTTGTTTGCCCCCCTTGGCTACAATCTCTTTACCTCCTCAGCTATTTCGGCTTTGATTGCCGCAGCTGTTGCTTTACCGTCAATTAATTGCATATATTTAGTTTTGTTTTATCCACTGCCATTCATCTTTGGCATCTTGGGTTTTCTGGGCATCCAGGTGCATCAGTGTGTCTACGTCCGTGGCTTTCAGCCCGATGTAGATGGCCACCTCTTTCAGCGCCTCCACCTCGGTATCTGTCACGTTGTCGTCGCTCTTTACGATAAGAGCCAGCATACTAAGCATCTGGTAACGCAGATCTTCGCTAAGCGACTGTGCTATCTGATTGCCGCAATCGCCTATCATCTGCAGGAAGGCCATAGGTTTACGGGCTTCCATCTCGGCACGTTTGGCAATGATTTTCTTCACCACTTCCATTCCTTCCTGCTCAGCTTCCTTACCGAAGTTGATACGCAGGAATCTTCCCAGAAACTTGTACTCCTCAGGCTCTACCTTGCCGTCGGCCAGTACGATGTGTGAAGCCATGAGCAACATCGAAAACAGGAAACTGTTCTTCACATTCTCACGAACCGGAGAATCGACGTTGAACGTCTGTCGGAACTCGTCGGTGATTATCACCTCTTCTGCTGCTTTCTTCGACTTAGAGGCTCTTGCCACCTCTTCTGTCAAATCCTTCATAGGTCCTTCTTCGAAGATTCCTACCAAGTTGCTAATCCATTGTCCAAATGCCATAGTAATAATAAATTTAGGTATCTTATTGTTTTCTTAGTTTCTAGAACTTCGGCATGCCACCTCGCATCTTCATTGCTGCGGCCATCTGTGCCATCTTCGATGAGTTCATACCTGTCATCATCTTCATCACCTTGCGGGTCTGGTCGAACTGTTTCATCAGGCGGTTCACATCCTCCAGTTTCGACCCTGAGCCCTTGGCTATGCGAAGTCGGCGACTCTGGTTGATGATGTCGGGATTGGCTCGCTCCTTAGGTGTCATCGAGTTGATGATTGCCTCGATACCCTTGAATGCGTCGTCATCTATGTCGATATCCTTGATTGCCTTGCCCACTCCTGGTATCATTCCTGCCAGATCCTTGATGTTACCCATCTTCTTTATCTGCTGTATCTGACCCATAAAGTCGTCGAAGTCAAACTTGTTCTTACGGATTTTCTTTTCCAGCTTCTTGGCTTCTTCCTCGTCAAACTGCTGCTGGGCGCGCTCTACCAGCGATACGATATCACCCATACCCAGTATTCGGTCGGCCATACGCTCTGGATAGAACACGTCGATAGCCTCCATCTTTTCGCCTGTACCTACAAACTTGATAGGTTTGGTCACCACGGTGCGTATACTCAGCGCAGCACCACCGCGAGTGTCACCATCCAGCTTGGTCAGTACCACTCCGTCAAAGTCCAGACGGTCGTTAAACTCCTTAGCGGTGTTTACAGCGTCCTGACCGGTCATCGAGTCGACTACAAACAGTGTCTCGTTAGGATTGATGGCATTCTTCAGAGTCTCTATCTCCTGCATCATCTCCTCGTCTACAGCCAGTCGACCGGCGGTATCTATGATCACCACGTCGTTGGCCTTAGCCTTTGCCTCCTGCAGTGCGTGGTTGGCTATCTCTACTACGTTCTTATTGTCGGGCTCAGAGTATACGGGCACTCCTACGCTCTCGCCCACTACGTGCAACTGCTGGATAGCAGCCGGACGATACACGTCGCAAGCCACCAGCAATGGCTTCTTGTGCTGACGCTCTTTCAGCATCTTGGCCAGCTTACCGCTGAATGTGGTCTTACCCGAACCCTGCAGTCCCGACATCAGGATGATGGCAGGAGCACCGGCGCGACCCTCAATCTTCAGCTCGGCAGCCTTACCACCCATCAGCTCAGCCAGTTCGTCGTGAACTATCTTCACCATCAGCTGGCTAGGCTTAACGGCTGTAAGCACGTTCATACCCAAAGCCTTCTGCTTTACGGTGTCGGTAAAGTTCTTTGCTACCTTATAGTTTACGTCGGCATCCAACAGGGCACGACGTACATCTTTCAGCGTCTCAGCTACGTTTATCTCGGTGATTTTTCCCTCACCCTTCAGTATCTTAAACGAGCGTTCTAGTCTATCACTTAAATTCTCAAACATAATACTTATTTATTTTAGGGTGCAAAGTTACATAAAAAATATGATATTAGCAAACTTTTAGCCCCCGATTTTCATTTTTCTGTCGATTCTGTTGATTTATCTCTGATACTGAACTCGCAACCGCAGTATTGCTGATTGTAGAAGTCGTACTCCTTCAGCAGTTGGTTGCGGCGCTCATACAGCCCTCCTTTACGCCAGTTCTGGGCCCAGAATTCTGTGCCTTCTACGGCCTGTTCTGCAGCGTGGCCAGCACGCTCTATCTGCTCCAGGCTCTTCCATCTCGAAGATGCCAGCGTGGTGGTGAAATACTTCAGTCCCAGCTGCTTTGCCATCTGTGCCGATGCAGTCAGTCGCAATTTGAAGCACTGTTCGCAGCGCCGACCGCGTTCAGGTTCACCCTCCAGTCCGCACACACCCTCGCGCCACTCGTCATGGTTGTAGTCGCCGTCTATCCATCTCAGCCCCAAGCTCTCGGCATGGCGCTTACTTTCGTTTTTACGAATCTCGTATTCCTTTGACGGCCAGATATTTGGATTAAAATAATAAATCACAGGTCTAACCCCGTTGGCCAGCATCCATTCCACTATTGCGCTCGAACACGGGGCACAGCAAGCGTGCAGCAGCACCTCGCTCAATCCCTCTGGTTTCTGTATTGCAGGTTGTTTCATGGGTGCAAAATTACTCATTTTTATTGTTAATCTTCCCAAATTCCTCATTTATTTCGCAAATATTGTGTATCTTCGCACTAAGAATTTATACTTTACTACAATATATAACATTATGAATTTAAATTTAACTAACAACATCAAGATGCCCGATCACCAGTTGCGTCGTCAGGTCATCGATCTTTGTGTCAAGGTACAGAAACCATTGCTCAAGCTTTCTACCAAGGATTATGTTGACAACGGGCTTGGCCACCTGGTAGAGCAGTTCGACGGTCAAGCCGGACTGGTAAATATCGAGGTCTTCAACGAATTGCAGCACACCATCACCGGATGGCCTGGTGGCAAACCATGTGTCGACGATAGCACCCGCCCCGAGCGTGCTACTCCATATCCCAAGCGAGTCATCGTGTTCTCGCCCCACCCCGACGATGATGTCATCTCTATGGGTGGAACCATCCGCCGACTTATGCAGCAGCACCACGATGTGCATATTGCTTACGAAACTTCGGGCAATATCGCCGTGGGCGACGAGGAGGTGCGCCGATTCATGCACTTCATCAACGGTTTCAACACCATTTTTGCTAATGGCAGCGATGAGGTTATCAAGCACTCATACCAAGCCGTAAAGGAGTTTATCAAGCACAAGAAGGAGGGCGACCTCGACAACAAGCAGATACTGCGACTCAAGGGATTGATACGTCGCGGCGAGGCCCGTCTGGCCTGCGAATACAACGGCATCGACAGCAAGAATATCCACTTTCTCGACCTGCCTTTCTACGAGAGTGGCAAGATTGAGAAGTTGCCTATGAGCGAGGCCGATGTCACACCGATTATCGAGCTTATCAACCAGATTCAGCCGCACCAGATATACGTGGCTGCCGATCTGGCCGACCCACACGGCACTCACCGCAAGTGTACCGACGCTGTGCTGGCTGCCATCGACGAGAGTAAGAAGGCTGGCGCCGAATGGCTCAAGGATTGTCGTGTATGGATGTATCGTGGTGCCTGGGCCGAATGGGATGTGGCCGACATCGAGATGTGTGTGCCTATGAGTCCTGAGGAGCTGCGCGAGAAGCGAAATGCTATCCTGCGCCACCAGAGTCAGATGGAGAGTGCTCCGTTCTTGGGCAACGACGAGCGACTGTTCTGGCAGCGCGCCGAAGACCGCAACCGCGAGACGGCTAAGCGATACGACAACCTGGGCCTGGCATGCTACGAGGCAATGGAAGCTTTTGTGGAGTACAAGTTCTGAAAAATGTAAAAATTAGAAAATGTAATAATGTGAAGATTAACTAATGAAAACCGTAAACTTTCTTTCTGGGGTGCTTGTGGCTTTGGCACTTTGCGGCCCCGTGTGTGCTGCGCCGGCCAGCTATAATGTTGTGCCGATGCCGCAGAGTATTGTGCTGACCAAGGGGGCAGCATTTCAGCTTTCTGGCGATGTGCAGATACTGGCTGCACCGGGATTGCAACGCGAGGCTGAGTTTCTGCAACAATACCTGCGCGAAGTTACCGGGCTGCAACTGCCTATAGCCGATAAGCGCGAAAAGAAACAACGCTACATCGAGTTGGCTCTTGGCAAGCAAGATGCCAAAAAGGAGCAATACACCCTTACCGTCAATCAGAAGGGCATCCGCATCGAGGGCGGTTCTGCTGCCGGAGTGTTCTATGGCATCCAGACACTGCGCAAGGCTGCTGCTTCGGGCACCGAGTTTGCCGCCGCCGTCATCACCGATACTCCCCGATTCTCTTGGCGAGGCATGCATCTCGACTGTTCACGTCATTTCTTCTCGGTCGATTTCGTAAAGAAGTACATCGACCTGCTGGCCATGCACAATATGAACACTTTCCACTGGCATCTTACCGACGATCAGGGATGGCGAATAGAGATCAAGCGATTCCCCGAACTCACTACCATCGGCGCCATGCGTTCGGGCACCACACTGGGCACCAATTCCGACCTGGATGATGGAATTCCTCACGGCGGATTCTACACCCAGCAGCAGGCTCGCGACATAGTGCGATATGCTGCCGAGCGCCACATCACCGTTGTGCCCGAGATCGATATGCCCGGCCATATGCTGGCTGCTCTGGCCTGCTATCCCCAGCTGGGTTGCACCGGCGGCCCTTATCAGGTGGGCCACTATTGGGGCGTGTATAAAGATGTGCTCTGCGTGGGCAATCCTAAGGTTTACGATTTCGTAGAAGGCGTGCTCGCGGAGATTATGGACATCTTCCCGTCGGAGGTCATCCATATCGGTGGCGACGAAGCTCCTACCGAGAAGTGGCAGGCCTGCCCTAAGTGCAATACGCTCAATCTGAGCGGAACCACCTATCAGGGCTATTTTACCCGTCGTGTGTTCGATTTCATCACCGCTCATCATCGCCGAGTGCTGGGTTGGGACGAGATTCTGGATGGTTCGCCAGCCGATGCTATGATTATGTCGTGGCGAGGCACCGCTCCTGGGGCTAAGGCCGCCCGACTGGGTCACGATGTGGTTATGACTCCTACATCTCACGTCTACTTCGACTACCAGCAGAGCGAGGAACCCGAGCACGAGCCTAGCCGTTGCAGCGGATTTATCCCTGTAGATATGGTATACTCACTCGATCCTGCTCCCGATAGCATTCCTGCCGATGCCCGCCGTCACATCCTGGGCGGACAGGCCAACATCTGGACCGAGTATATCTTTACCGAGGGCATGGTAGAATATCAGGCATTGCCCCGCATGTCGGCTCTGGCCGAAGTGCTTTGGACAATGCCCGAAAGGAAAGATTACAATGAATTCGTTGAACGTTTGACGAGATTCACTCGTCTCTTTGAGCTCTATCACTACCAGTACGCCAAGCATCTCTGGCCCGATAGACAATTGCCAAGTCGCTGGCAGTTTTAAAAATTGAAGAATTTTTCAACTTTTCAATTCTACGTTATTGCGGATTTTCGTCAGATAGCCCTTCATGCCGGCGGCATCCTTCTGGTCGATTATCTCCAGCAGTTCCTTCAGCTCGGTGCGTATCTGGGTAACCTGGTCGTGCGTGTAGGGGTTGAACAGTATTTCCTGCAGCAGGTAGTCGTCCTCGTTCAGCACGCCTTTGGCTATACGCATGTGGCGCTTAAATGTAGTACCAGGAGCATCCTGATGCTTCATCACGGCAGCAAACACAAAAGTGCTGACGAATGGTATCGAAAGCGAGTAAGCCACCGTCTTATCGTGCTCCTCAAATGAGTACTCATAGATGTTCAGTCCCAGCTTGCTGTACAGATCCTTAAAGAAGCAGCGGCCCAGTGTGTCGCCCTCGCTTATTATGATGGCGTTCTCTTCCGAAAGCTGTTGCAGGTTGGCAAATGTCGGACCAAACATCGGGTGAGTCGACACATAGCGCATGCCGGTCTGCTCGTAGAAATCCTTCAGGTCGGTCTTCACACTGGCTATATCGCTGATTATACACTCCTTAGGCAGGTATGGTATCACCTCCTTAAACACGGGTATGGTATATTTCAGCGTCACTGCGTTTATCAGCAGTTCGGGCTTAAACTCCTTTATCTCCTCGTAGGTGGTAAAACGCTGACAGTTGTATGTAAACCTCATGCGCTTGGCGTCTCTCTCGTACACCGCCACCTCATTGTCAAAACTCAGCAGGTCGATGAAGAACGATCCCATCTTACCTGCACCCATTACTAGAATTTTCATTTCTTTAAAGTTTAAGAGTTGAAGGATTGAAGAATTGAAGTTTTTTCCGCATGGACTTCAATTTTTCAATTCTTCAATTTTTCAATTTTTCAATTCTTACTTGTTGATAATCTCAATCTGCTGTCTTACACTCTCTTCGTGGATGTTCTCGAATACGTGAGCTACGAACTCTGGGTCCATGCCGCAGAGCGAACCCTGGGCACCGCGTTTGTTCAGTATTTCGTTGTAGCGGTTGGCCTGCAGCACCGTCATGTTGTGCTCCTTCTTATACTGACCTATCTCGCGGCACACGCGCATACGCTTAGCCAGCAGTTCCATCAGCTGATTGTCGAGCTCGTCTATCTGCTTACGCAGCTGTGTGATACCCTCGGTTGTGGTGTTCTCGTCGCGAATCACCAGCAGACTCAGGATGTAGTCCAGCACGTCGGGCGTAACCTGCTGCTTAGCGTCGCTCCATGCCTTGTCGGGATCGCAGTGGCTCTCAACTATAAGTCCGTCGAAGCCCAAGTCCATAGCCTGCTGACAGAGCGGAGCTACCAGTTCGCGGCGACCGCCGATGTGTGATGGGTCGCTGATGATAGGCAACTCTGGTATACGGCGACGCAGCTCGATAGGAATCTGCCACATCGGAGCGTTGCGATAAATCTTCTGCTCGTAGCTAGAGAATCCGCGGTGGATAGCACCCAGACGCTTAATGCCAGCCTGGTTGATACGCTCCAGAGCACCTATCCACAGCTCCAGGTCGGGGTTCACGGGGTTCTTTACGAATACGGGCACGTCAACACCCTTCAGCGCATCGGCGATGGCCTGCATAGCAAATGGGTTGGCCGATGTGCGGGCACCAATCCACAGTATGTCTACATTGTGCTTCAGGCAGAGCTCCACATGCTCAGGTGTGGCCACCTCGGTCGACACCAGCATCTTGGTCTCCTTCTTCACCTGCTCCAGCCATACCAGAGCGGGCTCGCCGTGACCCTCAAAGCCACCTGGCTTAGTGCGTGGCTTCCACACTCCTGCACGGAAGTTGTGGCAACCCTTCATAGCCAGTTGCTTAGCGGTAGTCATCACTTGTTCCTCAGTCTCAGCAGAGCAAGGTCCTGCTATCACAAAGGGACGTTCGTTGTCACTTGGTAAATTCAATGGTGATAATTCCAGTTCCATATCGTATATTTTATTATGTTTCTTTTGTTCTTTTTATCTAATAACCTTCTTGATGCGTTCCAGCGCAGCTTCGATTTTCTCCTCCTTGGCACAGAGCGAAATGCGGATGTATCGCTCACCGTTCGAGCCGAAGATGAATCCCGGTGTGATAAACACTCTTGCCTCGTGCAGCACTCGCTCCGTCAGATCCTCCACGTTCTCGATGTCGGCAGGTATCTTGCCCCACAGAAACATTCCCACCTGATTCTTGTCGTAGGTGCAGCCCAGTGCGTCCATTATCTTCTCGGCCCACTGACGGCGACGTGCGTAGGTCTCTATGTTGTACTCGCGATGCCAAGCCTCGTCGTTCTTGTAAGCCTCGGCTGCGGCCAGCTGTATTCCGCGGAAGGTACCGCTCTCTATGTTGCTCTGCACTTTAAGTATCCACTGGATAAACTGCGCGTTCGACGCACACAGCCCCACACGCCATCCCGGCATATTGTGGCTCTTCGACATCGAGTTAAACTCTATGCAGCACTCCTTGGCACCGGGCACCTGCAGTATGCTCAGATGCTCCTCGCTCAGTATAAACGAGTATGGATTGTCGTTCACCACCACTATATCGTGGTCCTGGGCAAACTTCACCAGTCGCTCGTATGTTTGGCGCTGGGCTCTTCCGCCTGTTGGCATGTTGGGATAGTTGGTCCACATCAGCTTCACGCGGCTCAGGTCCATCTTCTCCAGTTCGTCGAAATCGGGCTGCCAGCCATTGTCCTCGCGCAGGTTGTAGTTCACTATCTTTGCGCCCAGTATCTTGCTCAGCGATGTGTATGTGGGGTAACCGGGATTGGGCACCAGCACCTCGTCGCCGGGGTTTACAAATGCCAGCGTCACGTGCAGTATTCCCTCCTTGCTTCCTATCAGCGGCAGCACCTCGCTCTTAGCGTCCAGGTCTACTCCGTACCATCGCTTGTAGAACTGCGTCATAGCCTCGCGCAGTTCGGGTGTGCCCTGTGTGGGCTGATATCCGTGCGCATTTGGCTGTCGGGCCACCTCGCATAGCTTTTCTATTGTCTGCTCCGATGGCGGCATGTCGGGACTGCCTATGGCCAGGCTGATAATATCCTTACCCTCGGCATTCATCTGTGCCACCTCCTTCAGTTTGCGGCTGAAGTAGTACTCCTGTACTAAACTCAATCTATCTGCTGGTTGTATCATAACTCTCTAAAATCTTAATTCTAAATTCTCAATTCGTTTGCTTCCCGTCTTTATATTCGCCAAGAATCTTCAGCGCCTTGGTCAGCGGTATTATCGCATCTACTGCCTGTCGATATCGTGTCAAGTCGTCGTACATCACGTCTACGTAGAACAGATATTCCCACTCGTGTCCGATGATAGGCAGCGACTGTATCTTGGTCAGGTTGATGTGATAGAATGACAGGATAGCCAATACGTGAGCCAGACTTCCCTGCTCGTGAGGCAGCGAGAACACTATGCTACTCTTGTTGGCCTCGGTTATGGGGCGCAGCATGTCGGCCTTGTTGGGGTTAGATACCACCAGGAATCGGGTAAAGTTGTGCTTGTTGTCCTCTATATGGTCCTCCAGCACCTTCAGTCCGTACAGTCGGGCAGCCTCGGCGTGACATATGGCGGCGCATCCTCGCTTCATTCCCTCGGCTATCATCTTGGCACTTCCGGCAGTGTCTTCAGCTTCCACATTCTTTAGCTGTGGGTGCTGAGCCAGAAATTCGCGGCACTGCATCAGCGCCACTGGGTGCGAGTGCACCTCGGTTATAGTATCCCAGTCGTCCTCGGGCAGGCAACATATGCAGTGAGTTATGTGTAGCTTGTGCTCTCCACCACCGTAGTGCCGCTGTCGCGCAGCAGCTCGTAGTTGTGCAGCAGACTGCCCGCGATGGTGTTCTCGATGGCCAGCATGCCTATGGCTGTTGGGTCTTTCTTCATCTCCTGGAACACCTGTTCGAAGGTAGCGCAGCATATCAGCTGTATCTGTTCTCCCTCGAAGTAAAGGTGTGCCGCGATATCGTGGAACGACCCTATCAGTCCTTGTATTGCTATTCTCTTCATATCTTAATACTCAATTCTAAATTCTCACTTCTAAAAAGCAAGTCCCGCTATCACTGTGTTGTGAAGCGGGACCTTGTTTTATTTATTCCTAGTGTCATAAGTTGAAATATTATACGCAACTTCCCGCTTCACAGTTCTCTGCAAAGTAAAAGTAATAACCGTAAAACCAAACATTCATCTTTGACATAATTCTCATTTTTAATCGTTTTCGGCTGCAAAAGTACACTTTTCCCCCGAAACCACCAAATAAAATGCCAGAAATTTTTCGATTTTGCTTACTTTTTTTCTATTTTCTTGCCGCTAGGCATTGATAAACGCGACCTTGCGACGATTCGAGAAGGGGCGCACGGCGAAGTGTAGCCAAATCGCCCCGTAGCGATTTCGCTCTATCAGCAGCTCATCGAAGTCTTGGTGGCTCTCGTCTGCGTAATCCAGTAGGATTGCCGCATAGCGAATCAGCTGCTCCATACCCAGCACGCGGATATCCACTGCGCAACCAGTAAGATGATTGCTTCCAGCCACACCACCTATCTTTCTATTAAGCTGCGGGCTACGATAGCCGGAGTTTATGCGTATAGGCTCCTCGCCCACTCCATACTTATCATTATATCGCTTGCGTAGAACTTCCAACCACTCGCACACCCGCTTCAGATTAGCTATAGCCTCATGGGTTGGGATGTTATACACTTCAGGATGACTACTGCTTCTTGTCATCTCCCCGAGCACGAAATGCTCGGAGAGTTTTGCTTGACTGTTTAATTGTACTATTGGTTCCATTTAATGTTTAATGTTTAATCTTTCAAATGCCCCCGCGTACCTGCGTACCCGTGTCATAGCATGGTTCCTGTTTTCTTATAGATTGCCTTGGTGGTGCCGTTGTCTACGTAATCGCCCTTCTTTTCTACCAGATGGTCCTT